>Ga0325414_1000023_pt1 | contig 76197 bp, 59 predicted proteins | sample PopdelMetagenome_8_FD_206183 | JGI IMG/M metagenome (GOLD analysis project Ga0325414, IMG submission 206183) | Populus deltoides microbial communities from Bellville, Georgia, United States - Leaf-PdKOR-R3 | ecosystem: Host-associated > Plants > Phyllosphere > Phylloplane/Leaf | place: USA... | reverse complement strand
AGGATACTTTCTTTGAATCCGAATAATGCCCACCATTCCCATATTCTCTTTGCAGAGACCATCACTAGGTTAATTTGAAATCTTTCTACTCATATTGATGGAGGATTTAGAATGAAGGCCATCGAAGCCAGGATGAAGAAGAATGATGAGGAAGGAAAACTGGGAAATGAACGGTACAAACTAGTAGCTTTCGCTATATGTGGTCTAGTTCTTTTTCCATCTGAAAATCATGAGGACATCAGTCTAAGCTACAAATGCATTTATGGAATATGAACCCTTTCATAGCAATTTTGGCAGAAACATTGCTATCACTCAATCATTATGACACGCATAAATTGATTGTCAATCACACTAAAACACCGAGATATATTTTAATAACTTTTAGTGGTTTGACTTTGGATCATTCGGAGATCGTAATAACTGAGACTTAGAAGAATCTGGATGTGAATCTTTTTAATTTAGTTTCTAATTGATTTTAAATTTTTATTTTTTTTATAATTTATCCCTGATTTCAATCGACTAACTTTATAAAAATTAAATTTAGTATCCTCAAATTTCAATCTTCTCAATTAAGCTCAAAATGGACTTCCAAACTTAATTTTTCACCAATTAAATTTCTAATAAAATTAATTTGACGCATTTCAAGTATAATTAAGTCTTTGCAATTAATTAAATCATTTAATTAAATCTAAATTAATTCTTAAACATGATTAAACTTTTCAAATAATTATTTATTTTACTTTGAATCTACATTTTTTTCTTCAGTCTTTGGCATAATGGAATGCAATTAGGGTTCCAATATTATCCAAAAATGTAACTTGATTTTTCACAAAATTTGAAATCCTCCCATCTTTCTTTGTCAAAACACTAGTTTCCTTGTTATTATTATTTTATTTTATTTTTTTTTATTTTGAAAAGAAAAATAGGTAAATTTAGAAATAACCTAGGAATGGGTTATGACAAGTATGTTTGCGTATAAATATTTTTTTAACTTAAATTAAAAAATTGTCACAAAATGGAGTCAAAATTCTATTTTATTCAAAAGTTATATTTTTTAAGTTTCTTATAAGTTTTAACTAGTAGTATTTTAAAAAAAAAATTGAATCATTTTTACCAAATATACTCCTAACCATAGTTATTAAACCCGGACCGACCCGACGAGTCAACCCAATGGTTGGATCGGTCCAAATAAGTCAAAAGGCTGAGGTAATCAAAAACTCGAAAAAACCTAGTTGATTGGCCGGGTTGACTCGTGACCCAGTCGACCTGGCAAAACCCGGTTGAGACTCAATGTTATTTTTTTTTAAATGTGTTTTTTCTCCTAGCAAAAGACTCCCTTTTTTATATATATTTTTAGTTGGTTATTAACCCTTTTTAAAGTTCACTATATAAATACTAGAATAATATTTTATTTTTTTCAATGTGGGATGTGAAGTCTTTTAGTATATATATACTCTATGTTCACAAGAAAAAAAAACTTTAATGTAGGATTTGAAACTTTTTAGTATATATACTTTATATTCACAAAAAAAAAGTTACGCTTTTTTAATGTAGAATAAAAAAATCTTTTGTTTTAAATACTTCAACTTAAAATAATAACATAATAACATAGTATTTTTTTCAATGTGAGATACAAAATCTTTTAAAATAATCTTTTAAACTTTATTATTTATAATATGTATAATATATATTCACATGGATTGTTTCTTAATTTTTACATATGAAATATTAAAACTTTGATTTTTTAAATTTTTTTGGGTCGACCCGGGTCAACCCGTGTAACCTAGCTCCTTGGCCGGGTCAACTCCAAGGTCAGGTCTAATAACTATGCTCCTAACAAAAAATTATTTTAACTTATTTTTGTTAAAAATTGTTTATAAAAAAACAACTTTTGAATTATAACTTAAAATCTCGAAAGCTACTTTTCATAAATGATTCAAAACATATTCTAATATCATTTATTAAATAAAATGTTTAGATACTATTATTTCTGATAAAGCGTTGACCACAGTTTACACTACTCGTTTGCCTTCAAAGGTTATATGTGATTTTCTCAAGAAAGAACTTCATCGATAGCAGCAGTTGGGGTCATTCCATTCATCAAGAGCAGAGGAATCCAGAAACAGGAGAGCTTCGACTTTCTACAAACTCATCGGTGCATCTTACCATGCACTTGCTTCTGCTTTGATCAAGAGCAGAGGAATCCAGAAACAGGGTAGCTATGTGGTACGACCTCAATATGGAGTGTCCCAATCCAGTTGGACCAAAAGAGATGCAAATAATAAACTTGGGGAAGAAGAGAAGAACAGAGCAAATGTGACACTTCAGGTTAACGGGATAACAGGATTTATTAATTCCCAAAACTAAAACTCAGGATTTATTAAGAAATCAAAATATTAAATTTTATTTTATCTTGGCAGCTTTATTATAAAAATTAAAAAAAAAAACACATTCACTTTTATTATATTTTACACATTCAACCATGTTTTCACGTTACAAAATATCAAAAGTTCAAATCAGATCAAACAACAGTAGTAATCTAAATATACATTCACGTCTGAAAATTACATAAAGCCTCGGGAACAGTGCTGGAAAATTCCGACCAACCTCTGTGATTGCAGAACAATGGCGGCGCATCCTCTAAACACGCGGCCGTCACGGTCCTCCCCTCTTCACTTTTCTCGCCGGCGGTGACAGCCACCGTTACCTGCAAAAGAAGAAACACAACAAGCAGTCGATTTTAATTTTCTTTTCTCGGGTCTGTTTTTCTGCAGCTAACGGTTAAGGAGATCGATGGAGGCCGATCTGTGCCGATGAGGGAAGATCTGTTGTGGTCGACGATGGAGAAGAAGAAGCTGAAGTCAGTGGGGGACGGCCGACTTGGGTTCTGTGAGAGGGAGCTGCTGCGGGGCAGATGGAGGTGCAGCGAAAGGGAAGGAGAATGGAGGCTGTCTTGGCTGAGAGGTTGCGTGCAGGGAGGATGAGGTCTTGGCTGATGGGCTGTCTTGTGGCCGGCTGGGAAAGGAAAATGTGTGGTGGCCGGGCGTGTGTGGGGACGAAGAAGAGAGGTGCTGGTCTTGGGAGCTGGGGAAACGGTGGGTGTTGGTGTGGCAGCTGCTTTGGCTAAGGGACTAGGGAATACTTTGTTGGTGTGGCGGCTTGGTATGAAAGAGATCAAAAATTAGGTTTCTAGGGTTTCTCCTTTTTTCTTCTGACCACCAAAATTGGCCTCCATTAAAAAAAAAAAAATTATAGAGACAAAAATTGGCCGATCTGTGCCGATGAGGGAAGATCAAAAATTAGGACCTCTTTGTGAATTTTCTTCTCCCACCCCCTTTTCCTGTTTTTTTCTTCTTTATTTGTAGAGAAAAAAAAATCTGTTTTTTTCTTTCAAATGCTTAATAAAACATCTGTATTTGATTTTTTATTTAAAAACGAGCAATATAATGACGCCTCCATTTAAAAAAAAAAAATCAATCATTTTAATATTAAAAATCAATCATGTTCAAAAAAAACTTTTAAAAACTTTAAAATTTTTTAAAACAACATTGAAAATACTAAAATTAATACAAATATATCAAGAACACATATTTTTTAAGTTTGATCATTCATAAGAGAATACATATGTGTCTTAGTCATAAGAGAAAAGTGACTGAGGCATGGCCTCCCATAAAGAAGAGTCTGCTACAACGAAAACACAAGTAAATACTTAACTAAAGACATTAGTAGGCCTACTGACTCGTACGACCTTACAGACATTTTCAAAGGCCACCATTTGAACTCCCAGCCCTTGCTTTCAAATCCTCAAGTCCCTTGCTTGTTCTTCAATGATACAGTTGGTCCCCATTAACCTGTATCACAGATTAGTTAATATTTGAAATAACTCAACTTTTATAAAATTCTCAAAAAAAATTTAAACCAAAAGCAAAGAAAGTTCAACGTGAAAAAAACATAGCATGTCATGAGTGCTCTTTACTGCTTACACGTACGTTTAGGAGAACTGATCTTTTGTAACCAGCTAGTAAGCCAATCAGAATATTCCCCTCCTTTTCCTACAACAATGGCACCGAAAAGAGCAGCAATGTCGAGGTAGATACTTCCCGACTTCCTTAAGGAAGTCCTTCATGGTGCTCGGAAATGAGACATATAAAGGGAGCTGCATTAGTGCAAATACTATCACTGGAAGGAAAGCAGCAAACGAAATAAGACCCGTGGTCCATTTCTTTCTGAAATGGATTATTAGAAAAAGGGTGCAAGCAAAAGCAAGCATGGTTGTCATCACTGAGAAGAAGAGTAAAGTGAAGCCCCATATCAGTTTCAGAGGAATATTGTGGTAGAAGTTCTCATATTCAAAAGGAGAGGTGAGGATAGAAAGGAACATCACAACTGAGGTCAAGGAGCTAGCCAAGGCGATAACATCCAAGATAGTGAAAGCTAAGAAGAAACGGTTGTGAAGGAAAATGGGAAAGCCACGTTCGTCAGAACCTCCAGGTATAGTGTAAGCGGCGGCAAAGACAACGGTGGCCAAAAGAACGGCTACTGCTGAGCATGACTGAGAGGTCTTCTCGATCCATTCTTGCGCCAACTTGAGTTGAGCTTTATGCTCCTCTTGGAAGAGCTCGAGTGCAGTCAATTTCTTCCCACGTTGCATTCCTTCAATGTCAGGCGGAACCTCCCTCGGTGCCCGCTGCTCGGACAGATAAGGTGGAACCGCCCTCTGCACCCGCTGCGCGGACAGAGAACATGTAAACATACTCGTTAGTGTCGGTAAAGTCATAAATCACAGGAAAATGGGTTCCCTATCATGGACACGTATTCTCTTTTATTAAAGCGACAGATTGTACATTAAAGTACACTCTTATTTATTGCAAGGCAAAAAGAGCTGCGTTTCACTGATTTTGAAGTAAATTCGAATATGGGCATTGAAAATGAACTTAGATTTCAGTTTGTTTTTGTGTATTGGTTGAGAAATAATTGATGGATTAAGTTGGTAAAATTATTATTTTTATTTGGATTAGGTTTTATTTTTATTAATTTAATTATTTATTTATCTAAGATTTTAAACTTATAAATAAGCTTGTAATCACAATCATAATTCAATAATATAGAGTGATAATAAAAAGAGCTACCCTTAATAAAATATACCAATATATCTCAAATTTTTTCTTGTTCTTGAATTTGCTTTTTAGCATTGTTGTCCATGAGCTTAATTAAAAACATTCTTTAATTTTACCTTTAATTTTACCTAACAAATGAATACTACTCATAGGAATAAAGAATTGTATTTTTAAAAGTAAACTAAATTTCTAAAGAATTAGTTGGACCGGTTGAATAGTTGGGAACTGGTTAACTGGTTAAATTAGGACAACCGAATTAAATTAAATGAATCGATCGACCGGTTCAAAAAACAATCAACTGGTTGAGTCGATAAAATACTTTTCCTTATCAACTTAGGTTTTCCTTTTGTTAATTTAAATTTTTGACTATCTAGGATTTTATGCCTATAAATAAACTTGTAATCAGAACGTGAGAGAAGCATATAGAAGGCTTATAGAGTGTATCTTTGAGAAAATACTTAATGAAAAACATCATTTCTCTTAAATTTATGTTGTTCTTTAATTTAGCTTTTCAGCGATTAGCTTCTACCACACCTAGAAAAGGAAGCCATGACAGCCTTAACAAGTCAACCAGTCAACCAAATAAAGCAAGCAAGTCAACCTGTTCCACTTACAGTAGCAACCAAAGTTTGACAAAACAAAAGTTAAGTGTTATAGATGTCAAAAACAATATGGTCATTGTTGGAATCCAACTAAGAGGGTTGAAGAGAATGTCAATCTTGTGATAGAAAAGGAGAAAAAAACTATTATATTACTAGTCTATGATGAACGAATGCAAGCTAATGAAAACATATGAATTTTGACAATGGTGCCAACAATCACGTGTTGAGATAAAGGCAAATTCATGGAGCTTGATGAATTAATTAAAGGTAATGTCACCTTTGTAGATCATTTAAAGGTTTCCACCAAAGAGAAATGTATGATTTTGATTCAAATGAAAGATGATAGTCATCAATTTATTGGTGATATTTATTATATCACAACCGTAATAAAGCAATATATTAGGTTTGTGACAATTATTGAAAACAAAAATTTTAAAATTAAGATGAAAGATTGTACTTTAACATTATTTGATGATCATGGAGCTATGATCGTAAAGGTAACCATGAGAAAGAATAAAATGTTTTTGCCAAACATAGAGACAAATGTGCCTAAAAGCATGTGTGAAAAATGAGACTTGGCTTTGACATATGAGACTTGGGCATTTAAACTTTGATAGCATGAACATGATGGCACAAAAAGAGATGTTAAAGGGTCTACCATCAATTGAACATCCAAATCAATTTGTAAAGGATGTTAAGTGGACAAACTATTTCATAAGAGCTTTCCAAAGGAGTATATATCAAAAGAGTCAACCCCTATAAGAGATGCATGTAGATACAGATGCATGTGGTCCTATTTAACCATGCTTTTTTGGTTTAAAATTATACTTTCTACTTTTTATTGGTGATTATAGCAGAAAAATATAGTTATACTTCTTAAAAGAAACGTCTAGTGTATATAAATGTTTTAAGAAATTTAAGGTATTAGCTGAAAAGAAAAGTGATTATTCTATAAAATCATTTATAACAAATAAAGGATGAATTTTGTTATAATGAGTTTAATGAGTTTTGTGAAAATAGTGGTGTAAAAAGACTCCTAGTAGTGCCTAGATCTCTACAACAAAATGAAATGGTAGAGAGAAAGAATAGAAGCATCCTCAACATGAAAAGAACCATCCTGAAAACTAAGAAGATACCTAAAGAGTTTTGGGTTGGAGCTATAGATTGGGTTTACTTGTGAAATAGGAGTCCTACTAAAAGCTTGAATGTCATGACTCTACAAGAGGCATGGAATGAAAGAAAGTCAAGTGTTACTCATTTGAAGATATTTTTTAGCATTGGCTATATGCATGTAGATGATCAAATAACAACTAAGCTAGATGACAATAGCAAAAAGATGATCTTTATGGGCTATTATCTAAAGTACAAAGGATACAACCTTTACAAACCTAACAAATAAAAGATTGTGATTAGTATGGCTGTTGAGTTCAATGAAGAAGGAGCATGAGATTAGAAAGTAAATGATGTTGAGAAGACTTTCTATCGATTCTTGATGAAAAGGAGGAGAGACATGAAAATCATCAAGAACCTATAGTTACACCTCCACAAACACCAATGAACTTTACTTCACCTTAATCTTCTTTTTTTTCTTGTGGAAGTTCAAGTAGTGGTAGCCCACAAAGTCTACCAAGAAAAATAAGGAGCATTGATGACATATATGAGGTAACTAATCTTATTGATGATGATGTAACATTATATTATCACCTTGCTATATGTGATCCTATCGTACTTGAAGAAGAAATAAATGATGAAAAATAAAGAATTGTTATAGATGAGATTGCATCAATTGAGAAAATGACACATGGAAATTGGTTTCTAGACCTAAAAGAAAGAAGCAAATAGATATCAAGTGGATCAAAAAGAAAAGAAAAATGTCAAAGGAGAAGTAAAAAGGTATAAGATAAAGTTAGTGATAAAATGTTATAGTAAAAAACATGGGATTGATAATTACCACAGCTACCCAATATAGATAGGAAATCTACCAAATAGAAGTCAAATTAACCTTTCTAAATGGTTTTCTTGAAAAAAAAGTCTACATTGAGCAACCTATATGTTATGAAGTGAAGGGACTTGAAGACAATTTTAAAGTAGAACAAAGCCTTTTATGGATTGAGGTAAGCCCCAAGAGCTTGGTATAATCACATTGATGGATTTTTTTAAAGAATGGATTTGGTAAATGATCCTATGAATATATTATATATATGTGAAGATAAAAGAGTGGTGATACTCTTATTATATGTTTGTATATGGATGACTTGATGTTTGTAAGAAATAATCCAAAAATGTTTGGAGACTTCAAATAAGCAATGATTAAGGAGTTCAAGATGACAAATATAAAATCTTTGTAACTCAAGAGAAGTTCGAAAAAGACATTCCTAAAAAGTTCAAGGTGGAGGATTGTGCAAAAGTGAATACTCTAGTTAAGTGTGGAGTGAAGTTGTCAAAGAATGATGAAGGAGAAAAGGTAAATTCTATAACATTCAAAAGCCCAATTGGGAGCTTGAGATACTTGACATGCATTCGTCCTGATATTTGTTCTACAATAAAATTGTGAGTAGGTTTATGAAAACACTAACTACGACACTTCAAATCTTTGAAGTGAGTTCTTTGACATATCAAATGTACTATTACTTTTGGCTTCTTCTATAGATATTCTAACAACTTTGAACTTGTAGGTTATAATGATAGTGATTGGGTTAGAGATATGAATGATAGAAAAAGCACTACAAGTTCTGTTTTCTATATGTAAAACATAACATTCATATGGAGTTCAAAGAAGTAATCTATAGTCATATTATCAACTTGTAAAGCTGAATATATAGTTGTTACAACATGTCTTTGTCATTTCATATGGCTAAAAAGATTATTGAAAGAGTTGTGAATGTCACAAGAGAAACCTAAAAAAATTTATGTGGACAACTCATCAACCATTGTCTTAGCTAAAAATCCAGTTTTTCACGACAGAAGTAAGCACATTGACACAAGATTTCATTACCTATGAAATTACATTATAAACAAGAAAGTTGAAGTCAAGTTTGTAAAGACTCGAGATCAAGTCGTGAATATTTTCACAAAACCATTTAAATATGATGATTTTGTCAAGATGAGAGATTTATTATGAGTTATAAAGAAATCAATTTTAAAGAGGATGTTGAAAGTAAACCAGATTTCTAAAGAATTAATTGGATTGGTCGACTAGTTGGGAATCGATCAACTGATTAGAGCAAAACAACTAGATTGGATTATATGAATCGGTCGACCGTTTTAGAAAACGGCTGACTAGTTGAGTCAGTAGAATAATTTTTCTTATCAGTAAAGGTTTTTCTTTTATTAATTTAATTTCTTGATTGTTTAAGATTTTTTTATCTATAAATAAACTTATAATCAAAACGTGATAGATGCATGCAGAAGAGTTTAAGAGTAACTTTGAGAAAACACTTAATGAAAAATATTATCTATCAAAAATATTTCTTGTTGTTTAGTTTTGCTCTTTAGCGATTAGCTTCTACCACACCTAGAGTTTCTTCCAACATGTATCTCATAAAAATATGGCAAGGGGTTACAATAGTACAAGAGTAGCTAACTCACCTTGAACCATTGTATTTCTTCTTGTAGCTTGAATGCAGGGCCGGGCCTGGTTCCTCCGCGGTAGTGCTTCATGTGTGCAACGTGGTGTAACAATGTGTAGCCATTATTATCGATCCTTGAACTCAGCCTGACCATAATTGGTTTGAACTTTTTCCTTACATAATGGTAAATCTCCCGCTGTCGATGCATCACAGCTACATGCATTATGTTCTGTCCTGTTTCAGTAACAAGCTCAACACCCTGAGGAAATTTTTCAAGTATTTCTTTAGCAATCTCTTCTATTCCATTACTAATTGCTATAAACAACGGGATTGCATATACTCTTTGTCCTCTTCCTCCTTGACCAGGGATTTCGATATTAACTCTATTAGAATCCGCTACATTGATAGATTGCCACCAATGACGCTTGTTCCTTTCTATAAGAACCTGGGCAATTTTCAATGCATATTCATGCTTGTCCTTTACTTCCTGGATTCTTCCCACCTGCCATCCTATCATGTTTCTTCAAATGTGAGATATACAAAAAGAGATCTATAATGAATTTTCTGCAAATATGAACAGAGTATACGAGAAAATAATACAAATATTCAATTTTGGTGAGATGTATCCAAATTTCTACTCCTAAGTCAATTTTCCGGTGTTTCTCAATTTTCAATACAGACTTATATTACATAATTTTATTTTATTTTTTGACTAGTTTGTGGTGAGGTACTGAAGCATGCAATAAATAAATAGTGAAAAGGTAATAAATGATTTAATTTAACCATAACCATGTTTAGTTGGATATGTTAGGATCACCATTTAGGATCACCATTTATTATAAGTAGTAGTTTTTAGCCACCATTTTTAGTTGCATTAATGGTGAATGACCTAATACAATTATGTCTACCTTCCAATGACTTAATCATAAAAGTTTTGCTACTAGGTAACAAAGAAACATAAATCCTCGATGTGTAGCCAATACCTAAACAAAAAGCACCCACTTTATTTTTTTTATTAATAGTTCTTTTAAATTTATAACCATGCTTTACTTCATATTCCCTCAACATATCCCTAAAATGATAAACATTAAGAAATATTTTACATTATTAAAAATCAATGAATCGATCAACCAAAATCCTAAATCTTTTATATTCAAACTCAAAAGTTGGATCTACATTCTTTTCTTGTCCATACAAGCTTCATCTTTATTATTGTTAGATTTATGACTCAAATCAGTATTATTATCCTCACTACTCAGTTTCTATTAATTCTCAGAGGCATCATTTAATGTTTTTTTCATTATAAAATCACTATTAATATTTTCAATCCATTCATCCTCATCTTCATTCACAAATTCAAACCACTTCTCTTCTAATGGAATAAAATCATCATTCATACTATAAATATCACCATCATACTCATTTTCTTCATCAAGATAGTCAAAACCAACATTACTAAGATCTTCATTGACACCAACACTACCAATATCATCATCATCTTTACTCATTGTATATACACTAACTAATAAAACTACTCTATTGCTACTATTAGCATCATCATTATAAGAAAATACTTAATCCCTAAATACATACCTTTATGATGTTCACTTGAGTAGTATTGAGGTCTACTTTTTGGAGCTGTATCAACGACCAAGACAATTTGATTTTGATGTTCATGCAAAGACAACATCTTCAATGTGGAAGCATCATCAAAAACTTTATTGTCTTGTCTATCTCGAATTTGAAATTCTTTGAAGTCATCATTGACAACTTGCTTGCAGATGAAAAATATGTCTATATATGATATATAGTTAGCGCCATATTGTATTTCTTTGGAGATATTATTGCCATGCAGCTCCACTTTGAAATTTAGCACTTTGTATCCTACGAAAAATTAATTAAATATTAGATAAATATCAAACAAAGCTTAAAAAAAGTTAACTACAAATTAAAAAAAAAATTAAGGTTAAGGTTCTTGTGAATAGTACTACGAAATTTTTTTAGGGTTTTGAAAATTTGGCATTTTGCCTCCTGCAATAATTAATTAAATATTAGATAAAGGTTAAACAACGATTAAATAAAGTTAATCACATTAAAAAAAATAAGGTTTATATGATCAATAACTCATATTTTCAGGATTTTGAAAGAAAAAAAAACAATAGTAATTCATTTATAGATGCCTAAAGGTCTTAGATATTCTAAATATTGATGATTAAACAAAAAAAAATAGGATTTTTATGGTTTGGGGTTGACGGAATCATTGTACACAAATAGGGTTTCTTTTGGAAAATTCTAAATAGAGGTTTAGTTTAGGATTCAACACTATCGATATTAACAAAAAAAATGAACTTAGTATGAATTTTGATATCTTGATTTGTAAAAAATATTGTTAAGGTTGAATCTCAAACCTGATTTTTTATGACTTCCAAAAGAGAAGAGAGACAAATGAATTACAAAGGGAAGATTTGTGTTCAATTTTGTGTTTGTGAGAAGGGGAGAATAAGTCGTGGAGAGGGAAAGTAAATAATTAACGTTCGTGCACTCAAAAAAATCAAAGACTTAGGAATCTATTTAATAAAATATAACTTCAAAGCCAAAAAAAGTATTGTAGAAATTTAGAATCAGTAAAATAACCAAGTCTCAAACTAGAAAAAAACAAGTATGAAAATCTTGGGAATCATTTTAAACCAGTGAAAAGCTTAAGTTAAGAGCATGTATAAACAAGAAGACCTCAAAGAAAACCAATGCTGAAACAATATTAAAGAGGTCGAATATGCATAGACCAATGCTAAAACTGGAACGAACACGCCCAGAAATCTTAGGAACTAGTCTGAAACAACACCAAACCAAGTAAAGAAAGGTCGAACCAAAAGACCCAATACAGTTAGTACATAATTTGGTTGAACTAGAAAACTAGGAGAAATAACAAAGGAGCGTGAATCACACTCACGTAAGAGCAGGCGATGTTACAGAAGATGTTTATGGAGATCGATCCAATGACAATGGAACTTCGTCGGAAAGTTCCTCGGATAACGAGAAATCCAACGGTCTAGGAATTGTTGAGAAAATTTGGGATAACAAAGAGTGACAGCGATGTAGACAATTGATGAAAAAAATAAAAAAGAAACACTTAAAGCTTGCTTCAGCTGGCAAAAACCCGGGTCATTGGAGGGGGCTCTGATACCGAGATAAAATATGAAACAATTGAAACCTATACCTAAATAAGAAATAGAATCACATTTAATCTCTAAATAGGGAGGATATCTCAAGTCAATCCTATAATTATTAGGATATTATTCAAGTATAATCTAACATGCTTCTAAAATACATCTACTTAGCATCGTTATTGTTGACAGCAGGAAATTTCGTCCTTCCACGAATTACTTTTTGACACTTACTAAGGAGGATTTTGTTGCATGAGCAGTATCGTTATTGTTTCTAAAGCTTTAAACCCTGGTTGCTTGTGTTTAAAACCACAAGACCCAGGCAGCATCGGTCGGCGCAATATTATTATCAATATAATAGTTCAATTACTTGATGATTTAGGGCTGTCCAAGATAGCAAAATAGTTTCAATTTTCAGTACCTGTTTTACTCTTGCTCTGGTCGTCATCACCATTTGATGCGAAAAGGCCTGCAAAAAACTCTTAACTTAAGTCTAATCAAACCTTGTAGGTTAAAAGCAATACAATTTTACATGGCTCCCGAAAAACAATTAAAACCCGAAAATCGTGTTTAATTAATCGGTTAAACAGCTTTCCTTGAGAGCAGATGCTCGAACGGGGTTTAGCTTATTAATGCTTATCAAATAAAATAAATGAATGAAAAAGAAAATGTTGCATCAAACATACAACAGTATATCAGGTTCCTAATGGAATATTTGGGCATTGCACATCCACTCTTGAAAGCACTAGGCATCTCAGCAAGGAGATGAAGACAGGTCCTGCCCTGTTCGTCCGTTATATCATCAAGTGATGGATCCCGTTTCAGCAACGTCAGAGCAGTTTCTGCATTGAAAGTATAATGTCATTTGATTTGTTTCTAATCAATTATAAATTTATGTTGTATCTAATCTTAGATGTTTAGGGATGAATGTGTGTGCAGTCGGAGTGTCTATAGATGTCTTGAGAATTTCATATGAGAGGGAATAAGATTAAGAACAATACCAAAGTGTTGTCCTTCGATGGCAGCATGAAGAATCGGCTTTAAATCTACTTTCTCGGAGTTATTATTCTTTTCTTTATCTAAATTTCCTCTCTTGCGGTGCTCTTCTAATAGCTTTCCCTTGGAGATTTGCTTCATTTTTATAACTAAATACTCCACTATTTCTTTCTTACCACATGAAGCAGCTCTATACAATGGAGTCTCCCCAAGCACGTTTTTAGTCTGAAGTTGCCTTGAAGGATCATATGCACCCTGTTCTTTAGGGGTAAACTGGAGTAAGAGCTCTACAGCTTTCATATTTCCAGTAAAAACAGCTTCATGAAGAACTGTGTTTCCATACGCATTCTGTAATGTACAGGGATTCCCGGGAATTGAGTTTTTATTAACAATATGAAGTAGACTTTTAAGCGGTTCATCCTTTTTGCTATACACTGCCAAGTGAAATGCAGTATCTTTTAAAACCGTTATTGGAGACATCATGTACTTATCATCTGTTCCATTGTAAGCTGTTTTCATCGAATCCCAGTCTCCTTTCGAGGCTGCTTCGTAGACTATCTTCATCAAATCTGGAAGTGTACCCATCTAGCCTTCTCTTCTTTGTCTGTCTTAAAGTTCTCTGCAATTGCAGTAATAATCAAGAGCGAGCTCTTAATGGGACGTAAGTTCCAGAAAAAAGATGCTCTTAATTAAATACATCAAGTAAACAATATATATATATATATAGAAGATTGATTGATACAGATAGCTAGCTAGAACTTCGCTCCCAAGACGTCCGGATCCTTGTGGATTGACATCTAAGATTTCCCTTGAAGGATGAATTCTAAGCACACTTCAACATTACAACCAATCATCAAGGGGGGGGGGGGGGGGTGTGGGGGGGGCTTGCCTATTAGAAAAGAAAGGGAAATCAATAGATTTGATTTTCTATTGGAGGAGACTTTGTTTAACCAAAAGTGTGTTATTCAATGCCTTGGTTAAAACATAAAATTATATTGACTTTATGCTTAACTGAATGTTTCAAGATTTAATAACAATCATTTAATCCATTCATTAAGTACTCTATGAACCTTTTTAACCAAGAATTGATATCTAAGTCTACCTCACCTCTTAAAAAGAAAGATACAAAACAAAATGAAATTCTTAAAAAGACTTCATCAATTCCTAAAAAAATTAGGCTAAACCAATTTTTAACCGAATATACTAATATCAAAATCAAACCAACATCTACCCTTTTTACATAAAAAGACTGAACCTTGAAAAAATTCAGGTTTTGAACATTGAGAATGAGGAGGGCAAGTTCTTATATTTTATTTATTGTAATGATGGTATGTTTAGGTAAATACCTTGGAGCAGAGGAGTGAGCAGTTTGGCAATGGGAGAGAAGTGGTTTAGTTGAGGAGAAGAGATGGGGAACGGATATAAAGAAAAGAAACCAGGCAGGACTTGATTAACAAAGTTCCCATGTAGTTTTCTTATATTACAATAATACCATTGGCGTCCATTCTGTGTTTTCAAGTTTCAGCATTCAGGACATGCCAGGTTTCAGCAAAGGCAAAAAACGACTGCTAATTAACAGGAAAAATAATAATCACAAGAGCCAGCATTAACTCACATCTGACCCCACCAAAGTCATGACTTGAGACAAATCTTGATCACTTTATAACCTTGTTTAAGCTCTCTTGGCAACCAATTTTTTAATTCGATCTCTTGTTTATTATAAATCTTTTTAAGAGTATTTGGCCAGTGGTTTTGTTTTTTTCAACTTGTTTTGTTTTCAAACAAAGTAATTAAAGTCACTAGATAAATGTTTTGGTAAGAATTTTAATACTACATTATTTATTTTTTAGAAGTGGAATGTTGTTGTTGACTGTCAAACCTTGTATTTTCTTTGGTGCATGTTTGAGCAAGCTCTAGTTTCTCTGTATAATTCTTGATTTATGAAACTTCATAGCTCTTTTCAAGATCTTCGACAAGGTGATGATTTGGTCACTAAGTTTGTAAAAAAGCCAAGGCATTATTTGATGAGTTGGTTGCTACTGGCTGACTAATTTCGCTAGAAGATTTTACTTTGTATATGTTTCGTGGTCTTCGGGGAGAATTTAAAGAATTAGTAACAAGCCTTGTGTCCAAGGCTAAAACAACTAACATGAACAATCCCCTCGTCAAAATAAACAAAACAATTTGACACAAATATCGTTCATTTTGATGGCCTAAATTAGTATCAATTACGTGTTTCGCTCTCTACCGTCGAAATCCATCAGCCTATCTCTCTCATCTCTTAACTAGGGACTACAAAATAACAAAAATTAACTCGTATCATAATTGAATTTGAAAAATATTGAGGTATCAAAATTGTATAATTTGTGAAATTTTTAAAGTTTGAGGATCAAAGTGTACTTATTTCAAAACTTATTACTTGTCACCCATATTTGCCATATTTTTCATTATAGTCTCTCTTCTTTCAACCACACCCTTTCTTAAGAAATCAAAATCAATTGGTCTTCAATTAAGACCAAATAGTTGGAAAAAAGAAGCTTGAGAACCAAATTAAAAAAATAAAAATTTTGCACAGTCTATCCACGATAATACATGAGATGATGAACAGTGCACACCAACACATTGAAAATCCCATGTCTTTCATAATTGTCTTTTAGATTATAGGTAAATAGGTTTGCTGATATTACGATGCTGCATCTGTAATTTAAACTCCAGAACAAGAGCATCCTGTTACGAAAAGCAATATTATACAAAAACCTTTATAATTCTATGAGAAAAATCTGATATAGGACTCACATTATTCTATTTGTATTTACAACAATAAGTTGAATAATTTACTGTTGAGTTTAGATTCACTTGGAAGGCAATGGAACATGCCTCTGGTATTCTGCCAGAGCCCACATTGGAAAGATATTTCTGTTGCTTTGTAATGTAGCATGCATTTTTTCATGAAAACACCAGTGATTTCCTTTCATCAATAAGATCATGGGCTAAGGGTTTTGATTCAAGTGATTTCCCCACTAAATTAATTTCAGAAAGTTACCTGTTGGGGAAAATCACCATCTTCCAAATGTGAATTGATTATCTGCTTCGCCGCTCGGTGATAGGATAGGAAAAGGATTAATGTTCAAGAATTATGAGGCCATTTTCTTGACAGGCTAGAACATATATAGAATTACTCCGTAGACAGATCTCTCCCCAACCTCCATCTTTTTAAGAAGAAAATTAATAAATTCTAAAAGATAAGTTAGGTTTTGAATTTATTTTTTAGAAGTTGCTAGTTCAAGCATTATAAATTTTATATATTAAAAATTTACATGATTATTAATCTCAAAATCGGTAAAATTAGTACCTTACAAACTAGCATGAATATTTATTTTAATAATAATAAAAAAAACATGAAAAAAATTAACATCTTTCGATATAGTCGCACAATTACTCTAGCTCTTGCGTGCAGCTGCGAGGCCTCCCAGGGCCAACCATGTTCCATAAATGAAGCACACTCCCCGATTTCCATACTGTAGTGGAAACATTTTCTCCTATTTATTACTCAAAAAAAAAAACTGAAATTAAAATTCATTAGGGAAATGTACCATCCACTCTCAGGCGTTAGTAAGCTTTCAAAGAACGGTACAGCTTTTGTTATGAAATTATCGATTTCCTGCTTCCAATAACAATATGTTGAAAAAAAAATTGTTTTTTTTTAAAGTAATTTTGATAAAATTTTAAATTTTTTTAAATTTTTTTTAAATTAATAATTTATTTTTTAGTATTTTCAAATCACTTTATAGGTTAATATTAAAAATAATTTAAAATAATAAAAAAAATATTATTTTAATATATTTATAAATAAAAAATATTTTTTTAAAAAACCCACACGTACATTTTAAATTATTCAGTAGGTGGAGAGATAGGCCGGTAGAAAAATGAATGTAAAGCATTAAAAGTAAGTTAAACATGGTCAGGCCCTGACTTCTGACCAGTTCTCAGCTCCAGCTGGCTCCTAAGTTATTTAATAGATGGACAGACAGGCCGGTAGATAAATGAATGCCTGCTAGTTATTCATCATTGAATGTAAAAGCATTAAAAGTAAGTTAAACATGGTCAAGCACTTACCCACAAATATTGTGGTGTTATATTAATTCTGACAGGGTGTTTTGTGTTGGTGTTGCAGAAAAAAAAAAAAAACAGGCAATATTGAAACAACAATATTGAGTCAACTCGCAAGTTAACACCCATTGACCTATCATCAAACCGGCAAAGCAAACAAAGCTTTCGCTTAACCCACAAATATATTAAGATTAGTACATGTTGTTCGCTGCATTTCCATGTTAAAAATGTTGTCTTTCTCTGTTTCGTCAAGCAAATTCTTCTCTGCTTCTTTCCCTTTCAATCTCTACCTGGAAAAATGACCCCCTTCTTTTTTTGTATGCAGACCCATAACTCACGCTGTAAGTAAACTCCTCAACTACTCCTCAATAGGACATATCAACTACAGATCTTCATAAATATTGCCTTTTACTTCTCATTTTGGACTCACCCTGAAGCCCCACTTCGGTTTTTAGTCCAAATCTTGGGTTAGGGGCTGGAAATATGAGGACATGCTTTGTGGGTTTTTGCTATGGTTCTTATTTTCGGTTTTGTTGATGGAAAAAAAATTGAAAGGTTGCGCACGGAGAGGATTTCAGGTGGCATTCTTTAATCTCACAAAAATCAACTACTCAATCTCACAAAAATTGAAAAATTGAAAGGTTGCTACTGTTTTAGTTTCACTTTACAGCTTGAAGTTTTGCAGATACAAATTGCAGCACGACATGAAGTGGAAGACTGGAAGGCGTTGCTACTTGCTAGTTTTAGTCTGCTTTTGTTAGGCTTGAGATTTGAGAATCAGAGAATGTGAGATTTGGGGAAAGGGGAAAGGGAAAAGGGGAATTTTTGTGAGGCAAACGGAATGGAGAGGAGATGACTGAGTCTGAGAAGAGTTGAGTTTTTGTTAATTTTGTCAAACTCGAGTTAGACCGAGTTTGTTGGTTTTTGAGTTTTCTATCTGATTTGACATTATATATCTGTATTAACTTAGAAAATTATATAATTTTAAAATTCAACTCGTGAGTTTAATAATTATAAGCTATACCATAAACTTAACCGAAAACTTAACCGAGTTCAATATTATTTTTCTCTAAATTTATATTTAATCTTTAAAAAAAATTTATACTTATAATCTAGATTATAAATTCAAACAGGTTCAATATAATTTATTAAAAAAAATAATAAATTTTAAAATTTATAACTCAACTTATTAAATTTTAATTTTATTTTTTAAAAATTATCATTTTAAATTTTACAAATCTTAAAAACACTATAAATTTATATATTTATTAATTTAATTTATATAAATGTTTACATAAACTGATAAGACATTCATATTAAAAATAAAAAAATAAAAACATCTTTGCGTATAGCCGCACAATTACTCTAGCTCTTCCGAGCAGCTGCGAGGCCTCCTAGGGCCAACCATCTTCCATAAATGAGGCACACTCCCCGATTTCCATATTTATTACGGCTATCAGACTCCTTAGATGGTTTCAGAGATGAAATGAAATTAAAATTCATTAGGGAAATGTACCATCCACTCTCAGGAGCTCGTAAGCTTTCAAAGAACGGTACAGCTTTTGTTATGAAAATATCGATTTCCTGCTTCCTATTACAACTTCTTGAAAAACATTTTATTTTTACGGTTCAAAAAAAAATTTTATAAATTTTATTTTTTTATTTTAAATTAATAATTTATTTTTTGATATTTTCACATTATTTTGATATATTAATATTAAAAATAATAAAAAAAATATTATTTTAATCCATTCAAAAATAAAAAACAACCCATCTCCACCCTAAATTATTACTCAGTAGATGGAAAGATAAGCCGGTGGAGAAATGAATGTAAAGCATTAAAAGTAAGTTATTACTTCTGACCAGTTCTCAGCTCCAGCGGGCTCCAAAGTTATTTAATAGATGGACGACAGGCCGGTAGAGAAATGAATGTCTGCTAGTTATTCATGATTGAATGAAAAAGCAATAAAAATAAGTTAAACATGGTCAAGCCCTTACTTCTTTAAAAAAATTAAGTGCAGATCATAAAGCTTATGTATATATATAATTAAAGAAACCCAAAACTACATGTAATAATAAATAAATAATTATTAACAATATTCAAAAATTAAATTTAAAAAATTAAAATATAAGTGTAGATCAAGATATTTAATCTAGTAAGATAAGATATTTTCCTAGTCATGTTTATGTTTATTTAAATATATTTTTATTCAATCAAACAGTAATAAAAATAGATAAACATATTAAATTAATAAAAAAAATCATGCAGGCTGCATATATTGTGGTGATAAAAAAATCAGGGCTTAAGCTCTTTTGACCTAAAAATCTATTTTTAACCCAAAACACTTTTGAAACGGTGATAACATTATCCGTGTCTTCAAAAAACCTAAAAAAAATGCTTCAGAAAACAAAATCAATCTGAAATCAAAATTTAACCCGGACTCAAATATGTTTTTTTCATAAACTTTAAAGGTAAAAAAAAAACACCTAATATGAACTCCAGTAATCAAAATGAACAATTTGACACAAATATAGTCCATTTTGGTGGTCTAAATCAGTGTCAATGACATGTTTCTTTCTATACCAGGAAAATTCAGTGACCTCTCTTTCTTCTCTCTAAATCAAGGATAAAAAAATAACAAAAATGAATTTTTGTACCAAAATTAAATTGGAAAAACATTGAGGGACCAAAATCATAAAATTTAAAGTGATTTTTTAAATTTAAGGATCAAAATTCATCTTTTACAAAACTTATGACACACCACTTATTTTTGTCGCGGTTTTCATTTCAGTTTTTTCTTTTTCAATTTTATTTTTTAATAATAATTTAAAATTAATTGAGCCATTATTTAGATAAATTAAATCACTTAAAATAAAATTTAAAAACCAAACTAAAAATTTTTTTTACACAATTCATCTACAATAATTTACGAGAAGATGAACTGTCGAGCCATGCACATTAGAAATCCCATTCCTTTTAGGTTATAGGTAAAGTAATGGTTGACTTAGAATATTAGATCGTGGAAATTGATACTCCCAAACAACAAAGCTCTCATTATTGTTCTTGTACTGAACTTTTACCACATAGTTCCTTGAAATCTCTTTGGCATCCAGGTCATGAGTACTTCTCCTTCCAAAAAATCAAGCAAAGAGGCTCCCGAAGGCTCTCAACCACCGTCTCGACAGGTCGGAATACTTTTTACTTCTTCGATAATTCAGATAATCATTTCGTAATGATCAGGGGAGCAAATGAAATGTTTTAATGATATGACAATTTGGAATTTTTCTTGTGTAGCTTTTTTTTAGATCATGGTTCTACAAGTCTGATTCAAGTGGCGTTCAGGGACGTGGTGGAAGGTGAGAATATGGTTTTTTTTTCCTCCTATTTGCAGCTTCTATGTGCATGCTTTTTCTGCAGTGGTTGAAACATTGTTTACTAATCAGTTTATTTTTGGTATATGATCTGCACATAGAAAATGGAAAAAGGTCCTTTATTATATTTTATGTCAATAGATCAGCAAGCCATCCAAGGGCGATGCGAAAATTTATTATTAAGGTGATAAAAAGACAAGATTGAATCAATGGAAAAAGGTACTTTTTTAGGTGAATCGAGATCGCCAATATGTTGAGGTGTGAAGAGCAAATAATACCTTACCACATCTGTATCTTCTATTTCTTCCTCGCATATGACGTTTCCGATGCATTCTCCATGATTTCTTTATCCTCTCTACTAACAATCTTTCACGGGTCCTGACCTTGAAGATGAGTTTTGTATACATAACTCTCAATAGTAATAATTGGAGCCATTGAGCTTTTATATCCCAAATTGATTCAAACTACTATTGGAATCCATATTTACTAATACAATTTTTTTTCACAAAAGTTCTTTTTTTACTTGATCACGATCAAAACTAAGAAAAAACACAACTTGGCTCCACTACAAGTTGAACCAATAAAAAAAAGAAAAAAACTTACTATTGAATTATACTTTATGTTAAAAGTTATCAACCTTTCACTTTGCGAATCCATGGTGAAATATAAATGCTTTTTAGTTATATATTTTTTTTAATTAATCTTTTCTTTTGTTTAATATAGTTTTTCAATATTATTTTCTTTTCTATTTAATTATCACACTCTCATAACACGAATTTTAAGTTTGACTGTTTAACTTAGTTGATTTAGATTTTTTTTTAATTAGTTTTTTTTTCAATTTCGTCCTTTAATATATATTGTGATCATCTATTAGGTTTTGGGTCAAAGTGTTATGATTGTATTAATGGATGAAAGATAATTTGACGAAAAATATTGTAAAAATACGAGTAGAGTCATTTGTTAAAAATATATGGTACTATTTTATATGTTAAAAAACAAACATAATTAACTTATAAAAAATCTTCCTATGATAAATATAATAACTTAAAATTTATAGTCATTTGTGATATTCATTGCAGAATAAGTATAAATTAAAGATTTGAAATCATATCTAAATAATTTATGGGTCTCATAAAAATATATGGATTGAATATTATCACAAGGACTCTCTTACAATTTTTTTAATATAATCGAAACATTAATATTGTTCTATTGAAATATATTTTATACTGGTGGTGATGTTTATCAAATGTATTATATTTAGTATAGTGTAGTATATATAATGATAAATTAAACATTATAGGTTAATTATGTAATTTATTTTAGACATGTCAAGCGCATTTACAATAAAATAAATATAAAGCCTAAGGGCATTTAAAAAAAATATTCACAAATTTTTAAACTTTAATTTATTTTTCAATAGTTGTATATCGAATTTAGAGTTCCTTTCATTATGTGATATGAAAATTTTGACAAATATTAAGATTTCTATAAAGGTGTAAGAAAGAGGGCTAATTATTTTGTCGCTCTGTCAAGGTATAGAGAGGGATAAGTAATAATATCACACTTCATTCAAAACCTTAATTTCTATTTTCTTATACGGAAAAATGATTTTCATAAAAAAAAATTATACAAATTGATTATCGATAAAATATGAGTCCTCCAAATGATAAATGGTTGATCTTCTATGAATTGAAATAATTTTTCAAGTGTTTGTGTGCAAAATTTTGTATAAAATATTTGTTTATACTGCATCATTAAGTTTAACATTTTTTATTAAATACAATTCCATTGTGGAGTCAAATTAAGATGTGTTGTAAAAAATAAGATTTATAAATGATGATACTGCATGTTTTCGGAGTTAATAGCAAGGAGAAGCCTAGAGAGTCTCAATCATCTACAGATAATGAAAATCCTGGTGGGTCAAAGACGGATGAAGTCCCCTCAAAGGTCAGAATATTATTACTGCTTGAATGGTAATTAATTAAGATAATTATGTAATGATTAGGGGTCCAAATATATAAAGTTCTCTTGTTTGACATGTTTTACAGGGGCCTGATGGCAAAACCGTGTTTAAACCAAAGAATCTTACAATCTGCTGGCAGGAAGAGAGTCAATTTTGGAGTATCCCTGAAGGGTGAGGATAATATACCTGTTTTCTTCTTGAAGAGTTATGCTGTTATGTTACAAACCTTGGTGTGCTTGATCTATTGTTATGTTACAAATGTTTTGTTAATAAAAGTAAAATTAGTCATTAAATTACAATCAAGATTTTTAATTAATATTCTTGCATGTATTCATCATAAAAAATCAATACATAATTTACAAATATATAAAGTTTTAAGAGGATCAATATCATAGAAAATTTTTATTGTGTTTAAGTTGTAACTATCAAAATTTAATAATAAATATGAAAAATAAAAATAATTATATCTGGTCCTTTAGAATTGAACCAATTTAATTTTTTTATAAGGATTCTTTATCCTTTTCATGCATAACTCTTCTATATAGAGAAAGTATTGATAGTTATAATTTGAATATCATACAATGTTTACGAAAGTCTTTTAAATTCATAAAAAATATTTTATATGTAGATTGTTTTTTTTAAAAAAAAAACAAAAACTCTTGCTGGATCGGGTTCACACCTAGTTTTTTTTTTTTCCTCTCTTTTAGATACCCAATCTCCCCAAATTTCTCCTTCTATCTTCTTCTTCTCTACTATTCGATCCATTAACTACCCCAACAATAACCCAAACAGTTCTCGCCATAATCAAGCTTTCTTTCTCTTCCAAACCCAGCTAGAAATCATTTATTGTGTTGATGAATTTGTATGGATTGATTCATTCATATAAGTTGTTTGTTTGCATGTGCAGACAGTATATAGTTATTTAGTAAAATTTCTAACATCTCTGGGTCATGCAAAGTAATTTGCTTTGGCCTGATATTGTTTCCAGGTGCATGCATCATGACGACCTTCAAACTTGTCAATATTCTAAATTTAAACATGTAAAAGTAATTGTACCCTAGGAAGGGTTAATTATCCTTATTTTCATGGTCTGAGTAAGGCGTTGTTGTGGTACTGTTTCGATGCCTTTGTTCTATAAATTTTGAGTTGATTCCCGATTCTATATCATCTTTATTTTTTTCTTTTACTAAAAATTAAATAACATCTGAAAAAATCATACAAACACAAATAATGAGAAGCACACAAAACATAGTTAAGTTTTTATGCGGATTTCACAAATACATCTTTATTAAAAATTGTACAATATTCTTAATTATTAGAGAGGAAAAATACAATATTATTTTTTTGAAAGATACTTATTTCATTAAATGCCAAAAGCTAGCGAGATTAGTACATAATCTGCATAATATCATATTATGACAGAATAACACAGAAAACAACCCAAACTAAGGAAAATGAAAAACAAAATAACCAAAGAACCACATATAACTCTGCACTGATAATACAGTGAAGCAATGAAGCCGGGGTGAACTACCAATAGACATCAGAATGACCACCTAACTAGGCTTTCCTCTCACAGATCAACCAATCATATTCTCACAATTATAACAGCATAAAATACACAAGCAGATCTATAGGATTGATGGATGATTCAAAACCAGGCAACAAATTCACTTGATCTCCGCACTCCTTGTTTAGCTATGTAATCTGCCATGTAATTACTTTCACGGAAGACATGAGTGTAGGTGATTGAGCCAAATTATACATTCAATATGTTAACAGAGGAGAAAAGATTATGATGCATTCAATGTCGGTTGTGAGGATTATGCATCCAGCTAATAACATTGGAAAAATCAGATTCTATAATAAGATACTGATGATGGAGACAATTAGAGGTTGAGAGCTCAATAGCTTTGACAACAGCCCTCCACTCAGCAATATTGGAATCTAAAATCCCAATTGGAACAGAGAACATACCGAGGCCATAATGATTTCACAGAACACCACCTATTCCAAAAGGACCTGGCTTACTAAGAGAATAGCCATCCACATTCCATTTGAAGCTATTAACCATAGGAGGAGACCACATATTAACAATCCTGAAAGACCGAACATTGGACCACCGAATCAGGCCATCTGCTAATCTGATCAGATCTGTAGGGGAATATGGGAAATCAGAGTGGATAGCTTTTAGCCATAGGCATATACGAGTGATAATAAGAAAGAAGATCGTATCATAGTCAGGTGTCTTCTGTTGGAAAATCAGATCATTTCGAAGAAGCCAAATAGACTATGCCACTAAGAAAAACAATATCAGCCGTGCCTTCTTCTGGAACTTACCATGCACTAGGTAAGTCTATTGAGACCATATATCTGAGAAGCTCTTTGGGCAGCACCAAACTAAACCCCGCCACTTAATGATTTTGGAACAAATGAGCCAATGCTTGTGGCAGTGCAGCAAGATATGATCAACCGACTCTTCCTCCGCTAGGCATATAAGGCAGTTAGATTCCGAATTACTCAAAATACCTCTTCAAACTAGCATACACCAGGTGTTGATTATGTTAATGATAGCCATCTAGCAAAAGATCTCCACATTAGGAGGGACAATACCTTTCCAAATCCCAGCAAAAGAGAAGCCATTATTTATGTAAGGTTTGGGACTTAATAACCCACAAAGAGATTTCACTGAAAATCTTCATGTTTTATTGTCCTTCCAGATTAGTTTATCCTCTCCATCTTTGTCTATGTGCACTGTCGATAGAATTGTATAAAGTTGATCTAGCAAACCAATGTTGCGACCCCGCAAAGGTCTTATCCAGGAAACTACCCAAATCCATTCATACTCTTCCTACATTCCCATCTTATCAATGTTGGCTTCTTTGTTGTTGGATAAATGGAAGAGATTAGGGAAGTGCTCTGCTAAACAATAGTTATTGATCCAAGTATCAAGCCAAAACATAGTCTTCTTACCATTTCCAATAAGAACCAGCGATTGTTGATTCACAATATCATATAGCCTATTATCTTTAACATAATGATTGACAATACGGGTCCATGTAGTTCCAGCTCCTGGAATAGAAGCTTACAGCAGCAGTTTAGAATAGTTGGTTTTGTGTATGCTTTTGATCACATCCTTCCATATACTTGATTCCTCCAACCCAAACCTTCATAACCATTTAAACAGCATAGCTTTGTTTTTATCCCTTAAGGATCCAGCCCCAAGACCACCAACATTTTTTGGTAGAGTAATAGTTGCCCAGTTGACATTGCATATTTTATTACTTTCCTCTTTTCCAGACTAGGAAGATCGAAATTTCTACTCAATTTTTGAAGCTACCATAGCAGGCATGGAGAACATAGACAGGTAGTAGATGGGTAGATTACTGAGTACAGATTTGATTAAACACAATTTGCCCCTAATAGATAAGAATCTGCCTTTCCACAAAGCCAACTAGCAACTGATATTGCGAGCAATAGGATTCCACATCATAGTTCGGCCAAAGTTTCCATCGATGGGAAGACCAAGATATATGAAGGGAAGCTGATCCTGCTTGCATCTTAGAAGTTGAGCAGTGAAGTTATATGTATAAACTGTTATACCCACACCAACAATACTACTTTTATAGAAGTTGACCTTCAGCCCCGAGACAAGTTCAAAGCATAATAGGAAATGTTTAATATTCTGCATGCTAAATAAAGAGTCTGAGCTGAAAATAAAGGTGTTGTCCGCAAACTGTAAGTGAGATATTACAGGACCCACATTGCCGATGTTTATACCCTCAGTCAATCCCAGATCACAGCCATGTTGCAACATACAACTCAAACCCTGGACTGCAATATTGAAGAGAAAGGGAGAGATAGGATCCCCTTGGCGTAAGCTTTTTTTTTCCAAGCTGAATTCCTCCGTGGGAGACCCATTGACAAGCACAGACATCTTTGTCGTTGATATGCATTGCACAATCCATCCTCGCCATCTACTGCCAAAACCCATACTAGCCATGATTTCATTAATATATTCCCATAACACCGAATCAAAGGCTTTATGAAAATCTAATTTGAAGATATACGCTTTACCCTTTTTCTTCTTGATGTAGGAAAGGACCTTATTTGCAATCAAAACGTTGTCTAATATTTGCCTCCCTTTGATGAAAGCATTTTGATGTTCAGAGATGACTTCTGCCATAACATGTTTCAATCTAGTTGCTAGAATCTTCGAAAACATCTTGTAGAGACTATCCACCAAACTGATAGGTCTGAAATCTAATAGCTTGTTAGCACCTTTAATCTTCGAGATAAGGGTAACAAAAGTGCTATTGATACCCATAGGTAGGAGATTAGTCCGATAGAATTCATCAACCATTTGAATAATGTCCCCACCTATAATGTTCCATGCTTTCTTGATGAAAAAGAAGTTAACACCATCAGGACCTAGAGCTTTGTTGCCATCACAATCCTAAATAGCTACTTTAATCTCTTCTACAGAAAATGACAATTCTAGAGCAGCCGAGGATGATGGTTGAAGCATTAGAAATTCCAGATTTGAACATAAAGCTCTAGGTCTGTCATGGTGGGAATATAGGTTGCAAAAAAAGTTAAAGACAACTAGCTTCACATCAGTTGGTTTGGATAGAATCTTGTCATTGGCCTCTAGGGAGACAAGCTGATTCTTTTTCTATCTTGTTGTTGCAGCTAAATGAAAGAAACGAGTATTTTTATCTTCAAGTTTACACCACTGGACTCTTGACTTCTGATGCCATGCAAACTCTTGAGCTCTATACAGGATTTTAAGTCGGGAGGCAATGTTGTTACTTCTAATCAGATCACCAGTCGTCAGGTCTTTGTATTCTTTTTGATGATCCAAGAAGTTAGCTTCAAGTTCTAGCTCTTTAATTTGGTTATGCATGCTTCCCACAACATCTTTACTCCACTGCTGACATCTCTATTTCGACATCTTTAAAGCTGGGACCATATTCCTTTTACCAGATTTTGTAACCGAGATTGAGCTCCAGAAACTCTGTATCATATTCCTGAAATTAGACGTGAGCCACCAGCAATTCATGAAACGAAATGGTTTCGAGCCCCAATTTGAAGAGTCTAGCAACAAATGCAGAGGTCTATGATCAGAAGAGTATTTTGACAAACCGAATAAAGTAGAAGATGGGAGAGACTGCAGCCAATCACCCGATAGAAAGATTCTGTCAATGCGGCTCGTCGCATTACCTCTAGACCAAGTAAACTTTCTCCCATTTAAAGGGAGCTCAATAAGATCACAACAATTAATGGAATGTTTAAATCTTGTCATGGAAGATGTTATTTGAGAACCGCCTTTCCTATCTGATGGGAACAAGGTTTCATTAAAATCACCAACAAGGCACTATGGCTTACTAAGACTATCCCTGAATGTAACAAGATATTTCCACAACTCATTCTTCAGGTTCCCAACATTCAGAGCACATATAAAAGAGACCAGGCAATCTAGATTGAAACGAGTGAAGATGCTTTCAACATGCAAAACACAACCATTCATAGCAACAGAACAACTAGAGACACAAAAAAGATCTGGATTCCATATACATAATATCCCCTTATAAAGGCCTAAAGAGGGAATTGCATACCAAGCCCTAGGATGATGACCCCAAATAGAAGAAATAATGCAGTCATTCAAATTTTCCAATTTTGTTTCCAAAATGCCTAGGACCTCAAGATTAAACTTTCTACCAAGATTCCTCTAATCACACATCTTTTCTTTTCTCTACCCCCTAAGCCACACACATTCTAAACAATAACACTGCCCATAACAATGATTACAGAAACCATACCTTCAGACTAGTTAACGAAGCAAGTCACGCCTGCTTCCTTTTGATCCACTCTACCTACTCCCGATCTAAGAATCCCTACAATGTCTGAGTCATGAGTGTGCTATCATCATGCCCTTGTAGAATAGCTTTTCCCACATCCTAACCAGCAATGGCTTAATTCAGCCCAGTTGTCAAGATGTGCAGGTTCATTTGCTTGATCACCAGAATTTGTAGCGGGTCTATAGATTGAACTACTTGCCTCATCCTCACGAACCAATTCCCTTCCAGATCTGATAATAGCATTTTTATTCTTGATCCCATTATCAGAGACTGAGTACTCAACAATTACTATCTCAGAATGCTTACCACTTTGATTTCCCATTTGACGTGATTTCCTCTTGAGAGATTGTGTTTTGCGTGTGAGCTTCTTTGCTTTCTTTCTGTGGGATCTTTGGTTTCCTACTTCCAGAACACAAAGCTCATATGGGTTAGCAATAGGAGTAATGAAGGTTGTAAAAGATGGCCCAATACTTGTTGAGTTAACATTTGTTTCCAGGCCTATGCTGGAAGATTTCTGCTTTTTCTTACGGCCCATCTTCTTCACGTTTCCACTACAATAATCCCTCTGTTGATCCAGCCCATCTTTCACAGGAAAACAAGAGACTTGTTGCACATCTACAGCCCTGCATGCAACTGTATCCACCTCAACATATTTGTAAAGTACCAAGGCTAAACGGTTATCAACTCCGTACGTACGTTCATCAGATAACCCTGTATGTCTGCATAATTCAGTAATTTCTGGGTAGAGGTACAACGGTGATACAACAGACCTGATGAGTGTGCTGTCAATCTGAGTTTAGTTGCCCAACAATTCGGTGAAATCAGATTCAAATTTGACACTTTGTCTTGTATCTATGTGAGTCGTTGCTGCCCTATTAGTTTCCTCACAAAAATCATTTTCATCGTCATCGGATAACACAGATGTTGTACACAGTGAGACATCCATGGAGTGTTTGACTGTTGTGAGAGAAGGGATGAACTCACCTTTGATTTCTTTCAAACTGACCTCAACCTACACTCCATCAAGCTGAAGCGTCACTTGATCATGTAAAATTTCTAGCTTTGTGGTTCGAATAAGAACCCTAATACCTGATATGGACCCCTGACTAACATAGGAAGTGTCATAGCCAACAATATTTCCCCAACTCTGGAGCAGAATATTAATATAGTTTTTGTTCCAACCTTCCATTGGCAACCTAAATATGAAGATCCAAGCAAATTTGTCATAAGCTCTAGTCCTTTCTTCCAACTGTCTGAGATTGCTGAAAAGTGAATACAACACGGACCCTTCATTCCTTTGTTCTTGCGTTGAGGCTAACTGATCCACAAAGGTAACAATCACCTGACTAGCTCCCAAGAAACGAAAGCTCACAGCTTTGTCACTTGATTTTAAGATCGTTGCCTCCAGTGTTTCTACATCAATATTTGGCAAGATATTTCCTATTAAGCTCCTATACAACTCTTCCTTATCCTCATCCGTTGAGTTATACTGTACCATTCTCCTTTCCTTCGTGGCCATTTTTTGTGTTGTGGATGTGAGTAACTCAGCAAAGGATTTGTTATCTCTGAACATAAGGTTGGGTTTATGAGGTGGTGCAGGCTTGGGTAGGGGTTTTGATGCTGGTAGGGGAGGTTTAATGGACTGGTGTTTAGCTGGGTTCACTCTTAACTTGTAGATATCGAACCAAACATTACTGGCTTGGTCACAAAGATCAAACACAGATAAGGGTGATAGTATGTCCATAAAACCAAAACGTCGCCCGAGAGCTGTTTTTTGCTTAGACAGAAACAATTTGGTAACCCGACCAAACTTAATTTCAAGTCTTGATATTCCACTCATGAATGGAATCTCTCAAAAATAGCTTAAGATGGTATGTATCAGTAAGGGTATTGGCATAAGATGTTAGGCTAAAAGTTTTTGTGGTAGGTTCAGATGGTAAGACAGGGGAAGCGGCATGGTATGGAGTAAAGGTAACAGGGTGATCTGCAGGATTTGAGTAAGGAAATGTTGTTAAAGGTGGTTGAGATAGGGTTTGAACATGTTGGTAGGAAGTTTTGTGAAGGTTTAGGGTTGATGGTGCGTTGATGGGCAGGGGAGGGTGGTTTTTGGTGAAGGGTGCAGAGGATGTAGGAATTGTGGTAGCGGTGGCGGTTCAAAGTGCTTTTTGCTTAGAAATGCATCAAAATAAATGGTTCAAAGTGCTTTTTGCTTAGAAATGCATCAAAATAAAGTCTTTTTATTTTTTAAAAATTATTTTTGACATCAGCACATCAAAACGATTCGGAAATATATATAAAAAATTCATTTTATGCAAAAAAAATTAAATTTTAAGGGAATGCAGTTTGCACCGCGTTCCCAAACACTCTCGTAGAGGGTCTCATGTTTGATGTATATAGGAAAAATACAATATTTTTTGCTTTTGTAAGTTGGTCCCTTTATTATTCAAAGTTGTATGTTAATTCTTTAATCAAAGTTGACTGTTGATTTTTTAAAAACAATTCCTAAATTACCTTTTTGAAAGACTTAATTTTGTCTACAGTAGATAAGATTGGAAATTTTGATTATAGATAAGAATATTGTTGGCAAAAAAACAACAACAGGACCAATTAGTTTAAAACAAAGGGATTAACTAATTATTTTATTGAAAACATAGGGATCCAGTACTAATTTACTCTATTTAATTTGATACTTTAATTTATTCATACAAGTTTTCTCTTGATCCACGTTTATGTTTTAGGGTAAATTACAAAAAACTTTTCAGAGGTGTTATAAAATTATACGAATCATTTTGACAAAAATCTTCAAATTGTTAAGTAAAGATTACAAATATCCCAAGGCTAAATTGTTACATTCTTAAACGTGGAAAGTTAAGGTTTAGAGATCAGTATATGGTGCAGTTCCGGCCATACTTTTAGTTATTGTTTCTTTCTGTTATTTCCTTTCATTTTTGGCGGAGACCATAAAACAAAGTTTTATTTATTTCTTTTTTTACATGACAGGATTGAACTTTAGGGGTGAGTATATTAAACTAAAGACCAATGGTTTACCATCATGATGGAACTGTATCACTACCTTTTGTGCATCTGCAGATTTTGAATAGTGGTGCTATAGTAAAGTGGAGCCTATTTTGTTTATGTCAATTTGAATCTATTTGCTCTTTGCAAAATATAGGGATGATGGTCCTGCAGAGCTGCTGGAGATGTGTTGGCTTGATGTAAGTGGTGAAATGCCTGTAACCAAAGGGAAGACGTATGAAGTTAGCTTTATGTTATCCATGAACACAGAGAAATCCTTTGGCTGGGACGTTCCTGTTACGGTGATGGCTAGGATAGGAAAGGAGGGAAAGTATCAGCGCAAAGAAATAGATCTATCAAAATTAAGCGGGGAAGTAAAGGAATTTCCTCCGGATAAGTGTCAGATTAAGTTTAAAAGTGATGAAAAAGCTAACAATAATGAGGAAAAGCTCTATTTTGGATTGTATGAAGTGTGGACTAACAAATGGAAGGGTGGTCTACGGATTCATGAGGCCATAGTTCAGGAAATAACAGATGGGAATTATGCTTCTACATCTAATACCCGTTCCGACGAGCCCAGAGCTAGGGAAGGAAATAGCAGCTCATGACGATTCTATTTCAACATCTGAAAACCCCCGATCGAGTCGAAGTTCAAGGAGGACGTAGAAGCTGATTTAGAGCCTTGTAACGTGGGAATGTTTTTTCAGGGATTTGATCAGCGGACCAGATTGCATCTCCTAGTCATCTATTATTTCTATTTTCGTCAGTGTCTTTCAAGTTATTTTGATTTTCATAGTTAGCCCACCTATGGCAAACTTATAATATGCATTGCTAGGACTCTAGTTATTTAGCTATGGTTTGAATAAAAACTATAGACTTAAGACTCTTTCTCCAGAGCTTTTCTGTTTGTCTTATGATATGCTACGTCAACATCCTAAAATTAATCCTCTGGGTTCGATATATATTGTTAATTTCAATATATAAGCTGCTCATGCATGTGCGTTCATTTTTAAAGATTTTAAAGTTTAGGGTAGATAAAAAAGAACCATTTTTTTTATTATTAAAACAAATTAATGGATTTTTAAAGACAGGTCGAAAAGATGTGGTACAAAGGGAGAAAACGAGGATACAGAAATGACACTTCCTTAATTTCCTTATGGTACTCGTGTCATCTTGGATGGGTCTCTAAATTTTCTGCATTTGATGTGCAAAATTTGATGTAGATTCTACAGGTGCATATTCAGGATAAAAGGCAGTAAAATAGATGAAAGAAATATCAAATAAAATATTAGAGTTTCAATATAATTCTTGTAAATTAAAAGATCTAAATAGAAACAAAATAGTTGAATTTTTAGGATAGAAAAATCTAATAAACTACAAAGATTTTTTTTAAAAAAAAAAACTAAGAAACAACTAGTCTAACAAAAACGGTAAATAAAATAGTAAAAAAGCACAATTAAAAAACATAAAGGTAAAGCATGGTGAGAGAAAAAAAAAGAAGAAGAATAAGAAGAAAGATAAATGATAGGAAAAAACACATTCCGCTCTTTAAATCATCTTTCCAAGGATAGCTAAAACAGGAAACTAAAAAAAATATATTCTAAAAAACACATTCCAACAAATCATCGCTCCCAAATAAAACAATGGCACGTGTCAATGTATTAATGGCAATGACATTTCAATGATGTACCGGTATTGTACGGCATCAGCAAGGTAGAATGTTTTTTTTTTTCCGGGATCATTATAACAAAAGCTACATACTGCGAGAAAATCATTTTAGATCACGAAATATTTGACTGAAGATTATAATAATAATTTTATTTTTTATTTTTTATTTTTTATGAGTGAATAAATATTTTTTAAGTTTTTTTTAGTAAGGGTATTTAGATTTTTCTAATTTTCAAGTATAAACAAATAACGCTTTTAACTTCAAAAACAATAAAAGAAAAGTTATTTTTAGGATATTTGGTGTAATTAAAAGAACCATGAGGGTGATTTAGTATTTTTATATATTTTTTAATAAAAAAGCTATTGTTGTGTGTTTCACATGTTTATCAAGTTGAAAGCACCTGCGTCATTAAGAAGATCTGTGAGATGTTTTTTTATGATCAAATCTAACCATTCGTTGTATAATTAAATGCCTTTTCACATGGAGCTGTGCTTGAAGACATGTCATGATTGGATTGCAACTAATAATCAATTATTTGTATTTTTTTCTTTTTAATAACTAAAATACATAGTTATCTTTTCTTATTTGTTGTTTGTTTATGTTTGGCATGAATTGCAATTCTTAGCCCAAAATAGATTTGGCTGGTTGGGCCTGAGGCCCAATGTAATCTCAGTTTCTTTTTTAATTATTTTTGTTAGCTGGATTTAGTCGTTGTTTCAAACCAGTGACTTGGACAGTGATCCAGACCCGCTGGGCAAATCAACAGGCGTACGTGAAATATTCATGCACGTGTGCGACAGTAAGGAGTTTTTTTTTTGTTAAAATCGGGGCTAAAACGCCTAATTAAATTAAACGCGACAGAGTTGATCCAATAAAATCATAATACAAAATACAATAAAGACCCGCAGGAGGATCATTAAAGTAAATAGAAAATCTATCCAAAAAACTCCTGGTTAAACCGTAGTTGGCTAGCCAATCTGCCACTGAATTTGCTTCTCTGTAGACATGGAGCACCTGAATATCCCATTCTTTTGCTAATAATTCTCTAGCCTGCATGATTAGATTATAATTTTTGTCAATGATAATTTTATTTTTAGTGATTAAATCAACCGCTAATGACGAATCAGATTCCAAAATAATTTTTCGGAATCCTTTTGACCAAGCTAATTTCAAACCATTAGTAATTGCCCACAATTCAGCACTCACTAATGTGCAAATCCCGAAATTAAGAGCGAAACCAACAATCCATCTACCCATAGCATCCCTAATGACTCCACCAGCTCCAGCCACCCCTGGGTTTCCTTGCTGCAACCATCTACATTAATCTTCACCCAATCAATTGGAGGATATCTCCACCCTATGCAAACCCTCTGTTTGGTATTATCTTTGAATCCAGATTCACCAACCATAGAATGAATGACATCACCCATAAGTCTCCTAATCACTTGAACAGTGCTGGTGTAAAGGGATGTAGAAGAACTAAAAATTCGATGGTTTCTCTCCTTCCATATTTGCCACAGCGCAATGCCAAATTCAATACCCCAGAACTTTCTCTTAGAGCTTGGATGGTTAACTCGAAGGTTATTCAGTAGCCAAGTATACCAGTTAAGGGAGTAAAAAGCCTCTCGATCTGCAACTTCAATAATTCTGTCCCAAACCCCACGTGCATTTGGGCAGTCACGGAGAGCATGGATGATTGTTTCTAACTCTGTCAAACAATGACTACAGCAGGGGTTAGAAGTGATTTTCCTTCTCCATCTAACTTCATTTGTCATGATGGCCCGTGAGCTACTGTCCAAAGGAATATCTTCACTCTTTCTAGACCCTTCCATTGCCAGATGATCTTCCACAAAGGGTCGTTTTGTTGATGAGTAGCTCTACTATCTTCCTGAATCCGATAAGCTGAATTAATTGAGAATTGACCACCTGTAGAATGTCTCCAGTATACTTTATCTTCCCCCAACTGAGGTGTAGGAGGATTATAACCTGCCAAGATCAAAATTACCTGAATTGGTAGGAAATGAGCAAAAGTTTCCCATTGCCATTGACCTCTGTCATCCACCATATCGGCCACTGAACAATTCAACATAACCTCCGTAATAATCTGGGAAGTGTGCATATGCAAAGGGCCATACCCTTCCAACCAGGAGTCTTTCCAAAACAGCACCTTGCTTTCACATCCCAGAGCCCAGTTTACACCTTGAGTGATAAATGGCCACACTTTGCAAATACCCTTCCACAAAACTGAATCTCTTTGTTTAGCCTGAGGACTAGGAATTAGCTCCTGATCCTTAACATATTTAGATCGCAAGACCCGAACCCATAATCTCTCACTATTCTGAAAAACTCCCCAAGCTAGTTTCATAATAAAAGCCCTGTTAATATTGTGCGACAGTAAGGAGTTACTTATAAATGAAGATGCACAGTATCAAATGAATTATTTTGCAAAGCGGGAAGAGAAGAAGAAAGGTTTACCTGGTCTGCTGGAGCTGGTGGTCTGGAGCGACGACGTCTGGACAAGGCTTCTTCTTCCTTCTTCGTTCTTCTCTCTGTTATGTGTTTTCCCCTGTGTTGGGTTCTTTTCTGCTTTTTTGTTCCTCTGTTCTTTGTATCTCACCCCCTGTTCTCTGGGTTTGTTTCTTCGTTCGTGGCCTCTTGTGCCCCTCTGTTCTGTGCTTCTGTTTCCTTATGATTTTTCTCCTCAGTCTTTTTCCTTTTCGTTTATATCCCCTGGAAAACCCTCTGTTCACTCTATATTTGCCCTTGTGTTTGTTCTCTGTTCTCCTTTCCTGGCCTCTTTCCCTGTTTGCCTTTCTTCTTCCCCAGTTTCCTTTGTTACCCCCTCTGGTTTTTCGTTTCTTCCCTCCCAGTCTTTCTCTGTTTGCATCTCTCTCCCCTCCTATCAATGGTCCTTCTCTGGCTTTTATGAAGCCAAAGAATGTATGATCGTGCACGATCTACACGATGGGCGTCTTGCACGTTCGCCTTCATTTGAAGACTAGTCGGGTGCTAAAGGCCCTGTCACTGCAAGACCAATTCTGGCATTTAGAGAATATCGTGTGGGTGAGGAGATCGTGTCTGGCTGAAGCTGTGTTAGTGGTGTCTCAAATGGATTTCCTTTGCTTTTCCTAGAGAAGAGAATGAACAGTGTCTTGGAACTGCGTCGTTTGGCTATCTTCAATTTCCCCCTTAAACTTTTGACATTTAGCAATTGGGTCCTTAATCAAGGAAAATCTTTTTTTTCCCCTAGATCAAATTGCAATTGGACCCCTGGACTATAGCATCATTTCCAAAACAATCCTAGGTTTCTGAGTTTTTCAATTTGATCCTTAATTGACTCTTCAACTTTTAATTCTTTCAAGATTACCCCTGAAATAATCAATTAAACTCCCTAAATGCCCTCATCATTTCACTTTGATCCTTGGATTTTAATTTCTTGCAATTTTGCCTCTAATCAGCCCCAAACTTTGATATTTCTTCAATTACACCCTTAATTTCATTAATTAAACTAATTTTCAGTTCAATGAAATCCCCAAACTTTTAATTCTTTCAATTTTTGACCAAATTGACTCCCAAATTTATAATTCAATCCTTATTAGTCCTTAAACTTTTGATTTGTGTTGTCTTAACCCAATTCTCAAATTATTTTTTTATTCATTCTTTTTTTTAAGAAATCAAAAATTGGGTTATAATAAAAGTAATTCAAATGGAAAAGAGAAAACATACAGGATTGAGGATTCTATACTATTGGACAATAATTTAATCTTTTCTTTACTCTTGATAGAGACATGTGTTCCATTTGCAATAGACATTTAAGTTGGAGAAAAAAATCCTTCAAAATTATATAAGTTAGTCATTTTATTAGTTATATTATTAGCTGCACCTGAGTTAATGACCCAAGAATCATGCACAATACTAGTTACCAAGGCAATTTTAAATGCAATGAGAATACCACCATCGATCTGTGTTTTTTTACAGGATGTGAACCGAGTTTGCAAGGAAGCCCGTAAACTTACCAGGGAGCGCCATAGAATCAGAGACAGATGTTGTCATTGAGAAGGGCAGATGTAGAGAAATTCTTAACATTACTAGGAAGAGAACTAGTGAAGTGAGCAGTAACAACAATGTAAGCCTTATGATAATAGCCCCTTTGAGGTTTCTTCTTCTTTTTAAAATTCAGCTTTAGCTCTTGATGAAAAATCCAATACCTCCTAGTGACCAATATTATGACAATGATGCCACTTTAAATCGGGTCGTTTTCCCTTGTAAGGTCCATCATTGTTCATTGATTTGTTAATAGCATAAGCACAAGTTTCTAATAAAGGGATTTTAGAGTCAAAATTCATAACCTTTATGCGAGTTTCTTCTCATTGAATAGTAGCGCACACACTAGTAAGGGATTGAAAATCAGGATTCATGAGGATCTTGATGTGAAGATCTTCATATTTTGAACTGAGACTAGCTAAGCTCGTCATATCTTCCAGGGTTTCGAGTAATTGAACATAAGTCTTTCCATCTTGCTGCAAATTGGCAAGATTTTTGTTGATATGAAAAATACAAGTTGAATTGTTTTGATTTCCATATATCTCTTTCACAGCTTTCCATAATTCCAAGATTCTAAGTAGCTGAATATTTCAGCAATATAATTTTTCATTGAATTAAGTAACCAAAACATAACAAGATGGTCTTTGCATTATCGAGCTTCATAAGATAATGAAGTAGACTCAAGAGGCTTAATATGGCCATTCACATAGCCAAGTTTGAATCTTACACCAAGAGCAATTGTCATAGCTCTTCAGCAAGGGAGATAGTTAAATTCATTTAGTAAAATTGAGCCTAAACAGTGATTAGGATTTGGCTCTCCTTCCAGCATGTTGTAGGATTGTTATATGTTGAAGAAACAAAGGAGACAGAAGAATCTTGTATTATGTTTTTCTGTTATAGCAGCAGATACACACACACGCACAACTAGGAAGGATGATGGCTATTAAATCTCCTATAATCACGGTCATGCAAGAGTCTATCTATAGAAAACAATTATCCTGTTGGAGTCAAACTGAGACTGCAGTCTGCAATCAATGTTGTAGTCGGACTCTGCAATTTGTGTGGCAAGATGTCTGTGTTGCAGGAGGAGTCTGTGTTGGAATGAGAATCCATCTGTTGCTTTCCTTCAATAAGCTTGTTAATCAAATGGGGCACAACATATTGCATTTGGCTGTGATGCATCGACAGCGGGGGGTTTTCCGTGCTGTCAAGAACAATAACAGACTAGTGACCAGGATGAGCTCGACAATCGACCATAATGGCTACACACTGTTGCACCAAGTTGCACACATGAAGCACTATCACGGAGGAACCAAGCCCGGCCCTGCACTCGAGCTACAAGAAGAAATAAAATGGTTCAAGGTGAGCTAGCTACTCTTGTACAACCGTAACCCCGTTCCATATTTTTATGAAATACATTTCTTTATTCCTAGCTGTAAGTAAATTTTGTTCGTTAATTACAAGGAAATTAAAGAATGTTTTCAATTTGCCAATATTCCAAATTACTTCAAAATCAGTGAAATGCAGCTTTTTATACCTAGCTATAAGTGATTTGTATTGCAAGTGTTCCAAAGAAAATGTAATCCTATAATTAAGGACCATGATTGGGAAACCTATTTTCCTATAATTAATGACTTTACCAACGCTAATGAATTTGTTTTCATGTTTCTCTGTCCGTGCAGCGGGTGTTAAAGGTGCTTCCACCTTCTCTGTCCAAGAAGCGGGTGCTGAGGGTGGTTCCACTTTCTCAAGCATTGCAAGATGACAACGAGAATAAATTTTTTTTCCCATAATGGATCATAAATTTTTTTAAAGAAAAATGAGGTTTCATATTTCAATTCCTTTTTTTTATTATGATTTTTTTAATTTTTGATTAACATCGGTGTCCGGGTCAGTTTGTGCGCACCTCGACTAATACTACGGGTCCTGAAATTAACGACCATGTAAGCTTCTAGTGGCCCTAAGGTTTGTGGGACTCGAACTGATGACTTCTAGAAAGTAAACGTAGGGTCTAACTAATTGAGTTACACCTTTCAGGATTTTCACTTTTCAATTCTTTGCAATATAACAAAGTTACCAGAACACCCATTTGGAATAGGAAGCCTGGCACCTTGTAAATTCCTGCCTCTAAAATAAGCTTCCTCCACTTTCATCCCCTCCATTTCTTCCCCTACAAAAGAACCCAAAAACTACACAAAATTATAAGAAACGGAACATAAATTGAGAAAGGCCAAAAGGGGAAAAGAAGAAGTTGAACTTACTTACCAGTGGGTTTGGGTTTGAAGCAGTGAGAAACGGCAGAAGGGCCATCATATTTGATGCACCAAAGTTAAGTTAGGTTTGGGCTGACTTGGGCTTGAGTTTGGGCTAAAAATTTGGGTCTTACACTGATTTTGATATGAGTCAATATAAAAATAAAAATGATTATTATTATATTTTTAAAACTCAACTCGAGAGTCGATCTAGAACTAGGTCCAGGTTATAGGTCAAGTTGACCATTAACCCGAGTCAACATAAGAATAAAAATAATTATTATAATAGTTTTAAAATCAACTCGGGAGTCGACCCGGGGCTTGGACCAGGTCATGAGTTAGGTTAATCATTGACCCGAGTCAACATAAAAGAATAAAAATCCTTATTATTATTATTATTATTATAAACTGAGCCATCAAGTCGCTGGATGAATAATATTCATCAAATATTCCTGGTTCAACCCCAACAAACCAACCAATGTTCAAAATTGGGTTTTTGACTGGTTTAGCTTATTTTTGACTCATTTTCAACCAAGTCAAACCAATTACCTATTATTTTGACCATTCTAGATTCATACGCGGTGTCTGTCTTGTCAAGTTCAACTCCCAGAAGGTGATATAGTCATTCAAAGAATAAAATGACTATAAAAAAATGCACAAACATTCATCTCGTAGCTATCTAAAGGCAATTATGATAATTGGTGTATTAGACTGAAAGCATTTCTTGGCTCATTATGGAATATGGCTATAAAGAATCAAGTCTTAAAAAAACAAAAGATTCTCTACAAGAGGCATAAAATCAAGTCCTCAAAGTCAATAAAAAAAAAGACAACAAAGGCAAACATTTGAGATCATTGCTTCCGCATAAACCTTAAAGAAAATATGAGAGGATCTTAATAAAAATACAAAGGTGCTGATAAAATCAAGAAGACTCCTCTCCAATCTTTGTAAGATGAATTTAATGAATTTAAATTATTGTAACTGAAATCCTCATAATCTATTTCTAATCATCACATAAGAATTATGGTGAATTCTAACATTTACAAAACAAATCAAATAATATTCCTTGCTTATTCTTCTTTCTAATTTCCCTGTTAACCAAAGTGCTCATAAAAAAAATAAACATTTTTCAATTGATCACCGAGTAATTGGGACAAATTGATAAACTTCTATTGTTTAATAGCGCAATGTAGACATTCAAACAATATGAAGGATCAATCAAGACAAAGACCCCCCCACCCCCCCTATTCTTATTTAGGAAAAGCTACTTTCGTGAAATTAGTATTTCTATTTAGTTTAGCTTTTTCTTTTTTACTTAGTTATTAAGTTTAATATTTTTTTATAAATAGATCGAAAACCAATATCATTGTTTTTCTTTGCTATCTCAATACACATATTTTTCTCTATGAATATATCTTCAAAGCTATAATTTATCATTATTTTTCCTTTTTTCTCTATGCTTTACCTCTATGTTTTTTTTTTTAATTAAGCTGTTTTTATTGCTTCATTTACATATTTATTGTTTTAGATTTTTTTAAAAAAATCTTTCCATTTACTTGAATTTTATTTAAATTAATATTTTAGACACACCCAAAATGACACGAGTAGCATCAGGAAAGGAAGTGTAATTTGTGTATCCCAGTAATCCACCCTAAGCTTTAAGAACTTCAAAAATGAAAGCACATGCATGCAAGAGATTACTGAAATTAACAATGTATATCCAGCCATTTTGTACTTTTTTAATTTTTCAAGCAATATAACCAGCTCTTTAGAAGTAAGATCACACCTGCATAAAAAACTTTCTTAATCAGTTCACACCCAGAGGACTATTGGATGTTGACGCAGCAATTCACAAGGCAAGCAGAAAAGCTCTGGAGAAAGAGTCTTTAATTAAGTCTATAGTTCTTATTCAATCCATAGCTAAATAACTGGGGTCTTAACATTGTATAATTTAAGTTTGCCATAGTTGCGCTGACTAAGAAAATCAAAATAACTTGAAATATGACACTTGCGAAAACAGATAAATAGTCAGATGGAAATCCGGATTAGAAATCAATCTGCCCTACTGATCAAATCGCTGAAAATACCTGGAAGTAGGCATTGGAAATGGATTTTGACCCTCAAACAGCCTTTGTTGGCTTCACATGAGCTCTAAACCAGTTTTTCATATTGGGATTTCGGATCCAATCAGACACTCGAATTAAAGTTTTCTGCCTTTAATTTTATTTTTTTAGCCTTCCAAGTTAACTTTTGGGGCTTCTGTTTTCTACTCTCTTTTTTTTTTAATGATAATCGAGCAATATTATTGAGGATAACTAGTCATATAGTAGATGTAGAGATTCTGTTTATCACTTATCTTCTAGAGATTCCTTCGAGTCATAGAACACATCTTCTAGATTTTCCACAAGAGACGGGGCAGCAAAATCATTAACATGATTAGTAGATGTGGAGGCCGAATCGTGAACTGTTATTTTCTGAGCTCGTTGGGAGGAGCTGGCCGTACTTGCTTATCTATGGACATGTCCGCTGTTGGGTTTTCAGATGCTGAAGTGGACTTGTCAGCTGTTGCTTGTTGCACTTTGGAGTCGTCCGAACGGGTATTAGATGTAGAAGCAGAATCTTCAGCTGTTAATTCCCGAACAATGGCCTCATGGATCCGTAGACCACCCTTCCAGTGGTTAGTCCACACCTCATACAAGCCAAAATAGAGTGTTTTCTTATTATTTTCAGCGTTTTCATCACTTCTAAACTCAACCCGACACTTCTCCGCCGGAAATTCCTCTTCTTTCAGGCCTAACTTGGATAGATCTATTTTTACGCGCGTATACTCTCCCTCCTCTCCTATCCTTGCCATCACATAAACAGGATCTTCCCAGCCAAAGGAATTCTCTTCATTCATGGATAATATGAAGCTAATTTCATACGCCTTCCCTTTGGTAGCAGTCATTGAACCAGTTACATCAAGCCAACACACCTCTAGCATCTCTGCAGGACCGTCCCTATAGCTTGCAAAGAGAAAATTAATAGCCTCATATTGACATAAACAAAATAGTCTCTACAAAAACAACTACAGCACCACTATTCAGAATCAGCAGATGCACAAAAGGTAGTGACACAGTTCCATCATGATGGTAAACCATTGATCTCTAGATTATTATACTCACTCCTAAAATCCAATCCTGGCAAGTAAAGAAATCAATCAAAACTTTTTTTTTATGGTCTCGACCAAAAATGAAAGGAAACAACAGGAAGAAACTATAACTAAAAGCATGGCGGGAACCTTGTATATTGATTTTTTTTTTAATAATGAATACATGCAAGAATATTCACCAAAATTTTTTATTTTAATTTAATGATGTGGAATAATTAGCCGGGATTTTATGGATCAGATCGAAAAACAAAAACAGTCAAAGAAATTATCCAATTAGGTAGTTTGACTCAAAACAGTTAATCCAATTGTTAAATAAAGCTCAAATTTTATAGGTGAATTCCTGATAGAAAATTGAGCTTGTGCTAAGCTTCCTTTCACACTCCAAGCCCGTTCGATCAATGCTCATATTCGCCAAATCTCACTCCAAAGGCCCTCAAAGTTTCAGTCCATATTTTATACTTCTTCCTTCTTAATTTTGGATTTTAGCTACATTATTTTTCCTGATTGGTTGTTTCCTAGTTGTTTGAGGTATTTAAACCAATCTTTTCAGATTTTATGGGACTTTTGTTGAATAAACTATAGACTTTTACAACTTTAGTTGTATTTTTGTCTAGCCTTAGGGTTTTATACGTGTGTTAATCTCAAAACCATAGTTTTCTCTGTCTCATTTAATAATTCTAATTTCACTTCTATTAACAAAATACTTGTAACATAACAGCAGATGATGAAACATGTCTATCTAATTTTTCATCTAATATTTTGATAATTTTTTTAAAAAAATTAAAAATAACAAAAAAACAATAAAAAATTAAAAAATATATTTTTAATATATTTGTATTGTTTTTATTGTTTTCAGTATCGTCTCAAAAAAAATTTAAATTTTAAAAAAATTTTGAATGCCTTCAACTTTTAACATGTTATTTTTAAAATTATTAATTGTTTTTATCAAACATTGATATTACTCATTTATATGTATATAAAAAAATACAATGTTTTACTAAGTGTTTGGAAAAAAAAAAGGAAAAATTATTTTAATTTTTTAAACTTTAGGGCAAGGCCTAAACCTAAACCTATCTTCCCCACAGCAGCTGGCGGCCCCCCCAAAACAAAGAGCATGTTTGGCAGTGTGGTTGCGGGTGCTTTTCAAATAACTTTTCGTGCCAAAATGCATGTCAATGATTTTTTTTTATTTTTTAAAAATTATTTTTGACATCAGCACATCAAAAAGATCCAAAACGTACAAACCATATTAAATTTTAATAAAAAAAAATTTCAAATTTTTTAGGAACGCAACCGCAGCTGCGTTCCCAAACGGTACCAAAGACAGCCGCAGCCCCCTCTCTTTTGGTAAAAAAAAAACCAGAGAGAACGAAGACCTGCTCTCTGCCGTGGCAGCACCCCCCCTCTCCAGCCGCTCACCTAAACCAAAAGTGCTCTCCCTCTCACTGCCGTCACTGCCTCTTCCCTCAGGAGAGCTTTCCCTTCTCTCCACTAGGCTGCAGCCCCTCATCATAATCTCTCTCTCTCGGCCAAGGCCTCCCAAAACCAGAGCCCCTGACTCGGCCAGCCACGCACCAGGCCTTCTCCTTCTTAGCTTCTCTTCTCTCAGCCACCGAGAGCTCCGTCTTCCAGCCCGCAGCCAACAGATCTTTCCTCTTCAACCGGCGACAGACCCACGGTCTCCCTCTTCAGCCGCAGACGCCATTTCTCCTCCCCCCCGACTGGACAGCCACGCCCATCTCCACCGCGTCTTCAGCGGCCACGGACGACAGCCGCCAGATCTGAAGAAGGAGAAGATCGAGAACAAACCTACCACCTGAAGAAGGAGAAAACGGCAAACCGAGAGAAAACAGAAGTGAAACAGATCTAAACAAGGATTAAAATCGACTGGCTTGTGTGTTTTTCTTCTTTTGCAAGCGACGATGGTCCTCACCGCCAGCAGGAAAGTGAAGAGGAGAAGAAGCTGAGCCGGATCCACCCGGTTTCCTGGATTTTTGGCGCTGGCGCTGGATTTATTAAAACTTCAAGAATTAATATTTTAAATTAGTTTATTTGAAGTATTGAGCGTAAGAGGTGAAATTAGTTTTGAATTCCTGACAATGAGTTTTTTAAGTAATCCTAAATCAAATACATTTTTTTCAAGATCTTAATTCAAGCAAAGAGCGAAAATTGTTCTCGATGCTGGTACGGGCGACAAACCACACCAAAAATTTGTAACACAGCTCTTCAACAAGAAAATAAGCAAGTATTATCCTCACCTTTCAGAAATTGTCCAAGCTTGGCTTTCTTCCTCCGAAAAGATGCCAAGATCCTTTGGTTTAAACGTGGTTTTACCATCAGCGCTCTATAAACATGTCAAACAATAGAATTTCCAAACTGTCATCATGAAACCATCTCATTTGACCCCTGATCATCACGAACTGATGATTAATTACCATTCATTAGTATTCTCACCTGTGAGAGCGCCGGTTTATTTGAAGATGGTTGTTGAGAGTCGCTCCTTGCCTTGGTGCTGTTAATATTTGTCCAAATCTTCATAGTATCAAATAACGAAAGGAGTTCTGAATTTAATACTCAACTATTAAAAAGTAAATTAATATTATGAAACATGTTTTGCTCTATTGTTGATCAAGTTGAAAGTGTAACTTAAACTTTTTTTTTTTATTAACATAAATGTCTGAGAGCGAATTTATACATACTACTCTTATAAATTTTAAAATTAACGATTAGATAGGTCTGCAGTGATCCGAAAATTTTAAATTCATATAAATTTTAGTTATTAAGGTAATGGTCTCACTGGAAGTTCAGACGATATCTAAATTTGGACCAACCCCACGATGAGCAGATTAAAGTCATACAAATTAAAGTGTTTAATTTTTTATTGGCCGGGCTAATAAATTAGTGAATTTTGTGAATCACCTCTCCATATTGAAAAAAAAAGGAGAGAGAGAAAGAACGAAGGACTATGGAGAACAAAAATAAAAGCGAGAAATTTTTGGAGATATTAATTTTTGTGATTTCATTTTTATTTTCACAAATCTGTAACATCACAATAGATCAACCTTTTTTCTTTTTATCCCCTTAAATACTAAATTTTCACGTCGCCCTTATATGGCTGGCTGACCTTTCGACATAGAAAAGAATAATGGACCTCATGCCACTTTCCATGTGCAGATCATATACCAAAAATAAACTGATTAATAAACGGTGTTGAAACTACTGCAAACAAGCATGCTCATAGAAAGTATAGCTAATAAAAAAGATGGAAGCATATTCTTACCCACTCTAAAAATCTTCTGTAAGGGACTTTCTATCTTAGAGGAGAAGCTGGAAAACACTGATCCTTTTGATGAAGCATAAAGTTAAGGTAAGAAGTACTGTTGTTCTTTGATAAAGCAGGCCAATATCTTGAGGTTTAACCCTTTTTTCAATGTTTTATTTTGTTTCAGTTTACCCTATGAGACTTGAAATTAATGAGTCCATTTTCATTCCCTAAGGTTTCAATCCCAGAAAGAAAACATTTAGTCCTAAGATTTGACAGAAAGAAAGTTTTATCAAATAATTTGACGAGAATTAATATTTTATTTTCAGTTATATATCAAAATAAGATTAATTATATGCAAAGAGAAGTTTAATTATTTGAACTGCATCTTGAGGTCACCGAGAAAATAAAGAGATAAATATAAATTAAACCATTTGTTCATAAAGGAAGGCGCATGTTCTCACCCTTTAAACCCTCCCCCGAAGAGATTTTTCAACTTGGAGAGGTCGGTAAACGATGATCTTGTACCTTTAGCACCCTTTGAAACATGCAAAACAAGGAAAAAAAAAATCCAAATTGTCATATCATTTAAACATTTCATTTGCTCCCCTGATCATTACGAACTGATACCGTAGAAGAAATAGTATTCTGACCTTTGGAGACGATGCTTTGGAAGGCCCTTGGCTAGAACTCTTGGAAGGAAAACTCATGATGATCTGGATGCTAAGGAGTTTTCAAGGAACTAGCTAGGTGGTACAAAGTTCAAACAATGATGGGAGCGATGTTGTTTGTGAGTATCTATAATTAATTTCCAATCCAATCCATATATGGTCCATAAATTCACCTCGCTGTTTTAGAATCTCTCTCCTTCCTTAAAAAAAAATAATCTACTTCTAGTATTTTCCTATGATAAAAATCTTTCCTGATCAACTTTCGGTTATTAAATCTAAACTTGTGTTCAATATTAGTGTTTTGACGAGACCGTCCACATATTAAATTATGCATTTAAAAAATTAAAAATGTTTTCATACCACCCCTTCATAAGATTCTAATATTTAAATAATAATAATAATAATAATAATAGGATGCATGTATAATAGATTAAGAGGTTTCTATGGAGGAGGGTGCTTGGCAATGAAATAAAAACGGTGTTTGTTTAAAATTTAAAAATATATAATCTTTTTTTTTTCACCCCTAGATAAGAAAAACTAATAATCTAGGAAATACAAAGAATTATATTCAAAATAAACTTCATATTTTGATGAATATAATTCATATTTTAATGAAAGATGGGATGGGTTTTTTAGCATATTTAATAATTTCTCACGTAAGTTTTAAAAGATTTATGGACATCGGTGCCGTTGAAAGAACCACATCCTAGTCTAGTTGAAGTTTTTTTATTAAAGGGCTTACATAATTAATAGTTATCTTTTCTATATATATATATATATATATATATATATATATATATATATATATATACAAGAAAAATATATTGTGCAACATAGTAATTATTATGTAGCGCACTATGCAAGATAAATATATACAAAAAAATATAATATTTTCTATATTACAACACATTCTATAATACATTACCTGAAGCTAAAAATAAGTTAATCACATGAAGCTCGGACCGTAAATAAGCAAAAATAGAATGGAGAAGCTATTTTCTAAAACCATCAACTAATTGGTCTTTGAAAGATATAAAGATAATTTGTATTTTTTTAGCAATTCTATCACGAACAAAGTAATAATCAACTTCAGCATGTTTTATACATACATAAAAAATAGAATTAATAGACAGATACGTAATATTTAAATTGTCACACTAACTAATGATAACAGAACTGGAAGATAAATATAAATTTATTAAAAGATAATAAAGTCAAAAACATCAGTAGCACCATTAATCAATACTTTATATTCTGCTTCAATAGAGTAGCAAGTAGCAATACATTTCTCGCTAAATTTTCATAAAATGGAAGTGGTACCAAAAACAAATATAATATAGTCATCTGTAGACTTTCAATTATTGATGCTCCCTGTCCAGTCAACACCAGTAAAACAATGAAGTGGTAACAAGGAGCCACGAGTAAGATAAAAATAGAAGGAAGACGTGCCTTTCATGCATCGCAATATACATTTGACAGCAGCCTAATGTTCTAGTGTTTTCAATAAAAGCATGCGCAGAACCAATAATTTATTGAAAACGAGTGGGTCCAAGAATAGCTGACTATTCGGGAGGCCACTCTTGAAGACAGAAGTCAGTGCATCAAGAGGAGGCTTGCACGATGACATGCCACACAACTCCGGGATTGTGAATGAAAATAATAATAAACAAAGACTAACAACGAAGTCAAGCTATTAATGGAAATTTCGAAGAAAGAACTGTACATGTGTATCCTTGAAAAGACATGATATGTCAATTGTTAGCGATCATGTTACTAATTAATTAATTAATAAACCTCTATTTTATCTTGCTTTAGTACGCTTTTTTTTCCCGGAGGGGCGGAAGGGGACCGGTTTTAAAGTCATCAATCCTTTTCTAAAGCTTTAACGTCGCAGAATTTTTCAGGATAAAATAATATAAAAAAATTGAAGTAAACTGAAAACAAAAAACCTCTTATAAAAGGATAAAAAAAAATTAGAAACAAAAAAAAATAAAGATTAAAATTAAAACACTAAAAAAAAGTTACACTAGCAACAAACTACCATATTTTTGTTATCATGCTCCGCACCGAGATAAAGAAGATGCAATGATGCTTTCAACAACATGATGAAAGATAATCATTGCTGACTAAAAAGCGTGAGCACCTATACCAAGATTATTAAAATCATGATTTTGACACGGCATAGAAAGTACTAAACAAACTCAGATCGTAAAATCATAAAATCATAAGAAATTTTAAAATACATCAAAAAAAATTCAGGTTTCAAATAAAAATTCATAGTACCTTAAAATACATGCTTCAAATAAAAATCCATACATAGTTCAAGTACTTTAAAATACATGCTTCAAATAAAATCTATACATAGTTCAAGCACCTTAAAATGCATGGTTCAAATAAAAATTCATAAATAATTTAAATAACTTTTCATTAGCTAATAATTAACAAATTTAAACCAAATAATCTGCTGTGTGTCATGTAAACTAAAACTAGCTTCATTGCCTTCATCTTCCTCATTATTCCTCAGACATTAATCAATATCATTAGCATCAAGAGGATTATTAGTGTCACTACTAGTACCAACACCAATATTATGAGCATTAGTGCTGCTACTAATACCAACACCAATATCATCAATTTGAATCCCCAAAACATCTTCAGTACCATGACTCTCCATTTTAACATTATTAGGAATTTCTTCTTCATCACTTTAATCTTCATTACCATTTTGTCTTCGTGTTGCACTATCATTAACACCAAGCAAATCAATGTTTGAATGTTTTTCTCCCTCGGTTATCCAATCATCATCAGATGAAAGATCATCTTCTACACCAAAATCATCAGCTTGCTTTTTGACTTGATTATTATTCAATTTCAGATTGCACATTACAAATACCAAGTCATTCATTTTTCTCTAGTGCAAACGATTTCTTCGTTTTGTATGAACCTAAATAAACAATTCAAATTGATAAAATTTTTATCAAATATTTCAACATTTAAAATAAAAAAATAAAAAAAACTTACCATTTCAAATGCACTCCAGTTACGCCCACATCCAGATGAAGTACAAGTCAAGCTTAGAACTCGGATTGCAAACCTTTGTAATTTTGGACATTCATCCCCATAAGAATCCCGCCATTGAGCTGGAGTTTTTTTTTTTTTTATCTCTAGCTGTCTTGACAGCCTCAATGCCAAATAACCCTTTTGCATCCTTGAATGATTCAAGTTGCAAGTCAATTTTGCACCTTTTGCTTGCATTAGGCACCATCCTTTCTAAGCATTGATATAATCCAATTTTAATGTTGGCATTAACCTTAAAATTGGGATTATAATGATAATGAGAATTCAAATAATAAGCTGCTACATGTAAGGGTATGTGGAGTTGAAGTTCCCATCTTGCATCAACAATATTCCATATAGGTGTGTGTGTGTGTGTGTGTGTGTGTGTGTGTGTGTGTGTATAATATCAGTACTTTATATATGACATTCATATTAATAAATGACAATATTTGAAATAAAAATTAGAAAGATATATATCTTTTTTTCACACAACCAAAATTCACTTGTATCTTCTCTTTTGCTTCATCCATTGCTTTATATATAAAACCCATAGCTGGTTTCTCATCTGAATCAACTAATCGAAGAACTTTAATTAGAGGATATGCTGCCTTAATACATATAGTGACATAATGTCAAAACCTGCTGTCCAAAACACAATTTTGAATTCGTTTCCCTTATATTCTTGTAAACCTACAAGAACTCCACTGTTTGGAAGTAAACATAGTCATCAGCTGCATTTCATGATCATTCAAACATCCCAGAGTCAAATATGTAGTTGCAAACCGAGTGGCAACAGGTCGAATCAATTCCCTTCCATTCGTTAAGTGCCTTAGCATGGAAATAAGAATAGTTCTTGAATAAATATATGAGGTGATTTTCCTCCCCTTGGCAATAGTTACTTGATGAATCTCTAACTTCTTCTCAAAATCTTCTAATATCAAGTCAATACAATGGGTAGCACATGGTGTCCAAAACAAACTCTTTCTTTTTTTCATCAATAATTGTCCCGATGCCTTATAATTTGCAGCATTATCGGTGACTACTTGGACAACATTTTCCTCTCCAATCCTCTCCATAATGGCATCTAACATTTCAAATACCTTATTAGCAGTCTTGGACATATTAGAGGTATCCACTGATGACAAAAAAAATTATCCCTTTAGGACTATTAACCAAAAAGTTACAAATACAACATCTTTTTTTATCTGTCCATCCATCAGACATTATTGAACAACCTGTTTTTTTTCCATTCTAGCTTGTACTCCTCAAGCAATGTCATTATTTGATCCATCTCCTGCTTCAAATACTTCTATCTAATATCATGGTAGGATGGAGGCTTGAAACCTGGCCCATGCTTTGCAACCAATTCAAGTGCCTTTACAAACTCAGGGTTTTTTACATAATTAAATGGAATTGCACTAGTGTAAAAAAAACCTTGCAATTTGTCGACATGCTTCTTCTCTAATATCTTTTTTTAGTATTAAGGAAAGAGACCCTATACAATGTAAACACTCTTATATAGGAATAGTTATTGTATAGAATACATCCCACCATTATATTGTACACAACCCTACAAGTATAAATACAAAGGATGGCTGCTACCTTTATGCAACCTATACAATTATACAAAACTATCTCTCAATTAAATCTTAACTTGGTATCAGAGCTGCGGTTATTGTTCAGCAGCCTTCTTCCGCAAATAGCTACAACTCTCCTGCGTAATTGTTTCAACCAGCAGCCATCCTTTCTTCTTAGCAGCCGTTCTTCCTATATTATAGTCGCCAGCAGCAGTTATTCTTTTTCTCAGCAGATATCAGCCATCCTCTTCCTCTGTTACTTCTCATCAGCATCCTTAAAAGAACTGCAAATTCTCCTCCCTAGCAACATGGACAATCAAGAACTTCAACATACTGCTGCCGCTGCATCAGATCTTCAATCTTCTTTCTCTCCTGTGGCGCAATCCGTTATGTATGGAGCATCGCCTACTGCCTCCATTATTTCTCTTCCTAACACACACCAGGTAGTCTCTTTAAAACTATCCAACCATAATTTCCTGTATTGGAGGATGCAGATGAAACCTTTTCTCTTGGGCCAAGGCGTTTATTCATTTGTTGATGGTACATCATCATGTCCTCCTTCACATCTGGCAGCCACCGAGACATCTACATTTTCTGTCAACCCTGCCTATTTGTCATGAAAGCAGCAAGATCACCTAATCATGAGTGCCCTCCTATCTTCTCTCTCGGTGGAAGTTCTGCACTTGGTTGTAGATTGTAACACTTCCCATGCCATCTGGACAACACTGGAAACAGCTCTTGCATCTCCCTCAAATTCCAGGATTATGCAGCTCCATGGCTCATTCCAGGATTTACGACAGAATGATGATTCTGCTAGCATTTACTTGCAGAAGGCAAAGGCCTTGTTTGATGAACTGGCTGCCGTTGGCAGACCAATCTCCCTGGCAGAATTTAACTTGTATGTATTTCGAGGGTTACGTAGTGAGTTTAAGGATCTCGTCACCAGCCTGTCCACTAAGGATGCTCCCATCACCTATACTGATCTCCATAGCAGCCTCCTTACACATGAGTTTCTTCACAAAGCCTCTGTCCAGCCATCTGTAACAGCTCCTCTGTTACCAACTCCAACGCAGCAGCCAGCTGCGTTCTTTGTGCAGCATCAATCTGGCAGACGGGGTCGATTTCGTGGGAACTGGAGACCCAACAATCGCAGCAATTTCTATCGTGGCAATGGACCAGCTCACAGTTATACTTCAGGACAACACTATAGCCCACAAGGAAACCGCTTCTCGTCTAGCACTTCCTCACGGCAAACAGGCAGTTTTGGGCAGCAAGGAAATCGTTTTTCTGGCTATACTCGCAATATAAAATGTCAGCTGTGTTATGAATATGGGCATACTACTCAACAATGTTCTCAGTTGGCTACTCATCATATGCAAGCTAATGCTAATCTTGCATTTAATACCGCCTCTTCCACTACTCCGGTTACTTGGTTTCCTGATACAGGTGCAAATCATCATGTCACGCCGGACCTTGTAAGTATGACGAGTTCAGAACCCTATCTTGGAAATGATCATCTGCATGTTGGTGATGGTAAGGGCCTTGTTATCTCAAATATTGCTCACTCTAAAATTCGCTCACCAAACCGCATGTTTACTTTATCCAATATCTTACATGTTCCTACCATTAAAAAACCTCTGCTATCTGTTCAAAAATTTTGTCTTGAGAATAACGTCTTTTTTGAATTTCATTCCTCTCTATTTTATGTTAAGGATCTCATGACAAAGGAAGTTCTTCTTTCCGGTCAGAGTAGAGATGGTCTATATGTTTTGTCCGAATCGTCCGCAACGTCGTTGCCTTAAGCTTTTTCCTCTACCTGTCTATCTACTTCAGCTGATGTCTGGCACCGTCGCCTTGGACATCCTAGTCCACGTATTCTGCATTTGTTGGTGAAAAATAAAAAAGTGTCATGTACGTCCACTCAGTTTAATTTTCATTGTCCTGCGTGCCCTCTAGGCAAGTCATCCCGTCTGACTCTAAAAACTACGGGTCATCAAACTCAAGCTCCCCTTGACTTGATTTTTAGTGATGTTTGGGGTCCATCCCCTATGTTGTCATCTGATGGTTTTCGCTATTTTGTCATTTTTGTGGATGCTCATACAAAGTTTATATGGTTTTATCCTTTGACTGCTAAGTCTGATGTTTTTGCAATTTTTCATCAGTTTCAGGCGCTTGTGGAGCGCCAATTCTCCTTAAAAATTAAGTCTGTTCAAACTGATTGGGGTGGTGAATATCGAAAACTAAATACATATTTTAAAACGATTGGTATTCATCATCGTGTGATCTGCCCGCACACTCATGAACAAAATGGCATGGTTGAACGCCGTCATAGACATATTGTTGAAACTGGACTAACTCTCCTTGGGCAGTGTCACGCTCCCCTTAAATATTGGAGTTATGCTTTTGAAAGTTCTGTTTATTTAATTAATCGCATGCCCACTCCAGTTCTTAATAATAAGACACCGTTTGAATGTCTTCTAAAATCAACACCTGATTATGCGTTTCTTCGTACTTTCGGGTGTCTCTGCTTTCCTTTTCTTCGTCCATACAATGCTCACAAGTTAGACTTTCGGTCCACTCCTTGTGTTTTTCTAGGATATAGTACCTCGCATGTCGGTTATCGATGTCTTGATTTGTCATCCAAAAGAATTTATCTTGCTCGTCATGTCCGGTTTCATGAAAATGTTTTTCCTCTTGATAAAATTGAACAGATTGCAGCAACACCCAAACAACCCTCTGCTCCCTCTATACCCGTCACTTTACATCCTCCCATGCAACCCTCTTCAGTCCCTTCACCACTGCCCCCTACACTGCCTACACTTCCTCCGGCTCACTTACCATTATCTGCATGTTATTATGATCATTCTTCAATTGCAGGTTCAGATTCATCACACTCACAGGCGTCACCCGATGCTGCTGTTCGCTCCCCTGTTTTATCCCCTGTTCGCTCCCCTGTTGTGGGTGCTTCTTCTGCTGGGTCTCCTTCACGGTCTGATACAGGTTCTGCCTCTCTTTCCCCTCCTGGTATTACCGTATGTGTTGATCTTTCTAAGTTCAATCTTCAGCATGTCCCTACCGCTGTCTCCTGTCCATCTCAGCGGGTTCGCACCCATCCTATGGTGCTTCGACCGCGGCAAGCAAAAAATGCTAATCTTAGCATTGCGGCTGTCTCGCGAGTCACGACCTTACCTCAGCAGGAGCCATTGTCCTTTAAGGACGCAAACAGGTATGTTACTTGGGACACTGCCATGCAGGAGGAACTTCAGGCACTTCACTCTAATCAAACTTGGACGTTGGTGCCTCCCCATCCAACTATGAATGTGATTGGCAGTAGATGGGTTTACAAAATAAAAAGACATGCTGATGGTCAGGTCGCCCGATATAAAGCACGATTAGTTGCCCGTGGCTTCACTCAGCAAGAAGGGATTGATTATTTGGAGACGTTCAGTCCAGTGATTAAGCCTACAACAGTTCGCCTTGTGCTCACTATTGCTGTCTCATATGGTTGGACCATTCATCAGTTGGATGTTCATAATGCTTTCCTAAATGGCATTCTTCAGGAAGAGGTATACAGGGCGCAACCGCCTGGGTTTGTTGATCCTGCACTCCCTTCTCATGTGTGTCGTCTCCATAAATCTCTGTATGGTTTGAAACAAGCCCCTCGTGCTTGGTACAACCGGTTGAGTGAGTTCTTACTCTCTATTGGATTTCAGGCATCCAAGGGTGATACTTCTCTGTTTATTCTCTCTCATGATGGTGCTATGATTTACTTGCTTGTGTATGTTGATGATATTTTATTAACCGGGAGTAACTCAGCTGTGCTTCATAGATTGATTACTTTGCTACAATCAGAATTTAAGCTTCGGGACTTGGGCTTTGTTCATTTCTTCTTGGGTATTGAAGTTAAATCTACTGCTATGGGTATCTTATTAAGCCAACATAAATATGCCCTTGATATCATCCAACGAGCAGGTATGACTTCGTGCAAACCAGTTGATACTCCTCTATCTGCCTCCTCAAAATTAACACTCATACCGGGTACTCTCTACTCTGATCCCACACGGTATCGACAAATTGTTGGGGCATTACAATATCTTACCTTCACTAGACCTGACATCTGCTATGCAGTCAACAAGGTCTGTCAATTTATGCATGCCCCCACTGAGGATCATTGGTCTGCTGTTAAACACATTCTGCGTTACCTCCAGGCTACAGCCACTTATGGTCTGCACATCGAATCTCCACCTTCAGCTTGACGGGGTGTATTAAGGAAAGAGACCCTATACAATGTAAACACTCTTATATAGGAATAGTTATTGTATAGAATACATCCCACCATTATATTGTACACAACCCTACAAGTATAAATACAAAGGATGGCTGCTACCTTTATGCAACCTATACAATTATACAAAACTATCTCTCAATTAAATCTTAACTTTTAGCAATTAATTTAGGGTTGTTTGTGTACTTCGACTCCTACTAACTACTCTCTTTCCTTTGTCCTTGGAGCTAATTTCTTTTATTTCATCATCATCATTTGCACTATATTGATGGGCCTTTCTTTTCTTTTCATTTGCTTCTAGATTTTTCACCAAAACACCAAAAATCATTTGCTTAATATTTTCTGGAACTTGCTGACATGGCTCAACATCCTTACGAGTGCAAGCCAAATGTTGTTTGAAACGAAAAGTACCTCCACTGATAATTTTTTGACAATACTTGCACTGAACTTTTCTAGAATTCTTATCAATATCTATACCATGTTGCCATCCCATATCAAGTCTATTACCAGAAGAATTTTTTCTAGATGCCATAAGTTCAAGTGTTCAACAATTCAAGAATCAACTCAAATCAGCCCTGTAATCAATCCAAATATTTTATAATTGTAATTAACATTTTGTTATACATAACAATCCACAAAATTAATTTAGTCCTATAATACTGAAATGGGATTCAATTCAATCAAATTCAATAATTTTTAGTCTAATTTTCACCCCATTAATTCAATCCAATTAATTCAGTTCTATAATACTGAAATGACATTAAATTCAGTCCAATTCAATATTTTTCAGTCCAATTTTCACCTCATTAATTTAATTTAATTCATTCCAATTAATTCAGTTCTATAATACTGAAATGGCATTCAATTTAGTCCAATTCAACAGTTTTCAGTTCAATTTTCACCCGAGTAATGTTTATTCCAATTTAGTCAAGATATATAGTATATACTGTGGCATTCAATTCAACAATTTTCTCACCCAATCAATTCCATTCAATTCAACATTATACATATACAAATTACAGGACTGGGCAAAATGAATTACAGGGTAACAGACTAACTGATCACCGGACAATTAACACTTAACAGGGCAAAATACAAATCTATTACAGGGGCGAAATCTACTACTGCAGTGATGATGATGAAGGCAAAATGAACTTACGGTGTCACCTGCTGCTGTTGAAGATGATGATGATGAGCTGAACGGTAGCTGGTGAAGAGGTCCGATGTCGCCTGCTGCTGTTGAAGATGGGAAAGAAAGGAGATCATTGCTGGCATGTCGCTGTTAATGAAGATTGCAGAGGAAGCTTGAAGCCATGAGCTGTTGAGGAGATCGTCGTTGGCTCGTCGCTGTTAAAATCGTGATAAATAGAAAAGGAAGTCGTGACCGTGAGCACTAAGGAAAGAGAAGGAGTGAAGACTGGAGTCACTGGATCGTGAGCACTGTCACTGACCGCTTTTGTGGAGGATGGAGATCGTTGTCACCGCTTTTGTGGTTGCCGATTAGGGATTTGTTCGGTTGGAAAGAGTATTTTATGCGTTGTGATTTGTGAAGATTGAAGACAGTGAATTAATTCCCTGAAGTGAAGAGAGTCGCGTGAGTCCGTGACTATGCAAGAAACATCCAATAGGCGCCTGACAGCTGGACATGAGGGGGGGAATTTTGTTTCAGCACCTCATTTTGGCACAATTGCAAAATCGGTTCTGAAATCGTGATTTTGCGCGATTTCATCTGATTTTTGTGATTTCACTTGATTTTACCCATTTTTGATTTTTTCAAGCGATTTAACATGTAAAGCATGTTTTGACTCGTAAAATCATACGATTTTACGAGTCAAAACGTGATTTTAACAATCTTGACCTATACTTTATGTACCAATAATTTTTAAATTTAAATATTAATTTATAAAGTAAAAAAACCAAATTACCCCATGGTTATGAAATTATATATAAAAAAACACCTATATGAAAGTAAAAAAATACCCCAGCATGCATGGCTTATTTTTTTTTTAATTTCAAGAGTGAAGATGTAATTTTAATATATTTAATAAGTAAAAAGAAAATAAAATTTTTTGATTTTTTATATTTATTATAATAAAAATAAAATTATTTAACATTAAAGTCAACTTTTTTGGTTTATGAATCGATTCAAAAATCTGTGGGGCCAGGTTATAAAGTGATCAATTATTTGCTAAAGCTGTAACGTCGCAGAATTTATTAGGATCCAAAAATCTGTGGGGCCAGGTTATAAAGTGATCAATTATTTGCTAAAGCTGTAACGTCGCAGAATTTATTAGGATCCAAAAATCTGTGGGGCCAGGTTATAAAGTGATCCTTTTCTAAAGCTGTAACGTCGCAGAATTTACCAGGATCCAAAAATCCGTGGGGCCAGGAGAGGAAAGTAAGCCAGAGGCGCAGGACGCGAGCCTAACGATTCGACATTGTGAATGATAGGCTGAGGGAGGTAAGTTTGATCATCGAGAAGCACACGCCAACTAAAAAACACGAGCATATATGGTGTAGTGTATACACGAATAACTTTTAAATTTAAATATTAATTTATCAAGAAAAAAACCAAATTATTCCCAGTAATTATGAAATTAACCAAAAAAAAAAGCTATGTGGTGTAGTCCTCTAAAATATTGCTTGTTTTTGTTTACTTAATGTATTCAATGAAGAGTTTGCTGGAACCAAGAACGTCCCATTACGAGTTCGCTCCTAATTATTAAAGCAATTGCAGAGGTACTTTAAGGTAGACAAAAATGAAAATAGAGAGGACATATAAAACTGTAGCCAAGGATGTCTACCTAGCAGCCTTGGAAGAAGACTGGGAGAGGATGATTTATGCTTGCAGTAAAAGCAGTGAGATGTACGTGATGTCTCCAGTAACGGTTTCGGAAGATACTCCATTGCACCTGGCAGTGTATAGCAAAAAGGTTATGCCGCTTAAAGCTCTACTTGATATTGCCGATAAAAATCCAACGCTCGGGAATCCCTGTACAAAAGAGAACGCGTATGGAAATACAGTTCTTCATGAAGCAGTTTTTGCTGGAAATATGGAAGCAGTAGAGCACTTACTCCAGTTTACCCCGAAAGAACAGGGTGAATACGATCCTTCAAGTCAACTTCAGACTAAAAACGCGCTTGGGGAGACTCCATTGTATAGAGCTGCTGCATGTGGTAAGAAAAAAATAGTGGAGCATTTAGCTAGAAAAATGGGCCTAATCCCAGAGGGAAAACTACCAGAGGATCACCGCGAGAGAGAAGATTCAAAGCCGATTCTTCATGCTGCCATCCAAGGACACCACTTTGGTTTTGTTCTTAATCCTTTTATTCTCTTTCAAACGAGACTCTTAAGACATCTAGCACACACATTCATCCCCAAACACTTTAGGTACAACTTAAATCTACAATTTATTAGGAAAAAAAAGAAAGTAAAATGACATTATACTTTCTAATGCAGACACTGCTCTGACTTTGCTGAACCTGGATCCATCACTTTATAAAATGAAGGACGATCGGGGAATGACCTGTCTTCATGTCCTTGCTGGGATGCCTAGTGTTTTCAAGAGTGGATATGCACTGCGCCAAATTACCATTACGAACTTGATCTACTGTTGTATGTTTGATGCAACCTTTTTTCTTCTGTTTATTTATTTATATGATCAGCGTTCATAAGCTAACCCCAGCTCGAACATCTGCTCTCAAGGCAAGCTGTTTCAACGGCTGATTAAACACTGCTTTTCGAGTTTTAATTTTTTTTTCTTGGAGAATGTTAAATTGCTTACACTACTTTAAATCCCAGAAGGTTTGATTTGACTTAAGTTGTGAGTTTTTCGCAGGCCTTTCCGCCGCAAAGGGTGATGGCGACCAGAGCCGTAGTAAAAAAGGTACTGAAGATTCAAACTATTTTGCCATCTTGGACAACCTAACTATTAAATTGATAATAATAATTTTGCACTGATGATGCTCCCTGGTTCTTGTGGTTTTAAAATCGAGCAAGTATAAACAACAACCACACTGCTCATGCAACAAATCCTCAGTAAATGCCGACAGCAATTCGTCGAGGGACGAAATTTCCTGCTGCCAAGCAAGAAATATCATCGGCCTTATACTTAGGGATTGGGAGGTAGACCGCACGAGCTGGCCTGATGGATTGGTCCGGTCTCGAGCTTGGGTTTAGCGTTTCCCTATTGGGATAGTACTATGCACCCGAATATAACTAAAATAAGAACTACCCTATAATCTTTCTAACAAGCATTTGAAAATGTTGACATTGTTGGGGATTCCGACCGGTAATGTACTGATATTTGCTCATAGGAGGCCAAGTACACTGACACAATATTTAACATGGTTCGGTAAATCACCTATATCCACGAGAAAGTCAATATTATTAGAGATAAAGAAAGGATACAAAACAAATACATGGAGGAGGAGTATTACACCCACTCACACTCAACTCCCAGCTCACATACACTGTTGCACATTGTAGCAGCCACACTGTTGCACATTGTAGCAAGGCTGCTGCCCTTGGCAGCCTCTCTTTCTCTCTAATTCTCACATGTTGCACTCTCACAACTCTCTCACTCTCTCATTTTTGCTCTCAAACAATGCCTCTATTTATAGGCAATTCATGGCAGACAAGAGGTCATAAATCATTGCACAAATTGTGGCACTAATGGTGGCAACACATGGGTTGCACCATTTTTATCAATGGTGGTGCAACTACCATTGTAACCTTTTGACAATGGTAACCCTACTACTTAGGGTAGGCTGCAAAAGTGTTGCTCATTAATGACAATATCCCAACAGACATTAATCCTTTCAAGAACACATTCGTGTGCTTGGGAAATTGTTGAAAGGATAGGAGAGAAGCTAGCCTATTGCATGATCACAGTATGGATAGAACATTAGAAAAAATCTTTTTTAAATTTTTTTAAAAAAAACACAAACCTTTTCTCCTTTCTGAGTGTCACTTGAACTGAGGGAGTACTCTTGACCTCGCCGACTTGGGAAGTTTTCCTTGTCTAAATGGGTTTCCTAGTTTCAAAAGAGAAAATATTAAATTTTTCTGATCCGATTAGACTAAAAGAAAATGGATCTTGTTATGGTTATATTTGTAAAGATCCGAGTTGCCGAGCTAAAAAGGCTCCATTCTTTTTTTTCTAGACCTGGGAATTTCAGCCTTTTCTCTTCCTCTTCTATGATGTGATAATTTCACGGCCATATATCTCACTATGAATCCAGTTTTTCGAGCTAAAATGATTTTCCCTTTTTCCGTGATATGGTCACTCGTATAGAGCTCTAGGATCAGTTTATATCATTTGATGATCAAATTGTTGATGTGCTTGTAGTAATATAAAGAACAACCTTTTGTTTTTTTTTTCTGATGAAGGGGAAAAGAATAATGAACTAAGTCCACGATGGAAAGAACAAAAAAGAAAGAACACAGAACTTAGTTTTTAAGTATAAAGAACAAAGAGCAGAATTGAGTTCGTTTGTTATTGCCATCCCAAGTCTTTTATTTATAGAAAAAAAGAAAACAACCATTACAGAATTTCAAGGAAGAACAAACACAAGAGACGTACCAACCATCTTCTCCTTTATTTAAGGAGATGTTTACAAGCTAGTTTAATCCTAGATAAACTTAACAAAAGAATTCAAAAACATATCCTAATCTAGATAATGATCTCAGGTAACAATTAGATAATCATGCAGTAGATTACTGCTAAGTAATCCTGTTCTAGCTTAGGTACCAAACTTCAACACTCCTCCTTGGTTCCAAAGCTAGTCATTCCAATTCTTGCCCTCAGATCTTCAAACCTGGTTTTACCCAACGATTTGGTAAAAATATCTGCTAGTTGATCTTCAGAAGTGCAGTAGCATAGTTCCAGTTCCCCTTCTTGCTGAAATTGCCTGATTGCATGAAATTTGATCTTCATGTGCTTGGTTCTGTCATGAAAGACAGAATTTTTAGAAATGGCTATAGCTGACGTGTTGTCACAAAACAATGTTGTGGGATTTTGTTGATTGCAGTCTAAATCACTTAGCATCTTCCTTAGCCATATTAGTTGTTTTGCTGCCACATAAGCATCTATGTATTCAGCCTCTACTGTAGAATGTGCCACCACCAATTGCTTCTTTGAATTCTAACAAAACACACTCTTTCCCACAGCAAAGCAGTAGCCTGAAGTAATCATCATTCCTTCATCACTTCCTCCCAGTCACTGTTTGAAAATCTAACAAGATTGATTGAGCTGGCTTTCACAAAGTGTATGCCAAAACCTGCAGTCCCTCTCAAATATCTTAATACTCTTTTAGCTACCACAAAATGGTTTTGACTTGGCTCTTGCATGAACCTGGAAAGATAATTCACAGCAAATTGAATGTCAGGACATGTGGCTGTTAAATACAGCAAACTCCCAATTAAACTCCTGTAAACTTTCCCATCAGCTTTTGGTGCTCCATCCTCTTTCATTAGCTTCTACCCCTGTATCATAGGTGTGCTTACTGGCTTGCATTTACTCATTGCAAAATTGTCCAGTATTTTCAAGGAAAAACGTTTTTGAAAAAGAAAGTAACCTTGATTAGATTGAGTTACTTCCATTCCTAAAAAATATATCAACAAACCAAGTTCATTCATCTCAAACATATCTTTCATATTGGTTTTAAATTCCTCTACAAGCTGCTCCTTGTCCCCTGTGATTAGCAAATCATCACCATAAACTGATACAATGAGTTTATGTCCATCAGCATGATTCACATATAAAGTCACCTCATTCATGCTCCTGTTAAATCCTAAGCTTAAAAGATGATTATCCAACCTGCTGTACCAAGCTGTAGGAGCTTGTTTCAGTCCATACAATGCCTTCTTCAGTAAATATACTTTGTTTGTTGAATTTGATTTTTCAAAAGCAACAGGTTGTTCAACATAAATCTCCTCATTTAGCACACCATTCAAAAATACAGATTTAACATCCAACTAAAATATATACTAACTGTTTTGTGCTGCCAGAGCAAGTAAGAGCTTTATTGTTTCATGTCTGGAAACTTGAGCAAAAGTTTCTGTGAAGTCGATCCTTGCCTCTTATGAATATCCTTTCACTACAAGTCTGGCTTTATACTTGTTGATCTTACCATCTGCATTTAATTTTATTTTGAAAATCCATTTCACTCCAATTACCTTCTTGTGAGTTGGTTTGTCAACTAGCATCCATGTTTGATTCTTGTCTATCATTGCCAACTCCTCCTTCATTGCTGCTATCCAAACTTGAGAGTTCATGGCTTCTTCAACATCTATAGGTTCTGCCTCAGCTACATTGCACCTGCTATAAATATCTGATAGAGATCTTGTCCCCTTTACTAGTTGATCATCAATATTCTCTGCAGCATCCGTTTGTTGATCAATCATTTTTGCAGCATCCAACTCATCTTGTTGCATCTGTTTTGATCATTCACCTGATGAATTTTTCCAGTCCTAAGTAGCATTTTCTACAACTTTGACATCTCTAGCAACCACAACTTTGTTAAAATTCAGATTATAAATTTTATAAGCCTTAGATGTTGTACTATAGCCTATAAGAATCCTTATATTAGCCTTTTGATCAAGTTTTCTTCTTCTAACTTCAGGTTTCAAAACATAACAAATACTGCCAAACACCTTTAAATGATCAATACTGGGTTTAAAACCATACCAGAGTTCATAAGGAGTTTTATCTCCTAAAACTCTTGAAGCCATTCGGTTTATAAGATATGAAGCTGTGTTTACTGCTTCTGCCCAAAAATTCAATGGCAGCTTCTTCTCATATAGCAAACATCTTGCCATCTTCATCAATGTTCTGTTTCTTCTTTCACTTACACCATTCTGTTGTGGTGTGTACGGAACAGTCAGCTGGTGTTTGATCCCTTCTTTAGCTAGGTACGCTTCAAATTGTCGAGAGGTATACTCTCCTCCATTATGAGATCTCAATATCTTCAATTTATTTCCTATTTCTAGTTCAACTGCTGCCTTAAACTTGACAAACTCAGCAAATACATCAGATTTGGATTTTAGAAAATAAACCCAGCATTACCTACTAAAATCATCAATAAAGAGAAGAAAATACTTTGAACCATTTAATGATTCATTGTGCATAGGTCCACATACATCTGTGTGTACAAGCTGGAGTTTTGATAATGCCCTATATGCATTGTCAGGAAAAACAGCTCTAGTTTGTTTTCCCAACTGACAAGTTTCACAAATAATATGCTATTCTTGAATATCTGGTAACCCGTGAGTCATCTGCTGGTCAGCCATTCTCTTTAGAGTTGTTTAGTTGAAGTGTCCCAACCGTTTGTACCAAAGAACAGATTCATTGTTTTCATAAGTATTAGCATTCAAACAGACTTCATTCCGATTAACATTAAAACTTTGGTTCATCATTTTTGCAGAAAGAAAAAGTACTCTGTTTTTATCTTTAATGTCACACATTCCATCATTAAAGAATATTGAATAACCAGATTCAATCAATTATCCCACACTAACTAGATTCTGGTTGATCTTAGGCACATAAAGAACATTTTTAAAAATTTTTGTACCTGATAGTGTTTCTACTTCAATTGCTCTTTTTCCTTCAACCTTCACAAAGTCTCCATTGCCAATTCTGACTTTAGATAGGTAGCTTTTATCCAAGTCTCTGAATAAGCTTAAGTCTGCTGTCATATGGTTAGTGCAGTCGCTATCAATGAGCCATGATGAGTCCTTTGCCTCTGCTGAGTTACACATGTCTTATATTGTGACCATGAATAAAAGATCTTCTTTGACTTCTGAACAATCGACTACTTGAGCTTGTTGTTCAGTTTCTGTTTTATTTTTGCAGAATCTTTAGATGTGACCAAATTGCTTGCAATTTCGGCATTGAGCATTCTTGAGCTAATACCAGGCTTCAAGATGATTAGTTTTCTGACAGTATTTGCAAGCAGGAAAATGCTATTTCTTCTCTTTCCCTCTAATGAAGTTGTTATTGTTGTTCTGTTGCCAGGTAGTAGATTTCCAGCCTCTCCCTTTTTCTCTTTTTCCTTCTTGATTATTTCTGAAAATATTCTTAGCCCGACTCTTCTCCTTGTAAACTGCAACAAGAGCTCCTTCACTTGATCCTTCTTGTCTATAAGCTTGCCTTTGCTCCATAGCTTGCAATGCATTTACCAGTTCTTGCAGGCTCATTTCAGAAAAATCTTTAAAATCTTCTAAAGAACAAATTTTATGTTCAAATTTTTCTAGCAGACTTACCAGGACTTTCTCTACAATTCTTGAGTCTGGAAAATCTTCTCCCAAAAGTCTCACGTGATTCACAAGTTTTGAAATTTGAGAAGAGAAATCTTTGATGGTTTCAGTTTCTTTCATCTTCAGACCTTCGAATTGTCTTCTCAGATTCAAAATCTGCATCCTTCTTGACTTCTCATCACCATGGAATTCTGCTTTTAATTTATCCCATGTTTCTTTGGCTGATTTGCACGCCATGATCCTTGTGAAGATGTCTTCACTTACAGAATTATGAAGACAAGAAAGAGCTTTGAATCTTTTTGCCTTTTCTTCATTGAAAAACTTCATCTGTGTAATTGTGGGATTGTTAACTAGAGGAGTAGGTTGCCTATCACTTTCCACTATCTCCCATAAATCAACAGCTTTGAGATAAGTTTCCATTTTTACAGCCCACACACCAAAATTCTGCCCTATAAACAATGGTGTTTTTGGTGAAAAATTTGCAGAATTCATTAAAAAAAAAACTCACTTATTCTCTCATGTTTTCACTCACCAACCTTCAAAGCAGAAAGCTTTGATTTATCCTCACTGTACTCTCGTGTTTCTCACTCACAAAACCCCTTCAAAGATCAAAATGCTCTAATACCAATTATAGTAATATAAAGAACAACCTATTGTTTTTTTTTTTTTCTGATGAAGGGGAAAAGAACAATGAACTAAGTCCATGATGGAAAGAACAAAAAAGAAAAAAACACAGAACTTAGCATTTAAGTATAAAGAACAAAGAGCAGAATTGAGTTCGTTTGTTACTGTCATCCCAAGTCTTTTATTTATAGAAAAAAAGAAAACAACCATTACAGAATTTCAAGGAAGAACAAACACAGGAGACGTACCAGCCATCTTCTCTTTTATTTAAGGAGATGTTTACAAGCTAGTTTAATCCCAGATAAACTTAACAAAAAAATTTAAAAACATATCTTAATCTAGATAATGATCTCAGGTAACAACTAGATAACCATGCAGTAGATTACTGCTAAGTAATCCTGTTCTAGCTTAGGTATCAAACTTCAACAATGCTTACCATACCTCATTCATCTACGCGCTCTGCATTCCGTCGATCTTATTTGAATGTTGGTTCTCCATATTCAACTTGCAAAGGCATGTTGAGGAATAAAACCATCTAACAGAATAGGAGAAGCCAGAACGGAAATCCTTTAGTGATACATACATATATACATGCATGCATGCATGCACACATACATATAGGAAGCAACAGTCAGCAGCTGCTGTGTGAACAATTTTTCCGCAGCCTTCTATCGGGGAAACTCTGGGAAAGTGACACAGGAGTCGAAATTCGAACACTTCTCACCAAAGTTGAACTTTTGTATATTTTCCGATATACTCCTCTGTTCATATTTGCAGAAAATTCATTATAGTTAGCTCTCTCTGTGTGTATCTCACATATGAAGAAACATGATAGGTTGGCCACTGGTGGAAAGAATCCGGAAAGAAAAGCACAAGCATGAATGTGCGTTGGAACTTGCCCAGGAGCTGATCAAAAAGAACAAGCTTAAATGGTGGCAATCTATCACAGTGAAGCCTACCAAAGTTAATATCAAGACCCCTGGTCAAGGAGAAAGAGGAGGACAAAGTGAAAGACAAGGAGGGGGAGGAATCCGAGGAGGAGGACGCGAAGGACAAGACGGAGCACGCGAAGGAGTTGACACAGGAAAAGGAGGGGGAGGAGGAGAGGTAGAAAATAATGAAAATGTTCAACCAAAGATAGAAGAAAATAGAAGACAAGAGAGGCCTCCTTCACCTCCAAACCCGTTGTTTATAGCAACTAGTAATGGAATAGTGGAGATTGCTAAAGAGATACTTGCTAAATTTCCTCAGGCAATTGAGCTTGTTAATGATGACGGGCAGAACATATTGCATGTGGCCGTGATGAATCGACGGCGGGAGATATTCCGTCTTGTAAAGAAAAAGAACATACTAGTGACCAGGCTGAGTTCGAGCGTAGATAATAATGGCTTCACATTGTTGCACCAAGTTGCACACGTGAAGCACTACAGCGGAGGAACCAAGCCCGGCCCTGCTCTCCAGCTACAAGAAGAAATAAAATGGTTTAAGGTGAGCTAGCTCCTCTCAGTACAATCGTAACCCATGCCATATTTTTATGAAATGCAGTTCTTTATTTCAAGCTTTAAGTAATATCTGTTCGTTAATCACAGAGTTTTCAATTTGCCTATATTTCAATTTGATTCCAATGAAAGGGAAACCCATTTACCTATAATAAATGACTTTACCGACACTGATGAATTTGTTTCCATGTTCCCTGTCCGTGCAGCGAGTGCAGAGGGTGGTTCCACCTTCTCTGTCCGAACAGCGGGTACAGTGGGTGCTTCCGAATGACAAGAATTGCAAACTCATGACTGCATTCGAGCTCTTCCAAGAGGAGCATAAAGTTCAACTTAAGTTGGCTCAAGATTGGATCGAGAAAACCTCTCAGTCATGCTCAGCAGTAGCCGTTCTTTTGGCCACCGTTGTCTTTGCTGCCGCTTACACTATACCCGGAGGTTCTGACGATCGTGGCTTTCCCATTTTCCTTCACAACCGTTTCTTCATAGCTTTCACTGTCTTGGATGTTACCGCCTTAGCGAGCTCCTTGACCTCAGTTGTGATGTTCCTTTCTATCCTCACCACTCCTTTTGAATGCGAGAAATTCTATCACAATATTCCTCGGAAACTGATATGGGGCTTTACTTTGCTCTTCTTCTCAGTGATGACAACCATGCTTGCTTTTTCTTGCACTCTTCTTTTAGTCATACGCTTGAAGAAGCAATGGACCACAGGTCTGATGTCCATTGCCGCTTTCCTTCCCGTGTCAGTATTTGCTGGAATGCAGTTCCCTTTATATGTCGCCTTTATGACTACTGTGAAGGACTTCTATAAGGAAGTCGTGAAGTCTCTACCTTGGATCCACCTCCCTTTCAGGCAAGGGAAGGCCAGAAGAAGATGATTGGCATTTTGAAAAAGTACCTGTTTGCTTCAATATGTGTCTGGAGACCTACCATCGTCTTCAGTTAAGTATTTACTTGTTTTTTCCTTGTAACAAACCCTTCTTCGTGTGAGTCAGTGCCTCTGTCATTTTCTCTTATGATCAGGACACTTAATGAAAAATAAAATATTTGTGATCCAATCTGAAGCAGGGCCGAATCATTCTGGCAATGAGAAATTCCATCATTGATTATCTTAATCACCATCATTATATATTTAAGGTGTTTTGGAAATTTGTCGGCAACCACCACTTAGTTTTTGTTTTGAGAGTTTTCGTGAATTAATAAATCATGCTGTCCCTGTTATCTTACGTGTCACATTCTCTCTCTGTTCTTTTTCTTCTTCCCCAAGTGATCCAACTGGATCAATTGCAGATGGGGTCACTCCACATTTTGACGTCATACCACCTTGCAATACAGATCAAAGTAGAAGCAAGTGCATAGTAGCATGAACTGATAAACTGGTGGTGTTAGATATTAGTTAAATCCTAGATCAAGTGGGAATCCTTGATAAAGTATTTACCGATACTCCTTTGGCCCTAACACATTCTCCATGAACATGCTCTAATGATCATAATTACCATCAAAGCATGGATAACAAAATTATTTGAAGCCTTGATTTATTTTGTGTTGGAATCGCTACTGCCGTAGAATTTCCTTATTGCTCCCAGTATTTGCTAATTCCAGACGCTCTTTTTCCGCTGCGATTGGGGGCTGATTTTCATCTGCCACCTTTTGAGGTTGATGCGTTGGTTAAAAATTGTTGCTTCTGTCCTTACTGCTGCTTTTTTTTAAGGCATTCTTTAATATTGTAATAGCGGATAATTTTTAAATTATTTTTGTTTAAAAATATTTTAGAATAAATTTTTTTTATTTTTATAGATTTATTTATGATGTTATCACACTAAAACAATTCAAAAATTAAAAACTATTGAAGCAAATACAAAAATCAGCTTTTGAATTTTCAAAAGTATGGTGTCAATGCAAAAACAAACACTACATGGGCGTTTGGCTCTGCAGCAGCTACTGCTTTTATTTTCAAATTCAGTAATATAATGTTTGGTTATAAGGTGTGGCTGTGATTTGGTGCACGGGACCAAAAAAAATGAGGTGAAACCGTTGGTTCAACTAAAGCAATTTTTTCATGCTTCTTCCTGGCGTGTCTTTGTACAATGGAGAGCAAACTCTCCATTATTCACTTAATTGAGTGAACAGTGAAACTGCACGGTTTTAACCGGTCCGGGTTCAATCTAAAGCTAAATGTATTGAACTGGGTCTGATTCAAAAAAAAATTAATTTTTATTTTTTTAATTGTGTTTTATTTAAAAAAATTAGAAGGAGATGGCTTAATGACGTCGTATTTGCAAAATTTAATCACAATCCCAATTTTATTCTTACCGGGTCCAATCTTGTTAAAAAAATTTAATTTTAATTTTAATTTTTAATTATGTTTTATTTGAAAAATTAGAAGGAGATTGTTTGATGACATAGTATTTGCAGAATTTAAACGCAATCCCAATTTTATTCTTGCGGGGTCCGACCTGGTTAAAAAATTTTAATTTTAATTTTAATTTTAATTTTTAATTGTGTTTTATTAAAAAAAAAATTAGAAGGAGATCGCTTGATGACGTATCATTTGCAGAATTTGATCGCAACCTCAATTTTATTCGTGATGATATCTTATCTGATGTTGTTACGCACTTAAGAAACCATGAAAAATATAGTCCTTGTTGGATAGATTTTGTACGTTATAAAATTGTACATAATTTAATGGAATAATAAAAAATATTTAATATCAATATTATTTATTTCATTATGTAATAACAATAGTTAAATCTACCATATTTAAATTAAAAACCATCAATATTAATAAATATTTTTATTATTATTTTATAACCTCAATTTGAAAAACATTCTTTTAACCAAACACATTAAACTACTTTTTGTTAAACCTTAATTTTAACCACAGTTTTAATCGAACATATATTTTTCAAACCAGCCTTAATTAAAAGTACTTTTTATAAAAACAACTTTTTTCAAACCACAATCATAACAGCTACCACACTACCGAACACACCTGCTGCTGCTGTTTTGGCTACTCTGCTGCTACGCAAACCTTCTGCTATTGTAATTTGGAAGCTGTTGTTACGTGGAGATTCAAGCTGCTACTGCTGTGAGGAAGCTGCATCTTTGCTGCTGCTGTTGCTCTGGTCTGATTTGCTGGAATGGGACCTACTGCACTGCCGGGATGTCTGACAGTTGCAGCAGCTGCTGCTTCTGTTAAAAGAAAGGAGGCTGGTGCTGATGACCAAACCTTTTTGTTGCTACCTGGAGGTTTCCTGGTGCAGAAACTTGATCTGTTTTCTGCTGCTACGATAGGCAGCTGTTAAAGGAAAGGAGGCGGGTGCGGACGACAAATTAACTGGGGATAAAACAGTCTCTTTCCATGAAATTACTATAATACCCTTAAAATAAAAAATAAAAACCTTATTTTACGGCTGTCTTGGTCTCTTCATTTTTTTTCAAAATTATTAAAAGGCTAAATTACCTTTAAAATAAAAATAACTTATGAAACTTATTCCCAGTTTTTTTTTTATATTTTCATTATAGTTTTTTTAATACTTAATTTGAAAAAAAGACAAATTAGTTTTTTTAAAAATAAAAAAAATGTTATCGAAACATGTTCCAGCAAATGAACGTCACACTCATTTTTTCAGTGACACGTGCGGCAACATCCTACTGCTAAAACGACCAATCATTATGTCTTATGAAGCATCCAATGGTGGCACAGCTAATAAGGGGACGCGTGTGATGATATTCAAGATGATTTTGTGGTAGTGAACTTTTTTCTCATTCCCCTTTGTTTCTTTCTCTTCACCTAAGGATTCATGCCTAGCCTTTTAAAATTCAATCGTATTCATTTGTTTGTATTTATTTTAATTTTAATTCTTATTATTTTAATTGTTATTTTTATTGATTTTAATGTATTTTGAAGGGTTTTTTTTTCAATTTTATTCCTAAGCATTTTATATTTATTTAATGTTTTTACCCAATTGGGTCTTTTTTTTGTTGCTATTTTTTATCTATTTTTTAATTTTATCCCTCAACATTTTATTTCATTTTATTTTTGTATCTAATTTTAGTCTTCATTCTTTGATTACTTTTTTTTCATTCTTCTTTAATTATATTTTTTAATTTAGTCCCTAATTATTATTATTTTCATTTTGTTTTTATAACAAATTTGATCCTTATTATTCTGATTATAATTTATTTTGTTGTTTATTTTTTTATGATTGGCAATTTAGCTTTCATTATTTTTTGTGTTTTCTTTCTATAAGATAATTCCAATTTCATAACTCAAGTCATTAGTTTTAAATATTAACTTGATTTAAGTTTGTTCAGTCTTGTTTGAGGTTCTTTCTTACAAAAACTTGAAAACCAGCAAGAGTCATCTATCTAGTACTATTGAAACTAAAGCATTATCACCTACTACATCTCAAAGAATTTGGAAACTTGATGGAGTTTCATGTTTTATATGAATGGTGAAGCTTTTTTAAAAAATTCTTTCAATTAGACCCTTTGTAGCCTAACGAGATTAGATTAGGCTTGAAATTATAATTAAAATAGCAGATTAAAACATAAAAGATTAAAACATAAAACATGGAAAAAACATATGACTAACTTGAAATTTGTGACCATTTTCAATTTGATAAACAAGTTCATCTTGTTTATTTTTTAGTTCATTGAGATATGAGAGAAAAAGTTATTAGTTTTTACTCTTTTAAAAACTAAAATGACCAAGTTTGATTTATGTGTTCATATTTATATTTGATTCAAGTTATACGTTTGATGGGATAATTCAAGTTAATCTAAGTCGATTGAAGATGTCATCGTCTTGATAACTAAAAAAAATTACTTACAAATAGAAAATATATTAATAACACTTGCATGTTTTTCTTTACATTTAAAACACAATTTTCCAAACAATAGCCTGACGCAGTTGTATAAACTAAAGTGTTTGTTTGATATTGAGGTTGAATATGTTTTTTTAAAAAAAATTTATTTTTTTTTTGCTTTAAATATTTTTAATATTTTTGAATTGTTTTGATGTGCTAATATCAAAAATAAATTTAAAAAAATAAAAAATATTATTTTAATATATTTCCAAGAAAAAACACTTTAAAAATAAACATCTTCCATGCTCTCAAATATACCATGCTCTCAAATATTCCCTAATTATCCACTAGTATATTAAGTTAGTTTTCTCAAATTTCTAGGTATTTGATCGAACTCATCACGTGAGGCATTCAATATGAAATGTAAATATTCCAACTTTATAATAATAAAAAAAAATGGTTGGGTGGTGACTTAAAAATTTAAAATTAAGTAAAAAGGTCAACTTGAGAAATGTAAGTCACGCTATTAGTATTTTTTTTTTTTTTTAAGTCACCACCCTGACTCAATCTATTAATGAGAATTTCAAAGTATGAGCTACTCGTGTATTCTTGGAAACACATACTACGTCAATTGTTTTACTCTCCGGGATTGCGGCAACTTGTTTTTTTTTTTTTCAACAATTTTAAAATAAAATTTAAATTAATTATTTTTAGTGTTTTTAAGTTATTTTGTTATAATATTAGAAGTAAATCTTAAAAGATAAGAAAATATTATTTTATTACCAAACATCCTTTGGGATAAGTGGCTGACGAGCAGGAAAACATCAAAGAAAATTTGACAGGAAATATTTTTTGAAAGTGGTGGAAAAGTTGATGCAGCAAGGTAGGAAGTGGACCTTGCCTGTCAAATTTGGGACTTCTGTTTCTGATTTATTGTTCCTGCTTTTGAATTTGCATCCAAACCCATTTTTGCTGATTGTTTTCTTCATTTGGGTTTTTGGATGCCCCTTCAAGTCTTGCAGTGTCTCTCTGTTTTCTGCTTTCCCGCGCTCTCTTGGCTCCAAAAATGGAAGACAGAATGCCCTAACTAAACAGACAAGACAGACTTTGTTTAGACTCTTGGGGATGTCTGTACGACTTGTCATCGGCCCTAGACAACTCTTCTCGATGGGTATTATAAACTATTGGAAATATCCTGCGTCATGTGTTTATATTCTAGTCGTACTCCATCATCTGTTAGCTCCTGAAATTGTGGTTATAGTTAAAGATAATACCGTGTACTGTTACAATTTAAATCCTATATGTAATAGGATAACAATCCAAGAGAGATTGAAACAGAGTCTAGCTCTGTTTTTCCTATATATATATATATATATATATGTAACTTTGCTGGACAATTAATAAGAAAAACGTGAATCTCTTTCACTCCTAAATTCTTCATGGTATCAGAGCGGAGAGCGGTGATCTCTCTCTCCCTGTCACCATCTCTGATGATAATTTAGACACTTTTGGTGATGTTCTTAAAGAAGGCATTGACGTCCACATTGAACAACAAACATCCAATGATCAAGATAGGGCAGAACTTCTGAGACGCAATCCTCCACGGACCCGTCAACCTCCTGCAAAATTACAAGACTATTTTGCTCATACTGTCAGGTACCTAATTACTCAATTCCGGACTTATCAAAGATTATCACCTTTGCACACAGTTTTTATTACAGCTATCTCCAGTGTTCATGAGCCTCAGAACTTTCATGAAGCTCAATCCCAAGGTGTCTGGCAAAAGGCTATGGCTGAAGAACTGACAGCCCTTGAAGAAAATAACACCTGGAGTATAGTACCTATCCCTCCTGGAAAACATGCAGTTGGTAGTCGTTGGATATTCAAAACGAAATTCAACTCAGATGGCTCCATTAATCGACACAAAGCTCGCCTGGTTGTTCAAGGATTTACTTAGAAGTTCGGAATTGACTACAAAGAGACCTTCGCCCCTATTGCCAAAATGACCACTTTCAGGGTTCTATTATTTGTTGCTATCAATAATGGGTGGGCCCTGTCGCAAATGGACGTTAAAAATGCATTTCTGCATGGAGATCTCGAAGAAGTTGTTTTTATGAAGCTCCCTCCAGGACATCCTCAAAGCAGGGATTCTAAAATGGTCTGCCAACTACATAAATCTATTTATGGGTTAAAACAAAGTTCCCGTGCCTGGCATGCTAAATTGAGCACTGCCCTTGAAACACTTGGTTTTTCAAAGAGTTCGGCTGATTCTTCACTTTATGTCCAGCTCAGAAAAAATGATAATCTTATGGTGTTGATATACGTGGATGATCTCATCATCACAGGCAACAACAATGAATCTATTACTCAGTTGAAAGAGAACCTTCAGCAACAATTCCCTATCAAGGATCTGGGGCAGTTGAAGTACTTCCTTGGAATTGAAATGACAACTTCCAGCAAAGGGTTGTTTCTAAATCAACGAAAACACATTGAAGATCTGCTTCAAGAATCAGGGCTGTTACGCACTAAGCCTGCTGCCACTCCACTGGATAGCAAATTAAAGTTAGATTCAGATGGAAAAGCTATTGATTCTCCTAGCAATTATCAGAAACTTGTTGGACCTGATATTGCATTTGCTGTTAGTCTCGTCAGTCAACACATGCATGCTCTAACCACTCAACACGAAGGCACGGTGAAACGCATTCTGCAATATTTAAAAGGCTCTATTGGTCGTGGCATAGTTATGAATAATAACGGGCATACAAACATTATGGGATACTCTGATTCTGATTGGGCAGGTAATGCACTTGATCGTTGATCAACTACAGGTTATTGTATGTTTGTTGGTGGTAACCTTGTTTCATGGAAAAGCAAAAAGTAACGTGTGGTGGCTCGATCTAGCGCAGAGGCTGAATATCGTGCTATGGCCTCAGTTGCATGTGAGCTTGTATGGCTCAATCACCTTCTAACCAACCTAGGTTGTCCAAGTAATCTTCCCATGACTCTTAGCTGTGATAATCAAGCTGCCATGCACAATGCGTCTAATCCTGTTTTTCATGAACGTACGAAGCATATTGAAATTGATTGTCACTACATTCATCAACAAGTACAGTCAAAGCTCATTGCTACACAATATGTGCGTACAAATGATCAGTTGGCAGATATGTTCACCAAAGTTCTGCCATCAATTTAATTTCACCGGTTATTGAGCAAGCTTGGATCCATTAACCCTCTGGATCCAGCTTGAGGGGGAGTATTGGAAATATCCTGCGTCATGTGTTTATATTCTAGTCATACTCCATCATCTGTTAGCTCCTGAAATTGTGGTTATAGTTAAAGATAATACCGTGTACTGTTACAATTTAAATACTATATGTAATAGGATAACAATCCAAGAGAGATTGAAACAGAGTCTAGCTCTAGCTCTGTTTCCCTATATATATATAACTTTGCTGGACAATTAATAAGAAAAACGTGAATCTCTTTCACTCCTAAATTCTTCATAAACTATTGTAATTTTTTTTCTTTTTACTTCTTGAGTTTAAATATTTAGACTAACTTTCAATGAAATTTATTAAACAGTGAAGGACGATGCGTCCATACATTTTCTGCATCTCAAAGTTGATTGGCTATCTTACTGAATCTTTTTATAAGCAAAAGGAAAAACCTCCGCGTTCTCAAGGAAAAACAATTACAATGGCAAATGTTGCTTACAGGTTGACTGCGTGTACTGATGCTTCATGTTTGGAATCTACGCAGGTAAATAGAGGAAAAACAAATGAAATATTGAACAAGCGCAAAATCTTCCACCAATTGCATTGCGTAGAAGCAGCAGCTGCTTCAAGAATTGAGTAAAAATTAGCCTTCACTGGACAGTTCTAATTTCCAAATAGCATAAACTACCTCACTTGAAAAGATACGTCAGCTGGGATTAGCAACTACAAAGTTGGTCAGCATGAAGCATTGCTCTTATGTAACAGTTCTAGAATTACTCCTCTCAACTAATATTAATAGATGTACTACAGCAATATATTTTGCTACAACATTTGTGAGCATTACGTCCTATGACATGCATGGTCCTAAGCCTCACAATTTGAATTTTTACATCCAAAAATTTGATCAGAGATTGCTGTCATGGAAAAATCTTCAACCCTCGGGATCAGTGAAATACACGGGACTATCTAGTTCACCCATGTTTGCAGAAGCAAAAGACTTGAATGATTCTATTGACGAAAGGGAAGAAGCAGTCTCGTCAGAGTCTGAA
>Ga0325414_1000022_pt1 | contig 76960 bp, 36 predicted proteins | sample PopdelMetagenome_8_FD_206183 | JGI IMG/M metagenome (GOLD analysis project Ga0325414, IMG submission 206183) | Populus deltoides microbial communities from Bellville, Georgia, United States - Leaf-PdKOR-R3 | ecosystem: Host-associated > Plants > Phyllosphere > Phylloplane/Leaf | place: USA... | reverse complement strand
CCACTAAAACCAATATATATATATAATATATATATATATATATATATATATATATATATATATATATATATATATAAAGCGAAACAAAAAGAGGCGGAAAAGAGAAAAAAAATATGAGGGTAATAGTGATTTCCCCTTGTTAATTAGTTCTTGTTTACATAAAAAGAAAATTAACTCATAATTTATTTACATTTATTTATTTATAAATAAAAGATATGATATGTTAAGGTAAAAAGATCATAACCCTTGAGAATTTTACCATTTAAAGAATAGTGTTTGAGTGATGGAGCTTGAAAGCCCTAATATTTAAAAGAATGATGAATTAGGTGGTCTAATTTATTTATTTATTTGGTCTCTTTTAATTTTATTTATTAAATGACTTTAAAACAATTGTAAAATTAAACTCATACTAACTTCTCTTGACTAGTCAAACATATAAACATAAGAGAAAGACCCGGATGTAAAGTGAAGGTGTGTGTGCGTGTGAAGCTTAAAAACACACAAACAACTCTCAAAATAGATCTCTAAGGTTGAGAGTTGCATTTAACATACTAGATGGTAACAATAATATAAGACCGTTAACTATAGTTTTTAGACCCGGTCCGGTCTAAGGCCCGAATTCAGGGTTTTGACTGGGTCATCAGGTCAATTCTTTTTTAAAAAATTAAAACGACGTCATTTTAGTAAAAAAACAAAAGAAAACGGGTTACAATCAGGTTTTTGACCGGGTTTTGCTTGGTCAACCGGGTTGCCGAGTCAACCTGTCGGGTCAGCTAGGTCATACTGGGTTTTTTATTTTCCTATTTTTTCTTCAACCCAGCCCGCTTCCAGCCCCGGGTCGGCTAGGTCCCGGGCTGGGCCGGGTTCAAAACTATGCCATTAACCATTTAAATTATATGAGTGCTTTGGACCACTAATTTTAAGTAATGTAAAAAAGACAAAGTAGTTCCTCTTTCAAGGAACTCTCTCAAGGATAAAAATGGGACCAAAGGTATAGTTTAAATATAAAAGAGACAAGGACATGTGAAGACTAAAAAGGAAAGTTTTTTCACTGCAAAGTAATGGAACAAAGCACACGTGTATGCAAGGGAAAACTACAATTTTTCTCTAGTTCTCCTTCGATATACTTGGAATATTAATATAATTCTGTGGGCATAATGTCAGGTCAATGGATTCCTAGGCGTGTGGGGGCTCACAGCACGGGTTTACCCACCATCTCTATTGACAAGGGAAAAAGAAAACATGTTTCATAACTGTAGTTCGAGTTTGAACTGAATGTATCCCATCAAGAAGATTCAACAAAGAAGTAGACTGATATCAGTATCACAGTCATAGAAATCAGGCTGCAATATCCTGCCTTCTTGGATGTTTCGAGTAGAGGAGCGGGAGGAATTGAATTACAAGTGGATAGTTCATACAGACATTAATCGGCCAACTTAGAATTTTTCTCCTTGGTTTAGTGATCTCCTTCACCACTGAAGGATTATCAAAGTTCAGAGAATCAACCTTGATTTGATCATTCTTGTTAAGATATTTTCTTTATGCCAAATCCACCTCTAGAGCTCTCGTCAATGGAATTCCTTTGTGCCTTAAAATTCTTGTCAAGATATATATATATCCATACAAAAGCAAGACTTACTTGAAAGTCGACTCTGTAGCCATCGACCTAAGAATCATAGCCAAGAAATTAATTTGATAATTGGGTTAAAAAAACCCTCATAATCTAAAAAGAAATTCAAATCACATCATTATCACAAAACACATAAAACAAAGAACTTGTAAGAGAAAGAAAAAGAAATGAAATCACTACATGGTTTTAAGGTAATGAGGATACCTAAAACTAGTCTATGCAAAGAGCAATGATAAGATATTAGTTATATATATAAAAAAAAAAAATAATCACTCTTTAATATCTTACTTATAGAAGTAGTGGCGGAGTCAGAGAGCTAGTAGGGGCCAGTTCCTATAAAAAAATGTTAATTTCAAGACCTGTGGGATTAGTCGAGGTGTGCGCAAGCTGGCCCGGACACCCATGTTAATAATAAAAAAATATTAATATCAATAATAATAATTAAGATGCATATAAATATATTTTTCATTTATTTATCTAGGATATGATTGTTGACCAAACTGTAAAGCCAAATAAAAAATTAAACACGAATAAAAAATCATATTGGCAAACAAGCAAGTAATTTCCTAATTATTGATGTAAGAGTTGGTTTCATTACATTAGTACTCGATCGCTACTTTAAAGCATTGCAAGCATTAAACCAAATTGAATAATGATATGGACACCCACGCAACCTAATCTGCAAGTGGCTAAAATCAACAGTAAAAATGGATGACAGTAAAAAAAGAACTTGATCATCATTAAAAAAAAAATCAAATAAAAAACACATCAAGACCACATCATTATAAAATATACTAAAACTGCTTAGTGTTTTACTATGCAAATCTACAGTGAAATGCTGAGCAGCTCCTTTTCTTTTTTTTCTTTTTACTTTTTTTTAAGTTGTTTTGTTTTATTTTTAAGCTGTTTTTTGTTTATTTTTTTAATGATTTTTTTTGTTTATTTGTTTTTGTTAATATTAAATTTTTTTCTATTTAGTTATCAAACTTTCATGACATGAATTCTGGGTTTGATGGGTTAACCCAAATTTTTTTTCTGGTTTACTTTTTAATTAATTATTTTTTCGAATGCAGTCTAAAGTGAAACGATGAGCTGTTTTTTTTTTGTTTTGTTTTTTTAAGCTGTTTTTTTTCTTTCTTTTTTTAATGATTTTTTTTTGTTAATGTTAAATTTTTTTCTATTTAGTTATCAAACTCTCATGACACGGGTTTCGGGTTTGATGGGTTAACCCGGATTTTTTTTCTAGTTTTTCTTTTTAATTAATTTTTTTGTTTAATTTAGTTTGTTAATGTTTAATTTTTTCTATTTAGTTATCAAACTTTCATGACACGGATTCCGGGTTTGACAGGTTAACCCAGCTAATTCTGGGTTAACCTGTAATTTTTTTTTCCTATTCAGTTATCAAATTTTTATAAATAGCTAAAAGGAATCAGTGTTAGTGCAGTTCACAGTAAAACACTGATTCCTTAGGCATTTTTATTTTTGTTTTTGTTTTTGTTTTTTTTAAGTTGTCTAAGTTTTTTTAACCCTTTTTTTATACTTTTTGGGATTTTTTTTGCTTCTTTCTTTGTTTTTTTAATTAATTTTTTTCGTTTAGTTTAGTTTGTTAATGTTAAATTTCTTTCTATTTAGTTATTAGACTTTCATGACACATATCCCGAGTTTCACGGATTAACCTGGTTTCACGGGTGAACCCAGTTAATTCCGGGTTGACCCGTCAATTTTTATTATTATTATTTTCATAAATATTTTTGTTTAATTTAGTTTGTTAATGTTAAATTTTTTTTTATTTAGTTATCAGACTTTCATGACACAAATACTGGGTTTAACAGGTTAATATGGTTTGACGAGTTAACTCGGATTTTTTTTCTTTTTAATTAATTTTTTTATTTATTTTAGTTCAGTTTGTTAATGTTCACTTTTTTTTATTTAGTTACCAGACATTCATGACACGGATCCCGGGTTTAACGGGTTAACTTGTTTTGATGAGTTAACCTGAATTTTATTTTATTTTTTGCTTTTTTTTTTCTTTTTAATTATTTTTTTCGTTTAGTTTAGTTTGTTAATGTTAAATTTCTTTCTATTTAGTTTTTTTCTTCTTAAAGGTTTTCTTTCTTTTATTTTTTTAATTAATTTTATTTAATTAATTTAGTTTATTAATGTTAAATTCTTTTCTAAGTAGTTCTCGGCTGATGCCTTTAGTTTTTTTTTATGCCTTTGACTGTGGACTGCACAGTGCAGTCCATAGTGAAAAGGCTGATGCCTTTTGTGTTTTTTAATTAATTTTTTTTGTTTAATTTAAATTATTAATGTTAAATTTCTTTCTATTTAGTTTTTTTTTCTTCTTAGAGGTTTTCTTTCTTTTATTTTTTTTAATTAATTTTATTTAATTAATTTAGTTTATTAATGTTAAATTCTTTTCTAAGTAGTTCTCGGCTGATGCCTTTAGTTTTTTTATGCCTTTGACCGTGGACTGTACAGTGCAGTCCATAGTGAAAAGGCTGATGCCTTTTGTTTTTTTAATTAATTTTTTTTGTTTAATTTAAATTGTTAATGTTAAATTTTTTTCTATTTAGTTATCAAACTTTCATGACACGGGTTCCGGGTTTGATGGGTTAACCCGGATTTTTTTCTGGTTTTTCTTTTTAATTAATTTTTTTGTTTAATTTAGTTTGTTAATGTTAAATTTTTTCTATTTAGTTATCAAACTTTCATGACACGGATTCCGGGTTTGACAGGTTAACCCAGCTAATTCTGGGTTAACCTGTAATTTTTTTTTCCTATTCAGTTATCAAATTTTCATAAATAGCTAAAAGGAATCAGTGTCAGTGCAGTCCACAATAAAACACTGATTCCTTAGGCGTTTTTATTTTTGTTTTTGTTTTTTTTAAGTTGTCTAAGTTTTTTTAACCGTTTTTTATGCTTTTTGGGATTTTTTTGCTTCTTTTTTTGTTTTTTTAATTAATTTTTTTCGTTTAGTTTAGTTTGTTAATGTTAAATTTCTTTCTATTTAGTTATTAGACTTTCATGACACATATCCCGAGTTTCACGGATTAACCTGATTTCACGGGTGAACCCAGTTAATTCCGGGTTGACCTGTCAATTTTTTTTATTATTATTTTCATAAATATTTTTGTTTAATTTAGTTTGTTAATGTTAATTTTTTTTTTATTTAGTTATCAGACTTTCATGACACAAATACTGGGTTTAACAGGTTAATATGGTTTGACGAGTTAACTCAGATTTTTTTTTCTTTTTAATTAATTTTTTTTATTTTAGTTCAGTTTGTTAATGTTCACTTTTTTTTATTTAGTTACCAGACATTCATGACACGGATCCCGGGTTTAACAGGTTAACTTGTTTTGACGAGTTAACCTGAATTTTATTTTATTTTTTGCTTTTTTTTTCTTTTTAATTATTTTTTTCATTTAGTTTAGTTTGTTAATGTTAAATTTCTTTCTATTTAGTTTTTTTCTTCTTAGAGGTTTTCTTTCTTTTATTTTTTCTTTTGAATTAATTTAGTTTATTAATGTTAAATTTTTTTCTAAGTAGTTCTCAGCTGATGCCTTTAGTTTTTTTTTATGCCTTTGACTGTGGACTGCACAGTGCAGTCCATAGTGAAAAGGCTGATGCCTTTTGTTTTTTTAATTAATTTTTTTGTTTAATTTAAATTGTTAATGTTAAATTTTTTTCTATTTAGTTATCAAACTTTCATTACACGGATTCCGGGTTTGACAGGTTAACCTGGTTTGACGAGTTAGCCCTATTAATTCTGGGTTAACCCATTAATTTGTTTTTTTCTTTTTAATTATCAAACTTTCACGATGCAAATTCAAGGTATGACGGGTTACCCTAGTTCGATGGGTTAACCCAATTAATTCATATTTTTTTTCTTTTTTTTCATTAGTTTTTTTTCTTCCTGTTGGTTTTTTTTCTTTTTAACTAATCTATTTAATTATCACACTTTTATGACACGACTTTGCAGTCAGACCCACGTCCAATGCTATTGGGTCTGATATTGCAGTCCAGACACTTTTATGCTAAGGGTTAACCGAGTTTAATGTTATTATTAATATTATAAACATTACTCTTGGGTTAGGCGTTGCAACCAAACCTGAGACTCTTGGGTATAACTTTGCAAAAAAACCTAACACTTTTAGATCTTGGCTATTTTTAAAATGCAAAAAATAATTGACCCGCGGCATCGCATGGGGAATGTAACTAGTTATACCTAAAATATATCAATGTCTCATCCTTTCATCATCATCATGAAGTATTGATCACCAATCTTACTTCTCAAAATCATCTCAACTTCATGCCTCCAAGTATTACGCACCTGCATGCCCTACATTCTAAATATATATGTAATTATTTAATAACTAGTAAAATAAAATAAGTTTAAAGATGTTTATTTAAAATATTTAGACTAATGTGGATTTCAAAGAGAAAATATAAACAAGTAAAGATCAGACTTTAGTCAATTTCATTCACATATAAGAGCGGTCTGATTCATCTACTTCATGAGCTAATTAATTTCAGTAGTTAGAGACTTATTTTTTCTAATACATAGTTTTACTCTAACAAGAATATTTTTTTATCCAGTTATTGGATTGAGCTGCAATTTTACCAGAAGTTTTCAAAGATTTTTTTCTACATTGAGTTAAAATTTCAGGCAAATCAAAAAATAAAAAGGCAATGCGTTAAAGTCCAAAGGCTACTATATGAGAATTGTATTAGTTTCCTAGCTTGTATTTAGTTTTGTAAACTTTGATTTCAGTAATTATTATTGTGTATATGAGGTTTTTCTCATAATTTTTTGTTCTTCATTTAACTACTCTGACTTATCAAAGAGTTAACCAAGCTTCGTGGTGTCTTTTATACTTCTCATCCGTGTATTTTCATTGGTGTTGGGTGGAGGTTTGATTTTTATAATCTTGGTGCCTCGATACAAGTTATCATTGTGTCTATCTCAATTCAAAACCTAATATTAGCTTTCTTAGGAAGAGTCGATTTGAATATGAGTTTTTTTTTTATCTTTATATCCATGGGGTTCACATCAGTTGATATTAGAGCAAGGCTCTAAATCAGGTTATATCATTTCTATCTTCAAGTATGTACATACTCTATGGTTGTTGAGTTCTTTATCTTCTTTAAAAACTAGTAGCAATATCAAGTTAACAAAAAAAGAAATTATTTACAATATTGATTAATGCAGTCTTATATATATAAAAAAAACAAAGAAAATCACAAGAAAAGAAATTTTTAAGGTTTGCTACAAATCTTGATTAAGAAAAAAGCTTGGCAACTTGCTTTAAATCTAAAAACAAAATCTTGATTCTTGGGATTTCTTGTAGATAAATCTTGATTTGGGATACTTTAGGTTTATTTGGGTGAGTTTTTCTTTAAAAACAAAACAGCTAATTTTTGCGTCATTGTTTTTTTTCTCGACCAATATATATATAAAATTTAAAGTGCTTTTATTATTTTTAGATGTTTAAATCTTATTTCCTTAGTTTTTTTAATTTTCATAGTCTTTTTTTTTCTTCATATCGTTCATATTTCATACAAATTCATGTTGATATTCGCAATTTTGTATTGATAGTTTTTAGTCTTTATTGTTTTTTGAGTTTTTACATTATTTGATTGTTCCATTAAGATATTAATCTTTTATTTTTTATTAGCTAATTCCTTAAAGAACTAAAATCTTGAGAATTGAGTGGTAAATGATGAATGTGAGCATATTAGAGTGAAAGCTAATAGTGGATCATCACCGCTAAGAAGAAGAAATAATCCCAAATGGAGTTTATTTAACCATACAAAAACAATTGGAGTTGATAAATTTAGAGTTTGTTGAAGTAATGAATGTGTTGGCTAGTTTGAGAACCAAAGTAACTAGTTTTTAAGATGAGCCAAACCATAAAGGTTTAGAAGGAAGAATGTTTGCGAGATAAGCTAATTCACCTTCGAAAGAATCTATAACTGAAAATACAAATAAGAAGGCTAAGGATTTTGATGATAGCCATGGTGGTAGGTTTTCACTACATAGAAACCAAAGGCATAGGGGAATTCAGCCACTTAAGCAATTCAATCATATGAGGGCAGATAAGAAAAATGGGTTTTCAGGATGGTTTGGATAAATATTAGGGCATTATTAAGATGAAGATTCTAGTTTTTCAAAACATGATCTGAAAGCTTATTTGAAGTGAGAAAATAAAATGGAGTTGATTTTTACTGTTATAATTACTTTAAGGTAAAGAAATAAAACTTGTTGATATTTATTTTATTGACTATGTTATTATTTGATGGGATCAATTGTTTGTATAAATAAAGAGAAATGAAGAGGGACCTATAGAGACTTGGGATAAGATGAAAACATTCATGAGAAAAAGGTTTATTCTTGGTCATTATTATAAAGAACTAGATTGAATAGTGCAGAGTTTGTGGTAGGGTTCTAGAAGTGTGGAGGATTACCATAAGAAAATGAAGATTGTCATGATTAGAGCTAATGTTTTGGAGGATAGAAAAGTTATAATAATGATGTTCTTGAATGGATTGAATAGAGAGATAACTTATGTGGTTGAATTGCAGCACCATGTTAAGCTTTAAGATATGGTTTATATGATTACCAACATAGAGAGATGGTTGAAGAGGAAGGGCACATCAATAAAGTAATTGGGTTTTTTTTTAGCTTAGAGGCGGAATTATATGAGAGAATGGGCTATTACATCAAAGCCAAATATTATAAGCAACAAAGCTTAATCATTTAAGACTTCGAGGAAAGATTTGGACATTGAAACAAAAGATAAAGCCAAAATCCCATCTAATTATAATTGTGATATTTAATTGTTTCACGTGTTTGGGGAGTGGATATATAGCTTCAAAATGTTCAAATAAAAGGATTATAGTTATGAAATAGCATAAGTATATTGAATTTGAAAGTGATGAATTCAAAAGGGATGAGATGCCACCACTTGAGAATTATAGTGATGTTGGGTATCCAGTTGATAGAGAGACTTTGATGATTAGAAAAACACCTAATGTTTAAATTAAAGAGGAGGATGTACAAAAATAAAGGAAGAACATATTCATTGTTGATAGTGGGAGTTATATTAATGTTGCTAGTACTAAACTTGTAAAAAAATTGAATCTAAGTACTATTAAACATGAAAAGCCTTATAGATTTCAATAGTTAAATAATTGTAGAAAAGGAAGAGTTAATAAGCAGGTCTTGATTTCTTTTTTGATTGGAAGATATAAGGAGAAAGTTTTGCGTGATGTTGTGCTTAAGTATACTACTCATTTATTGTTGGAGAGATCTTGGCAGTTTGATAGAAAAACCAAGCATGATGAGTTTAAGAACATGTATTCTATTGAGAAGGATGTGAAGACATTCACACCTGTACCATTATCACCTAGACAAGTATATGAAGACCAATTGAAATTGAACGGAAAAGGCGAAAATGAAGAAAAAAATCAACCATGTAAGATTTGATAAAGACTGTAAAGAAAGTGAGTCAAGAGATAAGAAGGTTAGATTTGGACAAAATAAAAATTAGTGGGGATTCAGCCGAGAGAGAATGAAAAAAAAAAAGAAGAAGAAAAGAAGAGTGAGAAAAAAAAAGTGGAAAAAATAAAGAAATATAATTTTTATGTAAATAGGAAGAAATTAAAAATGCTTATTTTTCTAACATGCTTATAATTTTACTTGTGTATAAGAAGAAATATTTTAACATCAATTACCTTGATCATTTCTTTTTAGTGTTTATGTTTTTTTATTACAGGATTTTAAGGATATTTTTCTTGATGATATTCCTAGTAGGTTGCCACCTATTAGGGAAATTGAAGACTGAATTGATCCTGCACCTATAACATTTATACCTAATTGGCTAGCCTACACAAGCAATCATGAGGAGACAAGGGAACTTCAAAGGCAAGTAAAAGAATTGATGATAAAATGGTACATAAGAGAAAGCATAAGTCCATGTGTAGTTCCAATATTGTTAATACCAAAAAAAGATGGAATTTAAAGGATGTGAGTTGATTGTCATGCCATCAATGGTATTACGGTAAAGTATAGACACCTAATTTCTAGACTTAATTATATGTTTGATGAATGTATGGGTCTTCTATATTTTCTAAGATTGATTTGAAAAACGAATATCATTAAATAAGAAAGATACAGGGAGATGAATGAAAAATTGTCTTTAAAACTAAATATAGCTTGTATGAACAGTTAGTTATGTCTTTTGCACTTACTAATGCACCTAGTACTTTCATGGGATTGATGAATCATATTTTGTGTGATTTTATCAGTAAGTTCATTGTGGTTTATTTTAATGATATTTTGATTTATAATAAGAATTTATAGGAGCATGTTGAACGTTTAAGGAATATAATGGTTGTTTTATGAAAAGAATGTTTATATGTTAATCCGAAAAAAATATGATTTTTGTATGGAAAATATTGTATTTCTTGGATATTTATTAAAAAATAGATATTTTGTATACCTAATTGTTTTATGTGTGAATTGTTACTTCATAAAGCTTATGAAAGTGGATTAATGAGACACTTTTGGGTTGCTAAGACTTAAGATATTTTGAATGAGCATTTTTATTAGTTTAAGGTGAAAAAAGATGTGCAAAAAATTTGTAATAGATGTATAGCATATAGACAAGCTAAGTCTAAAGTTTTATCTTATAGTTTATATACTTCTTTGTAAGTGCTTAAAGAACATTGAGTTAATATATTTATGGTTTCTATACTACGTTTTCCTAGGTAAAAAAAGGGTAGAAATTCTATTTTTATAGTTGTTGATATATTTTCTAAGATGAAATATTTCATATTTTGTTATAAAACAAATGATGCAACTAACATAACAAATTTATTATTTAAGGAGATATCTCAACTTCATGGGGTATTTAGCAGCATTGCTATGATGTTAAATTTTTTACCTATTTTTGAAAGGTTTTATGGGGAAAATTGAAACAAAATTGTTATTTTCTACTACTTGTCATCCATAAACAGATGATCAAACCAAATTAGTTAATAAGACTTTAACTATATTGTTAACAATTATCATTCAAAAGAATTTAAAAATTTAGAAAGATTGTTTGTCATAGGAGTATGCATTCTACTATTGATTATTTTTCTTTTGAAATTATATATGACTTTAATCCTTTAACTACTTTTGATTTGTTTCCTTTACATATTGATGAAATAGTTAATCTTAATAGTAATAGAATACCACATATAGTAAAGACTCTCCAAGAGAATATGAGGCGGCAAATATATATATATATATATATATATATATATATATATATATAAGCAATATGCATTTAACACTAATAAAGGGAAAATTATGGTTATTTTTTAACCTGGTGATTGAGTTTGGGTGAATATGCAAAAAGAAAGATTTTCTTAATAAAAGAGATTAAGTAGATGCCAATAGGATATGGATCATTCCAAATCTTTGAAAGAATTAATTATAATGCTTATAAAGTGGATCTACCAGACAAGGATGGTGTTACTGTTACTTTTAATGTTTTCGATTTCTCTTTGTTTGATGTAAGTGATTATTCGTGGACGAATTATTTGAAAGAGAGAGGGGATGATACTATCAAGACTACACTAAAAAAATCCATTGCAAATTCTAATTGGTTCAACTACAAGATCAATGAAAAAAAAACTCAAATAGACTTTCAATAAACTTATTCAGAATATTTGGGTCAATATAGATTTCAAAAAGGAAACATCAACAAATGAACATCATACCTCAATCAATTTAATTCATGCATAAGAGAGGTTTGATCCATCTACATCATAGGGTAACTAATTTCGACAGTTACATGCTTATTTTTTTCTAATGCATAATTTTATTATAACAAGTATAATTTTTTATTCGACCATTGGATTGAACTAAAAGTTCTCCATAAGTTTTTAGAGGTCTTGTTATATATCGAGTTAAAATTTTAGGGCAATAGAGAGGCCTGATTCATCTACTTCATGGGAAGGCCTTGCGATAAAGTCCAAAAACTAATATGTAGGAATTGTATTAGTTTCCTAGTTGAATTATGATTCTTTTTCCTTTTTTATTTAAAAATATTTTATTATTTTTTCAGTGTTGTTTAGGAAGTTTTTATTAATTATAAATAGGGTTATTTAGCTTATATTTAGTTTTTTTAAGGGGCGCAAACTTTGACTTCAACAATTATTATTGTGTGTGTGAGTTTTGCTCATACTTTTTGGTTCTTTATTAAACTACTCTAACTTATTGAAGAATTAACCAAGCTTTATGACATCTTCAATACTTATCGTTTACGTCTCTTTATAGGATTTGAGTATGTGTTTGGTTTTTATAGTCTTGGTGCCTCGATATATTTTATCGTTGTGTCAAGCTCAACTCCAAACCTAATCTTAACTTTCTTAAAAAGAGTCGATTTGACTGTGTGCTTCTTGATTTTTATATCCATGAGGTTTGCATTAGTTAGTTCAAAAATTGATGGCATTTACCACTAGCTAACTTTATCTAGTCAAATATATTTTTTTTTTATCATTTTGTATAATTCTTTGTTGTTGAAAAAATGACACTTAGTTGCTAGGTAAAAATATAATGCTAAAAAAATAATGAAGAAATTTGTTGAGTTTAATGTTTTAAATTTTTTTCACATTTAGGGTAAGATCATTTATTTGTTTGTGTTGAATTTTATTGCCTCTACGTATGATAGTTTGATGGGATAAAATCATTTATCAGGTGCCCCTTTTGAATTCTTGAGTTTCTTCTTTCATTCTTCTTCATAGATATTAGCTCACTTTCTTCCTAATATAACATCCTATTGTGACATTTTTCATATGATTTCACCTATCAGAAATGACAATGTTTGGCTTATTTAGGTTGTTGATGTCATTCTACATCAAAAGTTGTTATTGTCATCAATCATTTTTATTATTTAGTTTAATACCCTGATTTATAAATGAAATGTTGATTATTGTATACAAGATGTGGGAGGAAGAAATATTGGTGTAAGTTATATCACTAATAAGAGGAATCATAACCTTACATAAATGCACTAGAATTTTTTATTGGGACATTTTAAAATTTTCACTTTAAATGAAAGTTTTTTACTTTTTTTTTGATACATTGATTGTGAGTTTTACCTAAGATGATGATACTATTTCTCACATTATTTTAAAAATTATAAAGATTTATTTGATACTATATTCTCATTCGATTTTTCTAACTATAAAGTTTTGAATTTTTATATGACTTATTATATCATGGTTACCTTTTGTTCCTGTATGAATAAAATGATTTAGAGTTTCTTTTATTGATTGAATTTTGATACATAACTAAGAAAATATCCCATTGTCAAAATGTTGACTAATGAGGCATGATGCATATGGGATTTTATAAAAACATAATGGAATTTGTTGTAAAGAAGGTTCCATGATTATTAAAAAAATAAAAAGCCTAAATAAAAGACAAAAAAAGCCTAGAAAAAAGTAATAGGTTTTGCTGGTTTATTACATAAAAATCAAATCAAATCAGATTGAAATTGATCGGTTTAAAATAGTTTCTAGTTCGATTCTAAATTTTTCTAAAAAAATATTCTGATTTGGTTGTTTATTTTAATTTAAAAGAACAAAAAACAATCACCCTTAAAGAGAATTACATTTTCTTTTTTTATATAAAAATAGTCTCAATATTAAGAGTTTTTAGTGGGCTAAGCTGATCTATATGTTTTTATAATGCGATGTAATGTAGTCTATGTTTTGCTCTAACCATATAACTGAAAATTTTTAGTTAATCTATACACACCACAATTTTACATAGGTCCTATTAAAAACTCTTTGTTAAAACCTTGATTAATAAAAAAAAAATCAATAAAAAGCTACTATAATGTTAAAACACACTTTCTTGGAATCAACTTCCATGATAATAAACCCACCCTTTTTATAAATTCAATTCACTCCCTCTTGAATTCAAATCAACAATTTTGATTTGATAGGTGTAAAAAAATAAAATAAGTTTTTGGAAAAAAAATGGATTTCAAATAAATTTAGAAATTAGAAAAAAAAAAACTAAAAGAGGAAGGGATTTTACTGTACCTCATCTCATAAAGCACTATTCATTTAAATAGTGCTTTGCTTATTTTTTTTATCTTATGTTTTCTCATTTGATTTTTTTCATTTCTTTTAATTTTATTATTCAATATTATATTTTCTTTTATTAAGTTGTTTCACTCTAATGATATAGGTTGCAAATTAGGGAGTTAACCTGAGCTTTTCTCTGTTTTTTTTTAATTGATCCCTCTTTACGAAGCATTATTCAATGGAATGGTGCTTTGTTTTATTTTTATTTTCTTAGCTTTTCTTCCTTGACTTTTTATAATAATTTTTTTTAATTTCATCATTTAATATTGAATTTATTTTATATTAGGCTATTTCATTCTCACAACACAAGTTGCAAGTTAAATCAATTGACTAGGGTTTTTTTTTTTTCTTAATTGGCTCCCTCTAAATTTCATCTTTTAATATTGAATTGATTAGGAATTGAGCTTCATGATTCATTTTGATTCGTTTTCTATTAAGTTATCCTGGTCTCATGACCCGATGATAATGTTTAATTGGTTAACTCGAGTTAACTCTGATTATTTTTTGTTTCCTTTTTGTTAATTGATTTTTTTTTCGATTTCATCATTCAACATTGGGTCAGCTAAGAATTGAGTTTTATAATTTGTTTTAATTTGCTTTTTATGGGGTTTTTATAGTCTCATGATTAGGATCGCGGGTTTGACATGTTAACCCAAGTTAAATTAGGTCTTTTTTTATATTTTCTTATGAGATTATTTAGGTCTCATTACCCAAGTCACGTGTCCTTTAACATTGGATTTGCTATTTATTGGGTTGTCCCAATCTTATGATATGGTTCGCAAATTTGACTTTTCCCTTGAATTTTTATCTTTTAATATTAGGTTGATTGAGAATTAAATTTTGTCATTTGTTGATTTACTTTATATTATGTTATCTCAATTTCATGACTTAGGGATAATGCTTAGCGGGTTAATCTAAGTTGACTCAGGTTGTTTCTCATATTATTTTTTTAATTGATTTTTTTTCTAATTTGACCCTTCAAAATTATCTCGATTAAGAATTGAATTTCATAATTTGTTTTGAGTTACTTTCTATGGGGCTGTCTTGGTCTTATAACCAGGATTGCAGGTTTGACGGGTTAGCCTAACTTAAATCAAGTCATTTTTTTTAATGAAATTATCTTAGTTTCATGACCGGGTCTTTCAACATTGGATTTGTTTTTTATTGAGTTGTCCTAATCTCATGACCTGGGTTGTGAGTTTGACAAGTTAACCCGGTTAACACAATTTTTTTCTTTTTTTAATTGATTTTTTTCATCAATTTCATCATTTAATATTGGGTTGACTAGGAATTAGACTTCATGATTTGTTTTTGTTTACTTTTTATTAGGTTATCCCGATCTCATGATCCAAGAATAGTGTTTAACTAGTTAACTCAAGTCATTTTTTATTTTATTTTTTAATTTCATCATTCAATATTTAGTCAATTAGGAATTGAGTTTCATAATTTGTTATGTTTTGCTGTATATAGGATTATCTTGTTCTCATTACCAATATAGGTTGCGAGTTTGGTAGGTTAAATCGAGTTGTCTTTTTATTTTCTCTTTATGAAGTTATCCTAGTCTCATGACCCGAGTCATGAGTTTGGCAGATTGACTCAGATTGTTTTTTTATGTTCTTTGTTTTTTAATCTTATCCTTCAACATTGGACCAATTGAAAATTGATTTTTATAATTTTATTTTGATTTATTTTCTATAAGGTTATCTTGGTGTTATTACCGAGGTTGCAAGTTTGACAGTTTAGCTAGATTGTTTTTTTAGGTACTTTATTTTAATTTATTTTTCAATTTCATCTTTTAACTTTTGATTGATTGAGAATTTGACTTCATAATTTGTCTTGATTTACTTGTTATGGGGTTATCATGATCTTATAGTCTGGGTTGTAGATTTAGTATGTTAACCTGGATCGAATCAAGTCAATCTAATAATTTGTCACTTAATATCAATAAAAGTATGTCACGTTGGAATTTGTTTTAGTTAAACAATGTTTTTACTAATTATTCGGATTGTTTTCGGATCCATCAAATAAATTGGATCACATAAATCAACCCTACACATTTTAACTAGAAAAATACATTAGCAACATCCATAATATTTTTTTTCATATTGAAATTTTTTATCTAACGCAATATAGTATTGTTGTTAAAATCGCAAGTTAACTAGTAAAATCGAATAATTTTACGAGTCAACATGTATCTAACATGCAAAATCAGACTAAAAACTCGAAACCAGTAAAATAAAACTTAACTCGTGCAAAATTAGTAAAATCAGTAAACTTGGTAAACTCGGTCCGATTTTATGAGTATACTAAATTTGTAATATGAACTAATTCAGGTTCAATTTTGGCCTTAAAATGTTTCCTAACCAGTTTTGCGAGATTAGATATATCTTTTAAACTGTAAATTGGATAAAGCTAAAATTTTACAAGAAACTATTAGACATATGAGAATATATTGTGGTAAATTTTCAGGTCAAATGGAGTTCGAGAACATAATAGTTTAGAGGGTCAAAGTTAATAGACAAATCTTATTAAATATGTCAAACTAGACATTCGTGTACTGTTTGTGATATATTTGGAGCTATCAATGAAAGTTTGTTATGATTAAATTTGGGCTGGAAACTAGACATTTAAAGCTTTCCAACCATATATTGTAGGCCCAACAATTTATCCAGACGAGAGAGAACGATATGCTTGAAATCAGAACTTAAATCTGCCAAGAATGTATGGAAATTGGAGATTCGGGCTACATGAAGGAATTTTAACATTATGACTTCTTATTATTCTATTTTATTTATTTATTTAATTTTAAATAATTATTTTTAATTTGAAGTTTTTTTTAGCGTATTAGACATTATTTAGGGGTTTATTTTATTATTGAATTTATCTTAGTTAATTACTAACTTGGACTCATTAGCTTGCAAATTAAAAGAGGTCCATTAGGATTTATTATGATGGAAACGACCAAATTGTCACCAGGTTCATGAGTACTTACTACCATTAAGTGATTTTCTTGTATTGAGAAGTTTTGTTCTGAGACTTTTTATTTTTTCATGTCATTAATTTATTGATTCATACTATTTATCTCTCTCATTTTATTTATACCACTAATTGATTATAATATTATTCACTCGCTTTATTAGATTTTAATGTAACGTAATTTCTTAACTGAAATTATCAATATATAATTAATTAAAAAAATTACTTATAATTTTATAATTTTTCAATTCAAATTTATATTATATTATTTATATCATATAAAAAAATTATTTTTTACAACCTTTCAATGTAGTAAAGATTCATGATATAATAGGTCATCAGTTCGAGTTTCACAAATCTTAAAGCCATTGGAAGCTTACATAGTCGTTAATTTTAGGGTCTTTGAAATTAGTCGAGGTGCGTACAAATTGATCCGGACACCCACATTAATTAAAAAAATCCATGATATAATAAATCCTAAAATAGATTAAAAAAAGAGAGGGCAGGGACAGATTTGTAATTATGTAACAAAATTAAGATGATGGCAACAGTATGTAGTGCCACATGAGTGGGGATTAGCAAAGAAGTGGGGAGGGGAGAGTGGAGAGTTGAATTCGTCATCAACCTCAGAGAGAGAGAGATGCGTTGGAGGCGCGAGGATTTAGAGGTTTCTGTTGCAGTGGTGAGTAATCATATCCTATCCTATCCATCTCTTTTTCACTTAGTTATTTTATTATTATGTTGTATTACATTTGATTAATTCCCAGTTTTATTTATTTCTAAGCAGAAGAAATCTGCTCAACATTGAAAAATACAAAACCGAGAATGGGGAACTTGCTGAACAAGGAGCCACCGCCACCTATGGTGCTGGTCCCTCCTCTCTTCGACTTCCCTCCTCTGGCTGCCCGCACCAGGTTTTTATTTATTTTTATTTAGATTGCGAGAAATTATTAAAAAATGATTTGAGAGAGAGCAGAGTACAATTCTCATTTCAAGTTTGCTGCTATTTTAGGTATGGAATGGTATTACATTTATTTTGAATTATATATATATAATTGTAGGATGCTGGAGTCATCTTATAACATATTATTTGGGAAGTTGGCTTTGAGGTGCCTTTTTGAGGATTACTTTGAGGAAGCTTCACATTTTACCACAAGAATTATGCTGAAGCCAATTGATGATCCTCATGTCGATTTCATTGCAACTGTATCCATTCCACACTGTTCATCTTCCTTATTTTACAACTTTTTACTTTCAAAATTATGTTACTTTACTATTAGAAATGCATTTTATATGATTTATGATTTAGGCCCTATTTGGGGCTGCTTTTGCATCACAAATTTTTAATTTTTTGTCTTTCTGGATCGTTTTAATAGACTGATGTCAAAAATGAATTTTTGTATTTTTAAGCGAAAAACATTTTGAAAAACAACCTCAACTACACTTCCAAATAGGCCCTTAACCTTTGTTTTTTTCGCCCCTTAACATAAAATGATTAGCTTTCAGGTCCGCTAAACCATAAACCAGAGGAGAACATTGTGGGAAATGCTTCGTTTCGCTGGCAAAGGTTTTTTTTTTCCTCTCTCCTCTGTCCAAATGCTATATTGCAACTATTTAACAACGAGTCTTTATATGAGCAGTGATTTGGATGACCCTCATTCATTCATGGACCTTTTTGTTTCAAGTTCTGACCCGTGAGCAAAATATTACCTTGCCTTGTTATATTCCTTTTTTTTTTAGTATTTGTGCTCTTCTTTGCCGAGACCATCTAAACTTTAAATATACACCTCAGCATTTTGCAAATGCGCTCTTCTGCTTACTACCCTAAATATGGATTTGGAGCATTCGGCATTTTTCCATTACTTATGCGAAAAAGGTATGCCCCTCCTTACTGTTAGAATGATGTTAAATGAGTCCTCGGGTATCTTGGTGACTTTTATTTTTTCAAATTTATCCTTTCACAAAGGTCACGACTGTTGCAGAATATCTACAGAAGATTATGGTGTTGTAGGACTCAGATACGGTTCAGAAAACTTATCAGTTGGAGCTGCACTTATGCCCTTGGCCTGTATGTAATCTAAATTTATATAATGTCATTTTAGATATATAATTCATTTTAATGGCCATATATGCATGTGAGTGGATGGATGTATGGACGAGTATGGTCATGGGGTTCTCTTAATTGCTGCTTTCCATTTTTCTGCTCTCATCTTTATTTATTCTTTCTGTCTGGAAGATTTCCTAATGATACTGTATTAACATTTTCAGTGATTTTCTTTAGTTGAATCAACATGCTAACTTTATTCCTTGAAATACCATGTAGATGGGATGCAGGGGAAAAGGTAGTGGAGGGTAGGGTGGGGTAGGAAATAAATGCTAAACTGATATCTATTTAGGAATGCAAAATTTGAATGCCAGATGTGTTGTATAATTTCTACTCTTCATCGTTTGCAAAGACTATGTTTCATATTTAAACCAGTTCTGCAGAATTTACTACAGTTCTAGAACCTGGCTAAAATGATATTATTTCCATTACATCTCCCTTTCTCTTAAGCAAAAATGACGGGGCCTAGGGACAGAGCCAGCTGTATTTTGAGTGTATGCGAGTGGGGTCAATTGACTCCATTCAACTTTGACAATTGATAGTCGTAGCTAATAGTGAAACAAATATTTTGGACTTTTAGTCATTTGAGACCCCATTAACACACCAATGTTCAATCATAAGATAAGAAGCTGGAATCAAATTTATACCTTGATCATACAAATGATTTGTTGTTGTATTTCCCAATTGATCATGCATATTGCAATAAAGGAGGGCTGCTGTTCCTTACCCATGTATTTCTTTTTGTGCTCTATTAACAAGAAACTTTTCATTCATTATAAAAAAGAAACCTTCACATACATGAACACACAAATATATTTAAATATATTCATTTGAACATTTAAGATTAAAATTTTTGCTCATATGCCTTGAATGTTTTGTATCTGAGAAATAACAACTGCTCCAATAAATAAATCAAGGTTTCATCTGTTTAGTCATTTTATTTAATAATTCTTTCCATTATTTCTCACCCCTTCTGTCGTTTACTTTACATTTAGAATAATGTCTATCCTCTATAGAGATGGGTCTTTAATGATATAAACTACAAAACAAAATAAAAGAATACAGAAAAGAGAGTGGGGTGACATAGGGAACTAATGACTTTTTGTTACCATAATTCAGTCTTTAGATCGTATATTCTTCTTCTTTCCACTTTTCTAAGTTTGTTAGTAATGTATAATTAATTAATCGAGTGACTAAACTGAAAAAGGAAAATTCTGACTCCACTTACTTGGATCATCATCTTCTGGCCATATTACTTGGAGAAACTATCCTTCTTTGCATGTGTTTACTTGATCGACGCTTTGTATCCTAGAAATTATGAGTCACCAAATATGAGTGATTCCAGCTTTTGGAGATACTAGTTATTCACATATATTTTGGATATTATTGTTGTGATTTCCAGCTAAATATGAGTCGCCAAAGCATGCATGGCTAGTGAGCAAAATGGGAAGGCTAACTGTTGGTGTGCAATATGAGCCGCAATGTAAGTTTTACCCATGTTAAATTTATTTTACAAGTTTCTTAAAGTAGCCTCATGAATGTGAATATTGCTTCCTTTGCCTAGATGTAAGTTGGCTGTCTTCTCTTGATGTTGTCTTTTTTTTTTTCTTATTTATTCTTGTTTTTCTTGATATACTTCTTGAGTTCAATTGCTTTAAGGAGCTGATGTCAGTTCTTCTGACTGCATCCTATGCTTATTTTGATTAAGGTTTTCATAATCTTTGGAGTGCAAGTGTGTGAACATATTTGCATGTTTCTGTTAAATTGTTTGCACATTAAGAGTGTGTATAGAGTAGTCTAGTAAATGCATGCATTCTGAGATAGAAGAGAAAGAGCAAAGGGGAAGGGTTGCAAGGATTAGGCGGGTCGGATATTTTTCTGTCAATTAAATGAATGAAATTGATGATCATATGGATTGCAGCAACTGTCTTTTAAGGGAAATAACATAAATCTTTCGAGGGATCTAATTCATCTTTTTGCAAAATTTCTAAAATACTAGCTATACTGCTAAGAATGCTGACTTAGGGTACATTTGGTGAGCAGATGGACTAGATAGGACTGCACTGGACTGGATGGGACAAGATTGTCCCATGAAAAAATGCAGGGACCAAAATTTGGCTGAGATGGGAGAGAAACTGCTTTCGTCTTGTCCCACTTGCATAACAAAGACCATTACAAGTGAAATTGTCTTGTCATGTCTAATCCAATCTTGTACCGAACATGCCTTAAGCATGTTTAATGGGCCTTTTGACATGGAAAACTGGAGAGATCATATCCAATTTTGTAAAAAATTATAGAAGATTGGTTTCCAGTTATTAGTATTTTTCAATTTGCTAGTCCATATATTAGTTTGTTAAAAATGATACTTCATTGTTTTTTTTTAAAAAAAATTCTTTTGATAGACAAGGAGACAACTCTTAAAAAGTGGTGTGTAATGTTCAACTTGTTGATGTTGCTCTATTAGATGGAAGTAAAGATGGCGCTAAATACAAGAATTTAATGAATTGGAGTGCCGCAGTTGGATATGGAGTAGGATCTGGGAGCCCCTTGAGCCCTTCTTTCAATTTCAGTCTTGAACTTGCTAAAGCTTCCCAGGTTAGTTTCTTAAGCTTTTTTATTTTATTCTTTAAAGCTTTATTAAACTGCATGGTGTCATAGTATTTTTTGATGTGGAAAATGGTATCTTAATGCTAGCTTCAGGTTTTACATGATTTTGCTATATTGCAGACCCCTTGATGATGATACACTTAAGTTATGGTTAAAGAAGATCTATCTAGTACGGAAAATCAAAACTAAGTTATGCAATTCTTCATCAACAAAGAGGTTTTCTAGCCTAAGAATAAGTTATAAAGTTAGGTTTCTCAGTTTAAGGATTTGAATTTCAGTTTTGGACTATTTTGTAAGTAGGGGCAGAATTGTATGCATGTCCCTGCAATTCCCTTTCGTGGTAATTTCTAGAATCACCTTGAAGGTCTACTCTTATTTAGGAATCCGTGTCTTATTCTTTCATAGTTTATTCCTGTTTAGTTTCTAAGGATCAGTGATCCTAGTCTTTTATGGTTTCCTTGGTTTCCTAATCTATATAAATAGATAGAGATGGTGTGTTTTGGTTTTCACCACAGCTGAGTTATGAAATAAATTGAGAGTTATGTTATTTTGAAGTCTTGGTGCCTAAGGTTTCCTCTCCTTTCTCTTTTTCTCCTATTTCCTATAATTTTTATTCTCCCTTGCCATAATTTTCTGCTGATAGAGTGCTGCAGATTTCTGTTCGCAACCTGATTTCTCCTTAATTCTTGCTAAACAAGCTCTATTCAACCATAATTCCACATATAACAAACCCTTGCTCACAATGAATCCCCCATTGGACAAAAATCCAAAATATTTCTAACATGGCTTGAATACTAGCACTAGGTTCTGGATTTTGACTAACAATCAAAATGTGAAAGCATCTATTGCACTTTAGAAGATAATGATCATTTTCTGATGCTAAATTTTTTATTTGTTATTCATCCTATAATATGCACTTTATTGAGTGCTGATATGCTTATTTTCAACTGTAGTTCATTGCCTCGTTCTATCAACATGTGGTCGTCCAAAGACGGGTATTCTTCTCTTCTCTATCTGTTTTGTCCTACAAGTGGCTTTTTGTTTCCACTAATTATATATACAGCTTGTCATAAACTTGTTGACCATTAGGCTGATTTCTCACAAGCTATCATATTATTAATCGATTCCTTGTTTTTACATGTACTAGGTTTTATTTTGTTCTTTCTGTTTAGGTAGATCAAATTGAACATTTCATGGGATGGAATACATTAGTTATCGAGTTGTGAGTGGACTTTTGTGGGTTTTCATCAAAAGACATGCAAATAGTCTGATAGATAATCTCTACTGGTATTTCTGTAAACATAAGGTGCAGTCAGTTATATTAACCAGATGAAAACTTTATTTCCTTTCTCCTGTGTTCAGGGGATTTTTAATTACAAAAAGAATCTAACTTCTAGATTATTAGAGTATATGTTGTAACTGGATCTTTGGTCAAACAATTTGTATTATATTTCTATATGATTTCTTTCTTATATTGTAAGATGTTAGCTAAAACATGTTTAAGTTTTGCTTGTGGTGGTTTATCATCCATTCTTGCATGCTAGTTGCAGTTGGTTTGATCAGTTCCAAGAATTTTTCATATGCAAAAATGTTAAATGAAACCATTAGAAGGTTAATATATCTTGATCTTCTAGAATCGATAATGAAATTTGAATCTGAATATAGGTTGGTTTTCTTACCCATCTGCTGTTTAGAAATCAAGGAACAGCAAAACTAGAATGAACCATTATTTTATACAGCAGCTTGGTTAGGAAACATTGATATTGGATTCTGAGTGCCTAGGAGATAAATATGTTTTCCTGAATTCTGACAAGCTTTACTGCTTCAACTACACAGGTAAAGAATCCGCTTGAAGAAAATGAAATAGTTGGAATTACGAATTACATTGACTTTGGATTTGAGTTACAGACAAGGTATTACAAGTGACATTCTTGGAATGTAATCAATGTTATTATCAGATTTTAATGTGGTGAGTTTTGAAGGGTTGACGATCCCAAAACATCAAACAATATCCCAGATTCCACCTTTCAAGCTGCTGCTTCCTGGCAAGCAAATAAAAATTTCTTATTGAAGGTAGCTGTAATTCTGGTGCAATATTATTATTATAGTTTTAGATAGTATTGTGCTAGACACATGTCTGTACTCCAAACTTTTGCAGGGAAAGGTTGGACCTCTCAGCTCAACATTAGCATTTGCGTTCAAGTCATGGTGGAAACCTTCCTTCACCTTCAATATTTCAGGTGCTAGTGGTTATAAATAGTTTCAAGTATTCGCTCTGCTGTGCTGTCTGTGGATAGGTTTTGATTGCTTTTCTTTTTTTAGCTTAGACCATTATAAGTCTAAATTACATCACAATTATTAGCTACATTATATGGTTAGAATATTTATTTCAAACCCTTTTGGTTTGCATATCGATTTATAGTCTGGTACATTACATTTAAGGGATGGTGCTCTGCATATTCTAACTTGTATTTGGGCATGCAATGTAAAATGAAACACTCAAATGTTTTGTGGCATCTATCTCAGGCAAATAGTGGATTTTGTATTAATGATAAAAGTGAAATAGATGCTGTAAACTTTGAAATGTGAAAGTGCACCCATATCATGGAACAAAACTAGAGTGTGGTTCAAAATCACTTAAAAGACAATTAGATGGTTTGAAGTTGGGCTGATGTTCTGCATCGATGTTTTCTATTGGGATTGCTGCTTTAGTTGATGCATAACATGCTGAGTTGACTTGTTTTGTTGATGCATAGGCATTTTGATCCAGATATGATAAATCAATCAGAAAAGTTTTGGCAAGAAACATACTGATCTAGGATAAGTTGGTAGAAAAAGGTAGAAAGAAACTGAATGCCCTACAGGAGAGAAAAAAATTGAAGTCAAATGAAGAAAACCCTATAGAAGAGGGTAAACTGCTATTGAAGAGGGCTGAAGAATTGAAAGAAAAGCCTATGGGAGAGGATTCGAATAAACAGAAGAAACAATGCTTAATTCTGATCCTTAATTCATAATCATTAATGTTCTATGCCTTCTATAAAGAATATGGTGTTTATATAGACACCAAAATAAGTAGGAAATAAGAATCCTAATAAAGTATTACCTTTTAACAACAACACAATCGTAGTAAGCTACCTAAATAATAATAAAAGTCTAAATGTACTAAATTATAGACAAACAAGTAAACTTTCTTGTTCCTGCACTGCATCATACTCCGCTAGTTGGAGAAATCTCGATCACGAGTTTTGAAATTTTGGAGAAATAGAAACCGTGTTTGAAGCTCGAACCCAAAAACTTGAAGTCACTTCTGCACTCTAAGGTAAGAACAAGGTGTTTGTAGAGAGGAATGAGAAAGTCAGTTGCTTGTGTATGAATACATTGTTCCTCCAACTCTACTTGTATGAAGCTCCATTTTTTTTATTTCATCACAAATATTGTTTTTGTTGCTTTTGTTATAAGCGTGTAAACTGTTATGAGGCTTTGAGTTTTGTAACCAAGCAAATAATCTGATTGTTTTGTAGCTACTAGAGATCGTATTATTGGAAAGACATCATATGGTTTTGGAATCCGTATTGAAAATCTCAGAGAAGCCAGGTTCATTAATTTGTTTGTCCTTTTATAACCTAGTGTAAATATCTAAAAAAAGCTGCTGAGCAGTGATACTCTGCAAGCTCGAGAAACATGATCGAACTTGTTGCAGAAGTCATCAAGTTTTCATGTTTTTATGACAACTGGATCCTGACATGTTGACGAGCTTGCATGAGCTTGAGCTCTATGTGGTAATTGAAGTGTTCTAAATCTGAAATCTTTGCAAGCAACGATTTTCTATCCATACTGATAGTGCACATATGCAGTTATCAAAGAGCTGATCCAAATTTTGTAATGCTGACTCCAAGCAAGGAGCATCTGGCGGAGGGCATGATTTGGAAAATTGGGAAGCGGCCTATGCTGCAATCTGATGTAAATGCAGGGAATTTTGATGGTTTGCCAAGGGAATTGAGACCCCTTGGGAACATTTTGTAAATTTGAGTTTCTAAGCGCGTTCTTGTTCAAGTAGATAGCATAACTTATCATGGGTATTTCCATTGGCCTGTTAGATATCCTAGCCATGAGATGGAACCTGGGTGTCATTTGTCCTGCAAAATGGACTCTGGTGTTGCAATATGTTGACAAAAAATTGTTTAACATCGACAGATCTTTCTGTTGATTTAAGATTCTTGAGTTTAAATTGGGTAGGATGCTGATTATTATTATTATTATTTTTCCTTTGGTCAAGTTTGTTTGCTCATGTTGTGTTGTGGCTGCATTGCTCTTGTTATTCTAGGCACCAATACAATGCAGGTGCATTGTGTTAGTGTCCTGGAGAGCTTACAATGAGCAAAATAGACATCTCGGCAACGATGTCCATTTTTGGTCGATGGCTGCATAAAATAGTAGAGAGCTGGCCAATTTACCTCTGGAGGTTGAGTTCTGTTTTCAGTTGTAAGCCGTGCAGCCCTCGCATACGATCATTGACATCCTTGCCCTGTTCAAGGGAAAAGTGCTACCTCTGACTTTGAATTGAAGATGATAGGTTCAAATTTTAAGATGCATGAATAGTTCTGGTTCGTTTTTTTTCTGTTTTAAAAATGTTTTTGAAAAAAATTATTTTTTTTATTTTTTTAATTACTTTAAATTAATATTTTTTGATATTTTTAGATCAAGTGCTAATATGAAAAATGATTTTAAAAAATAAAAAAAGTATTATTTTAATATATTTTTGAATAAAAAATACTTTAAAAAGTATTTTTAAAACTCACATTGCTTTTCTTGCATGCTTCCTTTGATTAATTAATCAAAGAAATACAGCGTATCACATTTAAATTATTGAACAAGCTACAAGCTCCTGAATTCGAGAAAACTGATTACAAGATCAAAGCACGATTGTTATAAATGGAGGAAGCAATTGATATATCTATCTTTAGTCTTGAACCACAGCAACGTGTGAGTAATTGACTAGTTTATTAATGAATCGTAAATCTCTATTGTACGAAACAACTCTATTTTGATAAAAACAAATGTGTTTGTCGTGATAAAAAAATCAATTGTTCATTGTTTCCCTCGCCAACAATAATCACCAAATAAACTCGGTTTCACTATTCACTACATGAGCTATGCAGTTTTGAATTTTTTTTGTTTTTAGTTTTATCATTCCAAGTTACCTTTTTTAATTTTTTATATATTAATATTTCTTTCAATTTGATTTTTGTTGTTTTAGCATTTCATATTTTAAAAATAATTAACGAGCATCAGCAAAATAATTCATTAAAAATATCAATTCAGTCAATTATAAGATCTAAAACAAAGAAGATCCAAGAAAAATCGACAAGACTCAAGATGTTTGGGTTGAAAATTTATAAATTTGTCAAGTTGGTTCTTTATGTACTGTTTGAGCTATACATGAAGTTACATGTGGAATCTTGTTGCGATTCCAATTGATATAAAAACTAGACATCTCAAGCTTTTTATTCATTTATGGTAGGTCTAATAACTCATCCACGTGAAAAAAAACATGTTTAAAATAAGGATTAAAATCTATAAGCAGACAAAAAAAAATTAAAAAATGATTATTTTTCATATGGTTTGTAGATTCTTACAAAGCAAAGATTTAATTACATGTGGAATTCTTATTTTGCAAGGATTCCTTATTTTCTAAGAAGATCAATTAGGCTAAGAAGATCAATTAGGCAACAACCCTTATCTAGTGAGGATCTCATGTGCAAGAACAATCCTTATTATTCAAGGATATTAGAAGCAGTCTTGGATTTATTTTTTTTCAATATACAATTTACACTAACAAACATTTGGTTTTTTTTAAGAGACTTGAATTATTTTCATAATAATATTTTGTGTGTGGCGAGGCCGCTCGTACTTTTAGTTTTTGGACTTATCAAAGATCAACTATTTTTGTGGTATTCTTCCTTTATACTTACATTTCATGACTTGTTATAATAATAGTGATGGGGTATTTTTCATCTAATAACATTAGTGTCTTGGTTCAGGTAATCATTATACTAAGTTCTTTATTGTAATATGATTTTAGTTTTATTGGGTTGCTCTTTCTAGCGTGTGAGTTTTTACCCTCTATGTTCGCATCACATTTTGAAAAAAAACTTTCCTTTATGTTTTTGTCGCATATGAGCGCGCGTTGTAGCTGGACATCGGAGTCGAAGAGTTGCCACCTAGTTGTTTAGTTCAATGTCACTAAAAGACCTGTGTTTACTAATCTTATTAGAAATTTCAAGGGCAAGAGATTAGTTGTGGCCAGGGAATATATTAATACCCTTAGTACACCTTACCTGAGGTAAGCTGCATTATGTGGTCTATATATGGTTTAAAAGTTTTGATGGGTTCCTAACCGTTGTCTGCTTATAACTCAAATAAAGATTAACTCTCATGAATAAATGTAGCATTTCAAATTTATTATAGGCTCGTATGGTCAGATAAATATTTATGGGAAGGGTCTATGTAGGCACTCTAACAGGATTCAAATATCCTTGAAGGCAAAAGGTTTCTTTATAACTCGTATATTGTGGTGAAAATACTCCCAATTAAAATTGATAAATATCTAAAATAATCCTAAAAATTTTCTAGTCAACTCTTAGTATTTAAATACTAACCTACTTATAAGTCCAACATTTATATTAGGATATTAACTATTAATTTTTATGAATTAAAATTTTAGAGTTATTGAAATATTGACCAAATTCTTAAAGAATTTTACAAACTTGGTGTAAATTCCAAAAAATACAGAGGAAAACCAACACAAGTATTTTTCTAAAACCATGCTAAAAAATTTCTCTCTTTTTTATAAATAAAAATGCAATTTTCATAAAGATTAAGCTGCATGCAACATGCAAATTTTTTTTTTCGTTTTTAATTTTTTGAAGGCCATGTTTGGCAAAACCATATTTTTGTTCAAAACAAAATTGTCAAAACAACAGGTCTAAGGACATGTTTGCCAAACACGCTTTTAAGTTAAAATTCATTTTATCAAAACAATGGCAAACCAAAAAATGCCTTATAGTATTTGACTCGATTTTGACACTCTAGGTCGACCCGAAGACACTAGTTCAACCATGAACTAAATAAAAAACCAAGGTTTCACACAAAACTAAACCAGAATAGGGATTTAAATTGAAACAAATCAAAACTAAAAAAAAATACAAAAAACATAAATTTTTTTAATGAAAATGGATCAAACACCAATGAAAATGAAGAACACAAAGAACAATGAAGAACATTCAAACTCAAACCTAACAATATAAACATTAAACTATACTAGATTTCAAGCAATAAAAGGCAAGGTTTTGTTCTTAATCAGGTATAGATCAAGAATCAAGCATCCATGTTCTTCAATTGACACTTAAAAGCCACAATTTGATCAAAATATGTTTGAGAAATTAAAAGAATCCTAGAATCTAAATACATGAATATGTGTTATTGGTGCCTTTTAACCCTAGATTGTTTGCTAAAGATGACAAACTAACATATTTGTGCCAAGAATTAACCTAAAATAGCTAAAAAACAAAAGGCTAAGACAAAATTCATGTGAAGAACATGAACCTAAAAATTGGAACATTTTCAGAAATTGAAAAACTAAGGCCAAAACCCAGATTTGGCCTTTTAGGCTTAAACACACTATTTTTGGTCATCACAAACCACATTATCAATATCAAGCATAGTTTAATCCAAAAAACAAACAAATAACATCAATAACATGCATGAAGTTTCAAAGTTCAAAACTACTAAAGCTAAATAGCAAACATATTCATGCTATTTGAATTCAAAACTTGATATTTTTAACATCTATATGCCAAAACATACTTATATGAACCATTAACTTGCACTAAAAAAATCAAATGATCAATATATTTTTAAAATCTTCAATCCACCAACAAAAACAACTTACTATTTTATTACAAAAAAATAGATTCAAACACCAATCACAATACCTCAAATACATCATTAACATGTTATTAGGCTAAAAACACAAAATCAAACAAGCATTTAAACCAAGAATCATGCCTTTAGTGCAATCCTTACTAATATGTTATTGATCGAAACTAGAACAAACTATCATAACAAAAACTTAAGCAATCTAAAATATACTTAAAACAAGAACAAAAACAAAACAAACTTCGCCAAAAAAATATTAGATTATTCCAGCACCAAAATCAATTAAAAAAAATGCAAAATGAGCTCAAACAACATCAAAAGAGGTTTAAACATTAAGAAATCATGAATGAGCAGTCACATGGACTCCACCATTGAGTTTTCACATGGTCATACCTTCTCCAAGCTTGCTAGCTATAGGCTACTACTTCCTTTCTCTTTTCCTTCCTTCTTTCCCTTTATCTTTCTATTCTTTCTAAAGCTTACTGGACTTTATATGTTAGGTCTTTGAACCTTCACACTAAGGTCTTTTTACAGAGTATATCCTCACGTTCCTCTCTCTTTCTCCTCTTTTTTTATTTTTATTTCTAGGGGTATTTGTAAGGCTTTTCTAGGTTTTTAGTGGATTTCTTCAAATATTGATCAAAAATCAGTCATTTAATCAAAATAAAAGAGCTCTGGACAAATGTTAATAGCTAAAACTTTTTTCCTTCAATAGTTGTTGGGGATGGTGGTTTTGCCTAGGGGGTTTTCTCTTTCTTGAAGACAAAGACATGCATTTTCCACCTTCTGATCTTAGATGAAAGATTTATGGCCCTTGATAAGAACCCTTTAGGAGTTTTTAAATGGTTTTGTATAAATAGGTATCTCAATCAAAGTTGACTAAGTTGACCACTTTTAAGACTTCGCTGAAAAAATTCCGATGTAAACGTCATCAAAGACCACCTGAACTTGGTAGTGGAGATGTAAACCTTTTATTTAAATCTATCATTACTCTATTTGAAGGTATGTAGCTCCACATTTATTCATTTGAAGGTGCTAACTCGATTAACCCAGAATCTGGAAATACAGTGATAGTTGATTAAGACAAGATGTTAGAGATTTTTATGGAAGGATTGAGATGTAAACACCTAATTTCATGGAAATAAAGTTATAGAAGGGATGCTCTTCTTCTATTTACAAAAACCTTAAGTCATTTGAAGGTCTAGAACTTCATAACGAGCTTTTAGAAAGTACAAACCCGATCATCCAAAACTGTTAAGCAATAAGATCAAAAGTGGGTGAACGACACATCATCTAGGTTAAGCCCTTAAAAATTAGGGTTTTTAATTTGGGATGTGACATATTTTATTTTAGTCACTATACTTCCAATTGTTTTTAATTACACCTGTAATTACCTTTCAAACTCTTAATTTCAAGCAATTTCACCCTTGTCAAACTCAATCATCAGCCGCAAAGTTTAATGACATTTTTATCTTGATCACTAATTTCTGATTTGTGTATTTGGACCAGTAATTAACCATCAAGCTTTTAATTTTCTTTAATTTGGCCTTGATTGATCAATTTAATCTCTTGAAGTCCCGCGCCTTTTACAATTTGATCATTGATTTTGAATTTCTTCAATCAAAACCCTAATTGGCTATTAATCTTTATTTTTTAAAAAATTAAAGCCTTTGATTTGACCTATTAAACTTTTCAAAGTTCAATTTCAATCCCTAAACTTCAATGTTTTTCAATTAACACCCAAATTGAGTCCAAAAAACTAATTTCCCTCATAATTAAATCCTCAATAAAATTAATTAAGCCTTCTAAAATTCTCATTGACTCCCTACTCATCCAAATTTGTATTTCCTTACCCCAAACAAAAATATTTTCACTGAATAGGTCTTTTGTCAATCAGAATTGGGTCATTAATTTTGTCAATCTTATACATTATGGTGCTCTAACTTTTCCACTTGTCATTTTGGTTCTTTACCACCAACTTAAGCTATCTTCTAGGTTTTCTTCATATGAATTCTCTTGTATTTTTGGATTTTCTTTTTTTCTTTTCTTGATTTGTTTATGGAATAAAAAATGGATAACAACAGTTTTGGTCCTTGTATGTTAAGAAAGGAGAGAAAGTCATTGAAAATGTTGAAGAGAGAGAAAGTTCTCTGATGATAACATTCCAGCTACTAAAAAAGTTGATTTTTTTTGTCAATAAGTTTGTTGATTTTTTTTAGAGTTCAATATAGATGATGTTTTTCTTTAATCATGCTGGAAAAAATAGATCATGGTCCTTAATTTTTTTATTCATTTATTTTTAAGGTTTAAGAGAGATTAAAGGTTGTTTTAGGGTTGAAAAAATTGGATCCTGATTTTTCAATCATAGGAGGTGATCACAAACTAATGTAGAAGATGATAGGTCTTTTGCTTAAATAGATCGTCTAATTTAAAAAAAAAAAACTAGAATGGACGATGCACCTTCGATAAACAAAAAAAATCAACCAGGCACACATGTTATTTTTATACTGGAAAAGAGCACGCGCCTGACCTCTTTTTTAACTTTTCATTATTATTTTTAATTTTAATTAATACCCTCTCACTTAAAAACAATTATATGGCTCACTTCTTTAGAATAAATCTTTTTAAATATTTTCTTAGTTTTATAAGGCTTTAAAGATATTATTATAATTTATCTTTATTTTCTTTTTTTATATCTTATATAAATAAACTATATTCATGTGACACATTTATGAAAAATGAAATTTATTTGTTCTTAGCAAACATAATTAACCTCTAAGATAAAATAAATAAAAACATATAAAATTAAAAGGATAGTGAGGTTAAATATTTGCATATGCATCTATTTTTTGCTTTTACTAGGAAAACTAACATTTTACTTTAATATTTAATTAGAAATAATAATTATTTATTGACTCATATATTATTTTTTAAAAATGTAAACAACATATTCCAGTTTCTCAATTAAAAAAAATCATGATACTATAAAATGCATTTTTAATGCCGAAATTGTTTTTTACATCACTAGTTAAAATTGAACTAAATGATGATTCGCTCTATAATGGAATGCCACTTCCTTTTAATAATAAAAAAACAAGCCAAATTGACCTATTTTTCCCAAAAATATTTAAATGATTTTTATAATTATATTTACTTTAATTCCTGAAATTTGAATTTATATAATTTTATTTTTACATATAAAATAATGCTTCGCCAATAATAGAATTATAAATAAGTTTAGTCGAACCAAGTTTTGATATTCTCAAACTTACCTAATTTTAACAAAGGTTAAACTAGGCTTGTTTCTCTAACAAGCGTAAAATTCTTTTAAAGTGTGTTTATTTTTGTGGTGATTTTTATGGTCGTGGTTCGAAAAAATTAGTTTTTAAAAAAGCATTTAAAAAGCAAACAATAGATAATATATAAATATTGTTAAACCCAAACCATACCCAACCCAAGATATATACATTTGTATCATATAGATATATATATATATATATATATATGTAGAATATTTATAATTTTTTTAATACAATATAATAATACATATCACAATATTGACATAACACACACACATATTTATGTTAAATTACACATTCATATATTACTATTTTATTTTATGTTGAATATTAAATATTACTCAAATAATAGATATTCATATAGATACTCAAAACTCAAAGGATATAATATCTAAATTTATTACACATTTAGTGATACATAGGATATTGATATAGTAAAATCTTGATTTGTGGATACCTATTGACATTTCTATTTTTAAATCTTGAACCCAACACCTAAACAAGCTTATTAAGGATTCATTTAGGAAAGTTGGCTATGGCTTTTGAAAGGCTATAAATTATAGCTTTCATAAATAACATAATGTGAGCCTGAAAAGTAAAAACCCTTGAACTCATACATAATAAAGAACAAATCCTAGAAAGTTACGATCAAATTTAATGATAGTGAAAACTTGACACAATTATTATCTGAACTATGACATCAAAGTTATTGAAATAAAGACTCCAACCCAATGATTATATTGAATCGCGAACTAGAAGTATAAAGAAAAATACCATAAAGACAATTGATCTTTGATAAGTTCTAACAGTTCAATTAAAAACTAATATATAAGAACAATCCTCACACAAGTATATAAAATATTATTTTAGAATCAAAATTTGTTAAAAAAACCCTAAACTCAAATAAATAACCTTATTTGTAATAGGTAAAAAAAATCCTAAAACAAGGCTGAAAAAATAACAAAAGAGTTTTAAATAAAATAGAAAAAAAAATCCTAAACCAATTAAGAAAATAATGCAATTCAAATATAATAGATTCTAGACCTTATTGGAGGGCCTTTTAAATGTTTAATGGTTATGTAATTTTAACAATATATAAAACAAGATCTCAAGAATATTCTAGGAAAATTTCAGTCCAATCTAATGATTGGATAAAAAGATATGCTTGCTAGCGTAAAACTATGAATTAGAACAAATAAGCCTAAAATTACCTCTAATTGTCCAATTCACAAGCTACCAACTTGGTATCCTTGAAAATTAAGGATTCATTGCAAAAAAAAAAAACTCCTAAATTGTTGAATGTTTTTCCTTGCATGAATAAGACTTCCAATGTTGCCAAAGCTATAAAAACAATCTTTCCTTTTAGAAGAAAGATTATTGTTGTATAAGGAATCCTTGCAAAATAAGGATTGTTTGCTTAAAAATTTTAATCCAGACTCGAAATACATCGTTGTCTCTTTTCTGGATGAATTATTGAGCCTACCATATATGGATGAAAAGTTTAAGATGTCTAGTTTTTATCCTAACTTGAATCGCAACAAAATTTCACCTATAACTTCAGGTATGACCTAAATAATACACGAAGTTTTAGTATGGTAAATTTGCATTTTGTTAACTTAAAAATCCAGAATCAACTCAATTAATTCCTCCTGGATCCTCTTTAGTTTTAAATCTTGTAATAGGCCAAATTGACACCTCTAATAGATCCTTTTATGAAGCTCACTGATTCACATTATTCTTTCTTTTCTCAAAAGCATTCATCCTTTAATCAATTCAATAATAAAAATACCATAAATGGGTAATACATCTTGATAATCCTACAACAAATAAACATAAACACTATTTTGCATAAGATTGTTATTATAACATACAGTCTTTATTATACTTTATTTTTTTTCTTTGTAAATAATCCCTCTTTTCTTTCTCTTCTTTTGGCCAACTCTCTAAATTCTTTCATCTCGATCACTATTTTCTTGTAAGCTAAACCCACTGACATATTCCAAATAGTCACATTCTTTACTAGGATCTCTTCACTCTCATATATGTGAATAAGCACATGAACTCCTTCGTAATGGATTAAACTTCCATATCAAGGTCTATGATGCTCTCCCTCGTATCCATATGTAGGTAATTGATGCATTAAAAGACAACAACACTTCTCATCCTTATTATTAATGTGACATCTCGAAAAAAAACTATTCTCTTTGCTAATCCAAATCATCATCTTTGACTTGTAAACTAAATACATGTCTAACCCCAAGTGACTCACCCTTAACTGGATATTCTACATCTTCATCATTAGCTTTATTAAGATCAGAATCAATGATGTCATCTTTCTCAGGATATTAGTCCAATGGACTTTCATTCATTGAAGCCTCCATCTCAAACGATTTGACTTCAGTCTTTTAAAGGTTTAATACCATCTAATTTTATTTTATTTTTTTGCATCTTTTGGTACTAGAATGAAGTTTCCCATTTTCAAGTAGTTTATTTAATTTTACAATAAACATTGTAAGTTATCAATCCTAGTTCACCATGACAAATCTCATACAAGTTTTATTTATCATTAACCTTCACAACTTGAAGCCTTAGTTTATCTTGCCTTCTTACATTAGGAACCCTTTAAGATTGTATGTTTCTTTTTTGCAAACTAGAAATCATGACATCTTGTCCTTCCTATCAAACACCTCACCAAACCATATCCATCCTCTCAAATTGTTGCTGCATAGCTTAAAACATAAACACCATGTTTTCCCTTTTCTTTGTAGATGATGATTCATCTTTGAATGACAAAATTGAAATAACATAATAGTAACAAGAAAATATATTTTCACAGACTCCTTCATGTGTTTACACTTAAATAGATTTCACTCCACAAAGTATGTCAAAATAACTTTGAAATCAAGATTTGAAACTAAGAAACCAAAAAACCAAAGAATATCAGATTATATGTGTATATCTTTTCATTTATGAACTCAATCTTTTGTAATTTCAAGCTTGCAACATAATTCAAATATTTTTTTTTTTGTGATTTCACTTCTCTTATATATATATGTGTGTGTGTGCGCGCGCGGGCGCGCGTGTGCACTACTTACTTTCTTTTAACAATAACAAATTTCAATGGCTTTTGTTTTTAAACTATGCCACACATTTTAGAATTGAAGAAAGAATACAAAAAACAAAATGGAAAATTTAAGATAAAGAAATATAAATTAATTTTAAAGCCTTACTCTGATAATAATTAATGAGAACCTAGAGGGTAAAAAACCTTGATCCTACACACAAGAAAGAACAAATCCTGAAAAGATAAAATCAAATTTAAAGATAGCGAAAAACTTGACACAATGATTACCTAAACCAAAATAACAAAATTATTGAAATGAAGATCCCAACCCAATTATTATAAGAAATCATGAACTGAAAGTATAAGGAAGAATACCACAAGATAGTTGATCTTTAATAAGTTCAAGGTAATTAAAGAATCAATATGTATGGGCAATCCTAACACAAGCACATAAAAATATTATTATGGAATCAAAGCCTGTAAAGAAAATTCTAAATAAAAGTTAAATAACCACATTTATAATAGGTAAAATTTACTAAACAAGGCTGTAAAATAGCTAAGGAGTTATAAATCAAGTAGGAAAAGAATTCTAAATCAACTAGAAAAATAATATGATTTTTGCATAGTGCTTCTAGATATTATCACAAGGCCTTTACAATTTTCTGTCATTATAAAATCTTATATATAAAAGTAATCTTTTGGCAAAATTTCAACTCAATCCAATGGTCGGAATGAAAGTTATACTTATAAACATAAAATTATACATTAGAAAGAAAAAGCCCAAAACCGCATCTAATTGTCTAATCTGCAAGCTACCAACTTGTCATCCTTGAGAATTAAGGATTTCATTCAAAAAATAAAATCCCAAGTTGCCTACTTTGTTTCCTTACAAAAATAAGACTTTCAATGCTATCAAAGTTGCCAAAATCTTTCCTTGTAGAAAAAAAATCGTTGTTGTATAAATTTTTGCACAATAAAAATTGTTTTTTGGTGGATCTCAAGTCTGACCTCAAATACATCATTCTCTCTTTTCATCATGAGTTACTAAGACTATCAAATATAGATAAGAAACTTGAAATGTTTAGTTTTTATCTCAACTTGAATCGTAATAAGATTCCACCTGTAGCCTTAAATATGCTCCAAACAATACACAAATATCTAATCTAATAAATTTATAACTTATTAACCCAAACATTCAAAATCAACCTAATTCATTTCTCTTAATTTTTTTTTATTAACGTAGGTGTTTGGGCCAGCTTCCACGCACTTCGACTAATCCCATGGGCCTTGAAATTAATGACCATGTAAGCTTTTAGTAGACCAGAGATTTATAAAACTCAAACTAGTAATTTTTAAAGAATAAATTTAAAACTTGATCATTTAAGTTATATTTCTCAAAATTATTTTTAATCCTTTTAATTTTAAAACTCGTAACAATTTTAAACATTAAAAAATAATTTGTTGGATTTCACTAGAATGCACTAGAACATGGTATGTCCTTAAAATCATCAACTCACTCAGAGATATTTTTAAGATTTGATATACCAGAATCAAATAACTAGATTAAAAGTGTTTTTGCTTACACGCAAACATTCGAATAATCAAAATCAGGGAACCTGACAACGGGAGCAGCAATCCACTAGAGCAAGGGCGGGCCATATCAATTATCATCACAAGGCTGTGACTCTGAGCGATAATGGAGTTCATTTTAGTTTTTTTGTTTTACATGGAAATCAGCAAATAACTAATAAATTAGTAGTTTATATATTTGTTTATGGACTATATTTAATATCGAAACCACCTCCATCGACATCGAGAAAATTGAAAGAAGGAAATGGCCGGAGCTGCATCTTCTTCTTCTCTTATTTCAACAGGCTTCCTTCTCTGTCATTTTCCTCAGTTTCCGAAGAAGAAAGCAACAACACTCGCTCTATCCTCCAAATCCCACAACAATAAAATATTCCTCCACAATCACAAGCAACATAAATTAGCTATAAACACCACCACCACCACCAAATTATTGAGGGATTCTTTTCTTGTAGTGTGTACATCAGTCGCCTTATCATTCTCTCTGTTGATTGGGGATTTAGACTCTTCTGCTTTGGCTTTCGTTATCACCACTACCACTCCTCGTAAATTGCAGTCCGATGAACTCGCCACTGTTCGGCTCTTTCAAGAAAACACTCCTTCCGTTGTATACATCACCAATCTTGCTGTCAGGTACGCTTCCTTTTCCTTTACCTTTTCCTTTTTAATTCTTGATTCTTTAAATTAATTAATAAAGTTAAATTTACAGACAAGATGCATTTACGTTGGACGTGCTGGAGGTGCCTCAAGGATCAGGTTCTGGGTTCGTGTGGGACAACGATGGTCACGTTGTCACTAATTATCACGTCATTCGTGGTGCTTCTGATCTCAAGTTAGTCCCATTAATGACTTTTACTTTCCTTGAATATATTGCTGTTATTAGAGTAACTTTAACTTGCTTGTGGTGTACCTTAATTAGGGTCACTCTTGCTGATCAATCAACTTATGATGCAAAAGTTGTTGGCTTTGATCAAGATAAGGATGTTGCTGTATTGCGAGTTGACGCACCCAAAGATAAGCTACGACCCATTCCTGTTGGTGTCTCCGCTGATTTGCTTGTTGGTCAGAAAGTGTTTGCTATTGGCAACCCTGTGAGTGAGTTTAATTATATACCCAGCCCTAGAATTTGGGTGGCATATAGCATTGAATTATGAAACCTACATGAATTTGTTGTTAGAATCCATCCCCCCCTCTTAATCCTAATTTAATTTATATATAATATATTTTGTCCCTTTAATTCTCCAAAAAAATTTGATTAAAACCTGATTTTGTAACAATGTTTAGTTTATTTATAAGTTCCTGATTGAGGGTTTGGACATCATGTAATTGCACCACTGTTTAGTTTATTGTAAAGGTTACCCTAATTGACAATCCGATTTTCTGATTTTTCAGTTTGGACTTGACCATACTCTTACAACCGGCGTCATCAGGTATGAAATCCAGCAGAGTTTATTTTATTGTGTTCGTTTGTATTGTTACTTTTAGAGACTCATACACACACAATCATTGAAACATTATAGGTTTGATTATGATCTCCATCTACGCTAATGCTCCAACAATTGGCTGCAATTTGTTTTGAAGCTGTGATTCAACTGAAAAGATTTGGAAATAGCATGTAATTACAGTTGATTAGATTTTGCTTTCTGTTTCATGTTTGCTGGAGATATGAATGCCATATACACCAGTGATCACATATGTTTTCATTGCCATGTCATTAACTGATAAAAGAACAGCAAACAAATAAATAAGAAAGTACAAATAAGACGAATGGTTCCGGTTGTCATTTCGGTTGATATACCCATATGTCTATGTATGAGACACCATTTTGCTAACATGTTATTTCTGCTCTTTTCTAGCGGGCTTCGTAGAGAAATCAGTTCAGCTGCTACTGGCCGTCCAATTCAGGATGTAATACAGACAGATGCTGCTATTAATCCTGGGAATAGTGGAGGGCCACTTCTTGATAGTTCAGGGAGCCTTATTGGAATAAATACAGCCATATATTCTCCATCTGGTGCATCCTCTGGCGTTGGATTTTCGATTCCAGTTGACACTGTACGTCATCACTCATGCCCTTGCTTTTTTGTTTTCACAATGAACTTTTCTTCAGACATTATGACATTTGAGCGGAAGGAGAAACTTTCTTCTCTTGTGCTTGTGAATAATTTACTAATCCTCATTTTTGCAAAGCTAGGTAAGTGGCATTGTTGATCAGTTGGTAAGGTTTGGAAAAGTTACAAGACCCATTTTGGGTATTAAGTTTGCACCTGATCAATCTGTGGAGCAGTTGGGGGTAAGTGGAGTGCTTGTCTTAGATGCTCCTACAAATGGTCCAGCTGGCAAAGCGGTAAGTTTTATTCTTTCTTTCACATTTCTTCATAAAACTTTCTATCAAACCTACCTTTCTATTCACTAGGTAAAATGGTTGGGCTTCATGTCCTTAATGGCGGTGTCAAAAGAAATTTTAAGTTCTACTTTCATTCATGTGTGAATCTCTCTTCTGCAGGGTTTGCAACCAACCAAACGTGATGCTTATGGCAGACTTATTTTGGGTGATATCATAACTTCTGTGAACGGAAAAAAGGTTACAAATGGCAGTGACTTGTACAGAATACTTGACCAATGTAAAGTGGGTGAGCAGGTATGGTTTTGAGTTTCTTTCTTTTTTTTTTCCTTCGACTAAAGTTTCCATTTCTTTTGATCGAGGATGGGAGTTTGGTTTTAAGAGTAAGTTAGTGTTGTTTGCCATGTTTCCACTTTGGAGTTTAGTAATTTGAAAGTTGCCATGGAAATTAAGGGTTCCATTTGGTATAAATTATGCAAATTGATTCAATTTTTTTTAAAATAAAAATTTTGACTTGAAAGAAAAGCTATAAATATTTTTGGTTAGAAATAAATTTTGGCTCAAATCTTAAGGTTGTTACAAAATCGAGTCATAAATTTTGTTTTAATCAAAAGTATAAATTTGCAACTTAAAAAAAAAAAAAAACTTTAGACTTGAAATAAAAGCTATAAATATTTTTGGTAGAAATAAATTTTGGCATAAAGCATAAGGTTGTTTCAAAATCGAGTCATAAATTTTGTTTTAATCAAAAGTATAAATTTGCAACTTTTACTTAATGATTTATACTGCCTTCGATCTTCAAAAAGTTATAATGAGTCATTTTTTGGGTACATACTTTTAACTTAACTCATTTTTATCTTAAATTTTATGAAAATTAATTTTCAATTCATGACTCAAAGTCAAACGGAATTTAAAACCGTTCCATTATTGTCTAGAGGTGAGGTAGAATGAAGTTCGTGTGTGTCAAATACAATAGATATCAGTTGAAAATAAAGACAGGATACATGGATAAAATACAATCGTCCCTACTATGCATTCCACATGATTTTGTCTCTGTATTTTGTGTTTGTTGGCCTAGTCTATAGGTGATGTGGTAGACTTAGTCTACCTAATAATTGTTCTTTAGTAAGAAAGTGGTAATGATGAGATCATTGACTGAAAGTAGTGCAGCAATGAAGCAATAGCATCTCTTTGTGGTTGTGGTACAATTATACTGGGAAAGATATCCTTTGAAAACCTGATGTTGGGTCTTCCTGTTCCATGCACTTACTGGATTCTTGGATGTTTTGCTGATGACTGTTGATGTGATGGACAAGTCACTATGTTATGCCAACCTTGAGCTACTTTAGTTAATGTATGACATTGAATTATTCTGATAGTTATTGTTTGGTATCAAACTGTTGTGATACTCAGGTGACAGTGGAGGTGTTGCGTGGTGATCACAAGGAGAAGATTCCTGTAATACTGGAATCAAAGGCTGACGAGTCTTAATGTGTAAAAAGTCTGGCCTGTATATTTGATGCAGTACATGCATGGGGGAATGCAGTAAACGGCTGACGATTATTTTGTGTATTAATTGTTTCACAAGAAAGGTTCTTGCTGTATTCCTTGTAAGTATTAAAAAGGACGCAGCCTCACAAACTGTCTTCATCAAGGTGCTTAATATCATTCGTGTCAGAAGAGGAAATGTAAGTCACGCCAAGCAGTTCATGTTTAGTGAAATGACAATTTGATCTCCAGATGTCACACACATCCTGACTATTCTTACTGCTTCATGGCATCTCTCATTTATTGTCAGATCAAGGTTCCGACTATAGAGGACTAGAATACTACTTTACCAGCTAGCATATATGATTACCCTAGACATGCTTCGGCTAAGGCTCATAGCAACGATCATACTTGGCATGGTATGGTTATAATTTCTTACTTCTTTGTTTTTTTTGTTTTTTGAACCTGCTGCAGTTATTTGTTTCTTTAGCCACTAGTGATGATCGATTGATGTCTAATTCAATTTTAACCTACCGGAATGAAGTAATGACTTTTGGCAGCAGCCTTGATATAGAGATTGAGTGCTGCAGCATGTAAAGTCCAATGATACTCGAGAAGAATCCTCAATTAAGGAAAGGACAATAGCATACAGGCAGAATTATAACACCAGTCCAATATATATAGACCAAAAGTAGTTTTAATTATTGGTGGTTATTTTCGGTTTGATTTGGTTTTTATCTATAAAAAATAATCAAACCAGTTTTTTTTTAAAAAAGAAAAATCAAAACTGAATCAAACCGATCGGTTTGGGTTCGGTTATTGATTTCAAAAAACTAAGAAAATCTATATGATTTTTTTGGGCTTTTAATGAGCTGTCTGATGGGCTTTCTCATAGGCTTTTAATTGATGTTCATATGTCTAACTTTCTTAGAAAATTTTAAAGTATATTTTATTTTTTTTTACCACTAAATATTCAATTATATTAAATTGTTAGTGTCAATTATGTGTTCAATATATTTTTTGCCTTCCTAATATTTTTCTTCTGTTTTGTTTGAGTACGTAGGACTCCTGCTATAAAAAAGTTTAAATAATACACCGAATAAGTTAAAATACAAATTACAAATTACAAAGTATGCCTTCAAAGGGCTTAAAAAAAACAGCAACAAATTATATTATCATAAAACACTTCAAGCCAAAAAGATAAATTTTTATTTTCACATCTTTTTAATCAAAAAACACATCAAGAACAATGCACTTTGATTTCTTAATAATTAATACTATTGACATCAAAACCTGAAATTAAAAATCTAGAATTATAACATGATAAATTAAATTAGAAGATATAAAAATAAAATGCAATATTTTTACCATACATTTTCAATATATGCATCAATTTTTAAACTAATTATCATCCGTTGCTAGATGTAACTTTCCATCAAATTCTACAAAACAAAAAATTAAACATGTTAGAATGAAAATGTATTAATTAATAAATCATAAAATAAAATATGTAAACTTATATAAAAAAATTTTACATGATTCATGATTTTTGTAGGTTTTAAAATCATTCATCAAGGTGCTAATAACGGTTGGAATTGGTCCATGATGCAACCAATTTTGACAACAAATAAATGCTTGAACTATTATTGGAGATAAAGAACTTCAAAATTGATCGAGTATACAACCACCTATGCTAAAAGCTAATTCAGAAGCCACTGTGGATATAGGAATAGCTAGAACATGTTGTCCAACCTTCGAAAATATCTTATATTTTGAAGCATTAATCTTCCACCAACCTAAAATATCTAATTTATCATCATTAGGATCCTCACAACCATCAACCAAATACCTCTCAACCTCATTTTTATTTTCCACACTATCATCCTCTTGTAAATGCCTTTTGAATCGAGCTAATGTGTTAACATCTACCTCCATGTCATCAATAACATCATTAACATCCTGTTTATGTCTATTATCATCCACTACTTCTTCAGTTTTCAAATAAAACTCATATAAGCTCACCAAATTATCTTTCACCTTTTGTGTTCGCAATTGTGCTTTGCCATAATCATACAACTCACCAAAATAAAATTTCACATATTTCAACTTAAGACGTGGATCCAAAACATTAGCCACATATAATAAAAATTTTTGATTTACTTCACAACCCCAATACTTCTCAAATTTTAACATCATTCTCATCGCCATTCCACTTAAAAGATTATTTTTACTTTTACACAACTGCAACAAGTTTGTATGCATGTAAATCAATTCATTGAAAAAAGAATTTGATGTGACATGTAATGAGCCAAAAAATCTCAATGTAACCATGTAAAAGATTTTTAAGAACTTCACCAAAGTTCTAGCATTTTCCCAATCCTCTCAACTAGATGGCCCTATGTTTTTTTTTTATTCTCCTTTGAATAAACTTCTAAAAAGTAACTCATATACCTAGGTTCACTTTCACCTAACCTCACAAACACCTTTTCAAACTTTTCAGCAGCTTCTAACATAAGATAAATTAAATTCCATCGAGTTGCAACATCCAAACACAATGATTTCTTACACTCTATATGCAACTTTTCTGCACATTTTTTAAATGCAAGTTGCCTAGAAGGTGAAGATCTCACAAACCTAATTGCATTTTGAATTTTAACAACCGAAACATTAATCTCTTTCAAGCCATCACACATAATAAGGTTTATAATGTGTGCACAACATCTGATATGCAAATGTTCATTTAACAATATATTAGTTCGTCAATCATTCATCACATTCTTTAAATATGAAATAGTCACATTATTAGAGCTTGCATTGTCTACTGTAACAGTTAAAAGTTTATCAATCCCCCACTCCAATAAATAATTCTCAATAATTTAACCAATTGTCTCACCCATATAATTGGAAACTTGACAAAAATTAATTTTTTTAAATCAAATTCCACTCATTATCAATCTAATGAGCCGTTAAAGACATATAATTAATGTTTTGGATTGATGTCCATGTATTTTTTGTTAAGCATAATCGATGACCCTTAAGAGCTGTCCTTAATCTTTCCTTCTCTTCAACATAAAATTTCAAACAATCTCTCATAATAGTGACGAGAAGGAATGTCAAATCTAGGTTGCATAGTCCTAGAAAATAATGTAAATCCCTTACCCTCCACAAAATTAAAAGGCAATTCATCCATTATAACCATTTTTACTGGTGCTTGTCTACATTCATTATAATTATAACCTATTGCTTTAAGAGTACCCACACTTTGATCTCCTAATTCACCATCCTCTTTCTTAGGTTCTAATACCAAATTTTTTTGGTTCTTATCAACCACAAAAGAAAACTTTTTGTATACTTTTAAATGACTCCACATATTACTTGTTCCATTAAGAATAGTATGACATGCATAATCCTTTCCACAATAATTACATTCAGCTTTAGGGGTTTTAGGATCAACATCAAGTTTTGTAAAATGATCTTAAATTTATGACTTTATCTATAATCAACATTTCTTTTTCTTGAAGTAAGGACTTGAAGCTATTTACCTTTATTATCCATGGCGAATCTTGCAATAGTTGAAGATGGGGCATTGATGGATGTTGGGTTAGTGTTTGAAGTTGGTGCATTGGTTGATGTTGTGGTAGTGCCAGTGGATTAAGCATTTTGATTTTGAAGGTTTTCCATATGTAATTACCAAATGACAACATGTTAATGTTTATGCATGTTGAAATATTAAGTACAATTTTTAATGAGAAATAACAGAGAGAGAAATAAAGGAAGAACATTCCATAGTAAGGTATGGACACCAAAAGCCTATAAAAAAAACTCCAATTGACATTTGCACAGATATGAGATTTCAATTCTGGCTAATTTCAGCTTATAGGAATAAAATCTTAAGTTCGATGTAAAAAAAAAAGGCCAAAAGATGGTTCTTAGTGAAACAAACCAATTTGTGTAATTTTCAAGAGAAATTCTAAGCAATAGAATGAAAATAGGAACCTGAACAGGGAAACAAAAATCCAAATAGAAGCAGAAACATAAATTGGACAAGAATAAAACTAAAAGATGAAGCATCCATTTCCATTCACCTTCAATTCTTGAACTTCAGCAATTTCTTTCTCCAAACGCTCGGACTCCTTCAGGGATTGTTGCTCTGCTTCTTTCAATTCCATCAACTGCAAAACCAAAAGAGAATATATACTGTAAGAGAGAGTCGGGGAAGAAAGGGTGGTTGCAAGAGACAAGTTTAAAAAACCACTATAACAATCAGAATTGCACTATTAGTTCATACCAATTGATCAAATTTAGGCTTGTATTCTGGAGTCACTTTATCTTGAAACTTGGGGATCTCTATGCCTGCAAAAAAAAGTATGGACAAGTTGGTTCAATTCAGTATTCTAATAGAAAGTGGCTCCATTTTAGTAACCAGACATTATAAGGATGAATACCCATAATATATTCCTGTCACGCACTGATTCTGATCTAATAAGATAGTAGAGCTCTGATTCTATGTACACTTGCTTTATACTTTAGAACTGAAAAAATGCAAAAATAACGCTATATACATTATGGACCAAACTTAAAGCAGACAAAGCACACTCCATTGCAGGTAACAAAACAGTTCACACAAAGTGCAGGAACTAAGATTGGTGTAAGGAATCTAAAGTATAAGTCTAAGCATCATTCATGTATTGGGCAAATATATGCCAGGGAAGGAAATCAGAATCAAACAAGGGACAACCTAACAAATATTAATAAATCTTATCAACTGGATAACAATATAAAAAACATAGCAAACAAAACAAGGCATTAAAGTGAGTTTCTGAACCATAGAACCAAAACAATATACTTAAAAAATAATAAAACAAACAGAAAGTAAAAGGACTTTTAGACATGTGAGGAATTCGAGAGAGTTTCAGAATCAGACAGGTAAAGGGTAATTTTTGGTAGGGAAGTCCATCCATTATGTGTTCCCTCAAGATCAACTATGTTACAGCTGGAATAAATAATGGTTACTGGATATTCTGTTAGTAACAAAATGCATGGCACGTGGAATCAGTTAGAATCAGTTAGTTGTTAGTTGATTAATAAGCATGGAACTCATGTTAAGCTGATATATAAGGAGGAACAGTTGACGTATACCACACGCAAAATAATAATAAGAATTCATTCTTCTGAAATCTCAGTCTCTTCTTCTCAGTTTCTTCCATTTCTTCAGTCTTGTTAAGCTAAGCTTAACAATTGGTATCAGAGCATGGCGGAGGGCAATAAATTCAAGGCAGTGAACGAAAATTACAAGAAGTTAGAAAATCAGCTACAGAGTCATCAATTAGAATGGTAGGAATCTATGGCTGAAAGTAAGGAACGTTGGCTGGAACAAGGCACCAAGATTGATCAGCTGGTTCTGCAGATGGAGACAATATCCTTACAGTTCCAGCAATTCATTGCTTCTCAACCAGCGAGAAAGGACATTGGAACTAGTTCCAGAGGCATTTTGACGACCCCAGGCACTGATAAAGAAATAGGAATGCTTGTTTCAACTGAGAAAATCACTCCAGGACACAAGAATCAATTCAGAGGTGAACAAATGATGGGGCAAGAGCTTCATAGGATGGAATACAACATACCATTGCCAAGAGTGGAGTTACCAACATTCAGGGGAGAGAATCCTCGGGGTTGGCTACGAAAATGCAGGAAATATTTCAAGATGAACACAATACCTACACACTAGTGGGTAGAAGTGGTATCCTATTACTTAGAGGGCAAGGCAGACATCTGGTTCGAAGGATTAATAAGGGAGAATGAATCTTGGATGGATTGGGAAGAATTTGCACAAACTCTTTGCAGAAGGTTTGGCAGCAGAGAGGACAGTGTGGAAGAATTCAACAAACTGATCCAAGATAAAAGTGTGGATGATTACATAGAGCGATTTGAGGAGCTAAGATCATTGATGAGTGCTCTTAATCCATCCTTAACAGAATCCTATTACGTCTCTAGCTTCATTAGTGGGCTGAAGGAGGATATCAAACCAATGCTGAAGATCTTGAAACCTGCAAATGTATTGATGGCATTTGAACAAGCTAGGTGGCAGGAGGAGCCCAACAATGCACTGACTAGGAGGTCCAGACCAGTGCAGCACAGTAACACCACATTTAACAGTGGAAGAGTGACAAGCAATGCTCCACCCACTGCCTTTAATCCAAATCGGATGGAAGGAGGAAGAACTCACTCAGATAGCTTATTTGAGTAGAGAAAAAGACTTGGGCAATGCTTCAAGTGTGGAGACAAGTACACACCTGGGCATAGATGCAATACTAAAGGCTTACACATGATATAAGGGGTAGAGGAAGAAGATGATGAGGAAGTCAGGGAACTGGATGAGATAATGCAGGATGAGTGCAAAGAAAGGAGACCGATTAATGAATTTGGACTATCATTAAATGCATTAGCAGAACAAGATACCTACAATACTATCAGAATTAAGGGAAACTGTCAAGGCAAGGACCTTATAATTCTCATAGATAGTGGGAGTACCCACAACTTCATTGATGAGGGTACAATTACAGAATTAAATGTGGCCAAAAGTAAAACCACGTTACTGGCAGTAACTATGGCTAATGGTAACGTCATGTTGTGTGAGATGCAGAGCCCTGGCTTTACATGGTTTATGCAGGGCTACGAATTCAAAGCCAACCTGAGGGTACTGAAATTAGGCAGGCATGATATAGTGCTGGGTGTAGATTGGTTGAAGCAGTATTCTCCAGTACTCTTTGACTTCATCAAGCTGCGATTATCATTCAAGAAAAGTGACAGAATGATCGAGCTTAAAGGAATAGTGCAGAGTTCTGACTTGCACATGATCTCAGCAATTAAGGAGCAGAATAGCTTCAAAGATGTGATTGTAGGAGTAATTGGTCAGTTTTTTGCTATGGACATGGAAGAGGACAAAAAACCAACCAAAGCTGCTGAAGAGATTGAATTCTTGTTAAAGGAATTTGCAGGACTTTTTGAAGAGCCACGAACTCTACCACCAGCAAGGAAGTTTGATCATAAAATTCTACTAAAAGCTGGTTCCCAGGCTGTCAACATCCGACCCTACAAAAGTTCATTCATCCAGAAGGGGGAAATTGAAAAGCTGGTCAAGAAAATGCTTGCCAATGGAGTAATACAACAAAGTGTTAGTCCTTTTGCCTCTTCAGTTTTGCTTGTCAAAAAGAAGGATAACACGTGGAGATTTTGCATCGACTATCGACAACTTAATGAGCAGACCATTAAGAACAAATTCCCTATTCCTCTCATAGATGATCTCCTTGACGAGCTGCATGGTTCTAGGTTCTTCTCTAAGCTAGACCTGCGATCAGGATATCACCAAGTCAGAATGCATGAGGAGGATATTGAAAAAACAGCGTTCAGGACACATCATGGGCATTACGAGTTTAGAGTCATGCCTTTTGGCCTCACAAATGCCCCGGCCACCTTTCAGGCATTGTTGAACAACGTACTGGAACCCTTCTTGCGAAAATTTGTGCTGGTCTTTTTCGATGACATCCTTATTTACAGCTCAACCTTTGAGCTGCACCTTGCTCATCTCAGGCAAGTGCTGGAAACATTACAGGCTAACCAATTATTCGCTAAGAAACCAAGTGTGCGTTCGGGGAACAATAGGTAGAATATTTGGGGCATGTAACTTCCATCCAAGGAGTGGCCACGGACAGGAAGAAGATTAAAGTTGTAGCAAATTGGCCTTTTCCACAAACGTTGAAGGAATTGAGAGGGTTCCTTGGATTAGCTGGTTATTACAGGAAATTCATCCTGCATTTTGGAATCATCAGTAAACCTCTTACTGACCTACTGAAGAAAAACAATTACGGGTAGAGTATACAAGTTCAACAAGCATTTACGGTGTTGAAACAAGCCCTGTGTGAGGCCCCGGTCCTCACTTTACCCGACTTCTCCAAGACATTTGTGCTGGAAACCGATGCCTGTGACTATGGCTTGGGAGTTGTACTAAGCCAGGAGGGCAAACCAGTAGCCTATTTTAGCAAATCCTTAAGTTCAAAGCACCTTGGATTATCCATTTATGAGAAGGAGTACCTGGCTATTCTTATGGCTGTGGAGAAGTGGAGGCACTACCTTAAACAAGAACAATTCATCATCCAAACTGATCACGAAAGCTTGAAATATCTGTTGGATCAAAAAATTCACACTATAATTCAGAAGAAGGGCTTGACGAAATTATTGGGATTGAGGTATAAGATATTGTATAGAAAAGGAAGGGAGAACATTATGGCTGACGCTTTGTCTAGGAAAACCAGTGGTGAATTGTCTGCTAAGGGTAATAGAGTTATCACCAATATACTTCCTGCATGGTATGAAGATGTTTATGCATCCTATGAGAAGGATTGCAAGTTACAAGCCATCATTCTTAGCAAATTGACAGGTACAACAGGGGAACCCGACTTTACTTATAAAGATGGGATCCTGCGATACAAGGGCAGGATCATGGTTGGCTAGGGAGGACATCTCAGAGCTCAACTAGTAAAATCAGTACATGATTCTTACGTGGAGGGACATGTTGGCATTCAGAATACCTACAGAAGGCTGAAGACAAACTTCTATTGGTATGGGATGAAGGCTATGGTTAAAAAGGCAGTGGAAGAATGTAATGTGTGTAGGTAGGCCAAGGTGGAAAGGGTGGCATATCCAGGACTATTACAGCCCCTGTCGGTTCCTGGAGGTACATGTGAGGCCATTACCATGGATTTCATAAAAGGTTTACCAAGTTCAGAGGGACGAAATGCTATCTTGGTGGTGGTGGACAGGTTCACCAAATATGGGCACTTCATTGCACTCACACATCCATTCACAGCACAAGACATTGCACAAGTGTTCTTAGATCATTTCTACAAATTCCATGGATTACCTGCAGTTATTGTCACAGACAGGGATAAAATCTTCACCAGTGTATTTTGGAAGGAGCTTTTCAAGAAGCTGGGGGTTAGAATGTTGATGAGCACAGCCTATCACCCATAAACAGATGGGCAGACCAAGAGAGTGAACCAATGTTTAGAAACATATCTTCGATGCATGACCATGCATCAGCCAAAACAGTGGTTTCAATGGCTCTCATTGGCACAGTGGTGGTATAATTCCAGCCATCACTCCACATTGGGCATGAGCCCTTTCCAGGCATTATATGGTTATGCTCCTCCTTAGAGGGAGTGGTTGGCACAGGAACCTACTCCAGTAGCTGCGGTGGAGGAGGTACTTCAGAGGAGGACAAACATGGATCACACGCTGAAGAGGCAGCTGGAAACAGCAAGGAACAAGATGAAGCAAATTGCTGACAAGAAAAGAACAGAGAGGGAATTCAAAGAAGGGGATTGGGTCTTTCTTAAACTGCAGCCTTATAGGCAAAACAGTGTGGCCGTAAGGAAAAACCTTAAGCTCAATCCTAGGTATTATGGTCCCTTTCAGATCAGCAAAAGGATTGGGATGGTGGCATATGAGTTAAAAGTTCCAGAGGGAAGTTTGATCCATCCAGTATTTCACGTGTCTTTATTAAAGAAAAAGGTTGGAGATGCAATAATAGTTTCGTCCAAACAGCCAGTATCAAATAAGGAAGGATGAATGCAAATCATGCCCTTAACCATATTGGATAGGAAATTGATGAAGAAGGGTAATGGAGCAGCTACTGCAGTGCTGGTTCAATGGTCCAATCTCTATCCAGAAGATGCAACTTGGGAAGATTTGTCTGATTTACAGAAGCAGTTCCCAGATTGCCAAGAAATTTTTGAAGCATCTTAATCGAGCATTTAATCGAAGCATTCTTATGGATAAGAAAGCATTCAAGGAATGAGTATTGTTACAGCTGGAATAAATAATGGCTACTGGATATTCTGTTAGTAGTAACAAAATGCATGGCACGTGGAATCAGTTAGAATCAGTTAGTTGTTAGTTGATTAATAAGTATGGAACTCATGTTAAGCTGGTATATAAGGAGGAACAGTTGACGTATACCAGACGCAAAATAATAATAAGAATTCATTCTTCTGAAATCTCAGTCTCTTCTTCTCTGTTTCTTCCATTTCTTCAGTCTTGTTAAGCCAAGCTTAACAAACTATTAAAGGGCAATTAAAACAGTAAAGCCTAAAGCAGTGATAAAATGTCTTTCTGCACCGCTAAAAACATGAAGATATATATATGTCGCTAGCTATTAAAAGTTCAAGCACTCAAAACTTTCCAGTTTCCACATATCATGCTAAACGTTATACCTGGTTAAGTCAATAATACAATTCAATAAACATCTACTCACCTTGGAAAAACATCGATATGTTTTTGAGGCTTGATTGGTTTTAAATTTCAATTGTTTGGCAAATGTCGATCTGTTTTTGATTGTTTTTGAGAGACTTGGTTGGTTTCAAACGTCGATCTGTTTCTGGTTGTTTAACATGTTTTGGATCTCTGTGTTTCTAAGTCTAGGGAGAGGGAGAGGCGGAGAGGCGAAAGGGGGCGGGTGCTCTAGGGTTATTTGGCAGTGGGCAAATGATTTTTTATTTATTTATAATACCTTTTTCTTTAAACCGGTTTGGTTCGGTTTAGATTAACCGGTTTTTGCATTACATAACCGAACCGAACCGGTTGGTTTTTTCAAAATTCTAATCAGTTTAATCGGTTTTTTTTATAGTTCGGTTTTTTTGGTTATTTTTTTTCCAGCTTTCTCGGTTTAATCAGTTTTTTTACTCACCTTAATTATGTGTACACGCTACGCAAACTGCACTCAAAATATCCTTTTGCACTAAAACAAAAGGGAGTGTTTGTCATGAGAAATTTCTTTGGTGGCCAATTGGTCACTACTGAAAATTTTTCTGACTCGTATCCTTATTTATATTTAATCAAATAAAATAAAATAAAATATTATAAAAATAAACATCTTATGTTTGTATTTAATTTAATTAAGAAAACAAAATATTTTTTTAAAGGGTAATAAAAAACAATAAATAAAAAAATCCGAGATAACCCGTATTATTTTCAAAATCAGTAAAAAATCCTATTGAAAGAAAATAAAAAAAATTAATGGAGTCCAATCTCCAATTAAATCAATTCTGAACGATGAAACTAAAAAAACATGAGTTTAATAAACCCGGAAGAAACGTCTAAACATGAGCTAATCTCTCAAACTCATAACTTGTGAAATTCTAGATTTAGACTCAATTAAGAAACTCAATTATCAACCAATTTAATGTTGAAGGATGAAACTATATATAAAAAAATAACAATAAAAAGAATGATGATCAAATTTGATAGGAAAAAAAACTAAAGAAGGATGAAATCGTAAAAGAAACTTGATCATAAAAATTAATTCAAATAACACAAATAATAATAAAAAAGAATAAGGACAAAATTTAGAAAAAAAAAATAAGGATGAAATTGAAAAAAAATCAATTCTACAAACTATTACATATAAAATAAATAGTAATCAAAAGAGCAGGGACCAAATCTGAAGAATAAATAAATTGCATGTTAGTTTTGAATTAATTTGATTTTAATGGTATTCTAGTCATTTTTTTGTGCATCAGAAATGTGAAAAGACCAATTCATCTCCCATCAATATTGTTATGACTAATGAATCCTTGTGAAAGACTATTTTACTCCTAATAGATAGTGTATTAGTTTGTTTTAAGAAAGGCAAAATGGATTTTTGAAAGTGAATTGCTACAGTGAGAAATCCATGCTTTTTAGATTTTTTTTTTTTTTGTTAATAGAAGGAAGGAGGGAGAATATAGGGGGGGAACCAATACAAATAGATCAAAAATAGTTTGAACTAAAAAGGTATTTCTTTGCTAATAAGACCAAGTCTAGGAGATGGTGGTGGTTTGTAACCAAATTATCACCTTTATCAATAGGTTTAGATAATTTTTATTGTGTTTGATTTCATATACCACTCAGTGTCAGAAGGTTTTTTTAGCCTAAAGGTCTTAACCTATCATTGAGTTGTAACTTGTTTAATTTTGCCTCTCAAATCTTCTTCTTTGGAAAGAGTGGCATGGTAAGTAGAGCACCAGTATACATCATAGAAAGGTATATCCTAAACATTTTATGCCAATTCATTGGCCTTGCATGTTCGATGCATCTTTTTTTCAGTAACAACTTTCATGATTAATTTTAACTTATATCATGGTCAAACATCCCTTACTTTCTATAATTCCCTTTTAACAATAAGTTATTCTCTATTAGAGGTAGATATTGTTATCACTTTAGAAAAATTGTTATTATCCATCGTCATCTTATTTTTCAAGAAATGAATACAATTGACCTCAAGTACTTTTTAGATTTGATTCCTATAGACAACATAATATCATGTCTCTATGAGTCATGCCACTTGTAGTATTTCTTCTTTTGATCTGTTTAGTAGTGGGGATCATGTGATTTCCAAGAAGTTTGATTTGCACCCTATGCATTAATTAGTCAAAAATCACTTTAGGTTTTTTTATGTAAAAAAAATATTTTTATACCCTCATCAACCATTTTGATAACTTTTGTTTATTTGCTACCAATCTTTCTAGCCTTTTAAAGGTTTCATGATGCTACAATCTTAAATGGTCTTCCTTTCTTGACTTTTGTGCCCAAAATTAGTTATTGTTGATCATCCTTGAACTATTCATTAGAGTTCAAGTCAATCATTGAAAGTGCCATTATGATCTCGTTCAAGTATACCTTTAATGGCTTCTTTTCTGCTTGTTTGCCCAACATATTTTTATACCAATCAACATCACTTGTAAGGGTATAGATATCATTATATATAGTTCTCATGAACTTCTTTCTGATACTTAATTACATTCCTTTTAGAATTAACTTAATGCACTTCTAATATGTTATAGCTACAATGCATTCAGTTTTAAAAGTCCTAAATTGAAGTGCATATCTTTCTATGAATTTTCACAAGTATTGAAAAATTCTAGTCAAGTCAACCAATGTTACCTCTAATTATGTTATGTTAAACTGCTCTTGAAAACGAGCCTCCATTTTCTCTCAACTATTGATAGAATTAAGTGGCAATGTGAAGAGCTAGTAAAAGGTAGTTTTTGGTAATGAAGAACCAAACAATCTTAGTTTCATAAAAGGATTGACAATATTATTATCATATTGATAAGTAAATTTTGTGATATATTCCCTTATTAACTTATTGTTTCCCCTAGAAAAATATTTAAAATAAAAAATATTTTCTTTAGGAATTAGATGGAATTGATTGAGCCCCTCAAGGTATGGATGATGATGGTATGCAGGCTTTGCTGCACATCTAATATGTAGCCTCATTTCTCACAATTGTTATGCTAGTTCAATCTCATCAATCCTTTCTCTTGGTGTTGGCCAACAAGTTCTTAAGGTATAAAAGGATTGACATTCTCTAACTGAAAAACAACTCATGGGTTTTGTATTGCCCAAACACAAGTTAGGTTGTCTACATGTAAAGCTATTAGGCCATGTAATTGGTCTTAGGCTATATGAAGTAGGTAACCCCATATGCATAATCATGCTCCAATGTTACTAGGGTTGTGGTTGTGTTTATTATACATACATGTGACATATAGGATGTGGCTAGTAACTTTTATAAATTCCTTATTACACTCGTCATCTATTTACATTATAATACATCTTAGTTGGTGACTTTAGTTATATTCATATTAGAACCATGGTTTTTGGTTAGTTATGTAAAATGACATTATAAATTACTTTTAACTATTGCCTTATCAATAAAACTTATTAATCATACATGCATTTATACGCACACATAACATGTTATCTATTAAACAAATTTTCATATCATCTTATTGTCTTATCTAGTTCATTTACACATATTCTATATCTTTGTACATTGATATGTTTATATATACATTTACATGTCTCATGACCAATATAAAAAATTACTTTAGAACATCCACACTTTACTCTCTAAATTTTAGCTAAAATAGCTAAAAAGTATTTTTAGCTAGCTAGCTAGCTAAACAATATTATCACATTCATGCTCTTTAAGAGAGCCATGAATATTTTTTTATTCAATTAAAAATTATTATTTTTAAAATTCAAGTATTATAATAATTATATTTCAATGGTCATATTCTTAGTGGCTATATTTTAACGACTATAGTTTAATGGTCATATTCTTAACAACTAGATTTTTACTTAGACTTTCATTTAATTCATCATTTCCCTCACTTTCTTCATCTTAACTATATTTTTTTATATTTCTTTTGTTCATTCCATCTTTATGGCTTCTAACAATTTCTTACTTGAAATGCTTTTTCATGATGATGACTCTAACAATAATTTAAATTATTTGTAGCAGCGATAATTAAAGAAGAGCAAGTTAGTGAGGGATGATCATCACATCGACATGGTCATTCCATTGTTCGCGAGAGACTTTAAGGCTATAAAATGTTTAAACAACATTGTTTGGCTAAAACTTTTTATATCCTCCATTTATCTTTCAAAAAAGATTTCGGATGAGTCATCCATTTTTTTTTTTGTATTAAATTTGTTGGAGAAGCATATGATCCTACGAAAGATAGTAGCATGAATGAGAATCCTTGCATATGAAATATTTGTAGATTTTATAGATGAATATATGCAGATCACCAAAAGCACCTCAATAAAAAGCTTAAATATTTTGTGAAGGCAAATGTTGCAGTATTTAATGGGTACTTGAAGTGATCACCAAACATTAATGATATAACTAGATTGTTGGTGGTTGGTGAACACCGTGACTTTCATGTAATGTTAGGAAATATTGTTTACATGCATTCTAAATGGTAATTGTCCAACTATAAGGTATAATATGTATTCTGGTCATGTCCATGAACCAACGATTATTCTAGGAGTCGTGGCTTCATATGATCTTTAGGTTACCAGGATCTCACAATGACATCAACATTCTAAAACGCTTTTATATCTTTTCTTAATTGGTAGAAGGACGCAATCCATGTGTTAACTATTTATTAAATGGTTTCAACTATATGATGATATGTTATCTTGTTGATGGTATATATCCAACATGATGAACTTCTATAGAAACAATTATATCACCATAAGGAAATAAACAAAAGTATTTTGCTATAGCTCAAGAGTCCGCAAGGAAACTATTACATCGGTAAATTTCATTGCAATTTATTGACATAATTTTTGCCATCAATATTTCTATTTGTAGTTTTCAATTTTCTTGTAGTGGGATTATTTTTCTAACTTTTTTAAGTATCAAAAGTCATCATTTTATGATTACTTTTAATAGCAAGTTTATTGTTGAATAATAATCTCTTTTCTCATTATTTTTTTCAATATATATTTTCTTACATGAATATTCTATAAGATGAACTATTAGTTTTGACCCTAAATGAACACACCTAATAGATTATACAACTTGAAAAATAAAGAGTTAAATAATGAATCTCTAGTGTGTGTAAGTGTATGAACATTCTAGGTTCTCTCGGGGGTGATTATTATTTTCCTTTTAAGTATAATCAAACTCGAACCTTATAGTAGAACTCTCTAAACTATTCATATGTATCTTAGCTGCGAATCAATTTTTCTATATTAGCCTTCTTTTATATTGATAGTTGAGGCATTTTGTCCAACACCTTTGTTGTTACCCTTTTTTTAAGCCATACGTGCTAATGGACACCTTTTTTTACCAACCAGATTGCTGCCAATTTCTGTTCTTTAAAACGATTTTATCTCATCTCGAATCCTTCATGAAAGTTGTAGTCCTACATGTGTAGATGAATTTGGGTTTTTGAATCACTTAATTTCCATATCAGAAGCTCAAGATATTCACATTTGAATATCTAATAAGGAAGTGGAAATTCTGCCGCAAAATTTTCTGCCGCGGGAAGGATTTTGCCCCCCAACTTTGCAGGACTGAATTGAAAAAAAGACTGGAATAAGGGAGGTAATTGCCGATATAAATTGGAAGAAACTTGGCTGGGTTTTGAAGAAATAGAAAAACAAGGACAAGACTAGCAAATTCTACCACAATGGGTCACGTTTCTGCCTTATTTTTTTCAACAACAAACGACATCGTCATTGTTTTTACTTTCTTCAGCTGAGAAAAGAGGCGACACCATTTTGAAACAACCCTATTACGGTACTGTTTATTTGTTTTTTTTCTCAGAACAGTACCTCCCCATCTGCAGCTCTTTCCCTCCTCTGCAGCCGCTCCTGCTGGCTTTTCTTTCATTCCCTCGTCCTTGCGTCCTCAGGCCAGCTTGGTCTGTACGAGTGCCACCTATTGTACAGGTCTGCAGTTGCAAGTAAAACAATTTTAGTAAGGGAATGGCTGTGTACGTTCACAATACTAGCTGTTGAAAGAAGACAAAGGGACCATTTAAGGGCTGGGATTCTACCCCTAATACACATGGCTAGGAGGAGAGGGGGCGGGGCTGGTCTTCAAGTTTGGCTTGACTATATATACAAGCTGTGAAAGAAAAAAAGGAGAAAGGAGGACAGAGAGGAAGAAAAAACAGAAAAGAGAGGGATACGGGGAGAGTTTAAATACAAAGAAAAAAGGTGGCGGAGGGAGAGAGTTAGAAAAAAAAGAGGGAACAAGTTTAAAACAGAGAGAACAAAGAAGAGAAAGAAAAGAGAAAAACCGAGAGAGCTAGGAGGAGGTTGAGGGTAGGAGAAAAAGAAGGAGAGAAGAGAAAAGAAAGGAGACAGGGAGAGTTTAAACACAAAGGAAAAAAGAAAAGAACAGGGAGATTTAGCATAGAAAAACTAAGAGAACGAGGAGTTTTAAAAAAAAAGACAGAGAGAAAAGGAGGAGGAGACAAAGGGAGAACAAACAGAAAAGTGAAGAGAAAAAGAGAGAGAAAGGAGGGAGACGAAAAGAGCTAAACACGCAAAAAAAAGAAGTAGGGAGACAGAGGGGAAAAGGAAAACGAAAGGGAAAGGAGGTTAACGTCAATCTATCCTACTTTGCCGAAAAGGAATTTAACAAGCTCTAAAGAGTTTGGAAAAGTTCCTAACGGCAGAAGAGGGAGGCTCTCTTTAAGTCACCAAAAGGCAAATCTGTAGGGACTGCCCAACGGTTTGCACTCCATTTTCGCAAGCAAAAATCTGCAGGTATAAGTTTAGGCCTCTTGTTTTTCCTGCTATTTCAAAACTGGCATCTGTTTTGTTTGTTCTGTTCCCGTTTTATTTCTTCCTTTGCTTTGGATATTCATTCTTTATGCTGACAGCAGGTCATATGCTTGACCATTATCTCTCCCATGGCTTTGAGTTTAGATGTTTGTCTATGTTAGAGTTATGTGTTACTTCCTCTTCCTCCCTCGTGAGGAACCGTGAGCCTAAAAGCCCCCCCACCCCTTTTCTCTTTTATTCGGATGTTTCTCTGCCTTAGGCTATTGCATAGGATGAGCTTGGCTCCTAGATAAAGCTCTGTCCAGAAGGAAAAGAAAAAAAACGAGAGAAGGTCCTCTTCAGTTAAGGTGATATTTCGGTTGGTTCTGGAGTGCGCTTTCCTTCCTGTTTTCTTTAAAAGAGTTAGCTAGCCATTTGCTTTGTTGTTTCTGTTTTAGTGTCTTTGATATACATGATATAAAGGCATGGTCTTTCAGTTCTTTCCTTTTTGTATGAAACAAACCATGGCAGTGTCAGAGATTAGAGAAAGGGTGGGCGTAAGCAACAAGTTTTGTTATAGGTTTGGGTTTCAAACGTTTAGCTTTCATGGTTATATGACTTAATCCCTCCTGTCGAAGATAATGGGTCATGCTACATTTAGGTTTTGAGTTGACAAGCTGTGTTTTGTTTTCTTGTTCTATTGCTGTGCGAGACCGTAGGTTAAAAGGGTTTTCATCATCCCTGCCTTCCTTCGCTTGGAGCATCTCTTTGCAAATGTAATATGGCATAGGAATAAGTGGCTTATATGTGCAGAAGAAAGAGTAAAAAAAACATGAGGGAGGGGCTGTTTAATTAAGGAAAAAACGTGAGGAAGGGCCTGTTTAATTAAGGGACTTGGTTTTTTTTCTTTTTTCGGCAGGTTCTGGGTTCATGCTTTCTTTCTTTGTTTTTGTGAAAATGAGAATCTGCGTTCTTTCCCGCCGTGTGAAACAAGCATGGCATTTGTTTCAAGATCGAAAAAGTATGGCAGAGGATGGGTCGTGGGGCATCAATCCTGACGTAGGATTTTGAGTTTAAAATATTACTTTCAGAACTTTGCCTCCACGTGACAAGTTTATTCTTGTGATAGTTTAATAACCTTAACTGTGATGCTTGTGTTTAATTGTTGCGATTAAACGCTGTTTTGAGTTCAATCAGGACTTTGGCCCTCCTGTCACGAACTTATTCTTGTTATGTTTTGCTAGCTTCAACTATGATGTTTGTATTTAATTGTTGTGATAAATAGTGTTTTTAATTAGAATATAAAAATGTTTTTGTGTGTTGTATACGGTCAGTATCCTAATATATTTTTAAATTACTTTTTTTTTTCAAAAAAAGCAAATATTCGAGGTTTCAAAAAATATGTTTTAGCATGGATTTCTTAAACACAAAAATTATTTTCTTGCATCTTGGATTTTACAACATGTTTGTAAATTCCAAAGGGTGTTGGCCAATATTCCACAAATATAAAAATCTTATTTTTGGGAATTTGCTTTTATTCACTATTAATGTTTGGATAAAGAAATCCCAAAGGGGTAAATATCCAAAATATTATTAGGAATAATTTGTTATTCATTAGTAATGTTTGGATAAAGAAATCCAAAAGGGGTTAATATCCAAAATATTATTAGGAATAATTTGTTATTATTCACTACAAATGTTTGGATAAAGAAATCCCAAAGGGATTAATATTCAAGATATTATTGGGAATAATTTGTCATTGTTCACTGTTAATATTTAGATAAAGAAACCCCAAGGGGTAAATATCAAAATATTTTTTAGGAACAACAAAGTCATTATCCCTTAATAATATAAGGGCAAATAAACCTATGAAAGGTAAATGTCCAAAATATTATTAATAGGAATACAACTTGTTTATTTTTAACATAATGGCAGATTTATGCCTAAAATTTTATTTAGGACAATTTAATTGCACATCCTTGAAAGAAACCTCAATTATAATTGGGGAAATTTCAAAATTTTGATTCCACAATTTATGAGTCAAGGAAATATGAAATACTAAGGCAAAAATGGGCTTTTAAAGCACCTTGAATTTCCTTAGATTTTCTAACTTAGTTTTTTTGTTTCTCTTCCCTGCGATTTACGAGTCGCGAAACACTTGAAATACTAAGGGAAAAAAGAGCTCTTAAGCGCATTGAATCTCCTCAGATTTCTATCTTAGATGTCTCTAAATTCATAAATTCTAAATTTATTTCAAATCAAGCATAAACTTCAAGAGATCTGCATCGTTTCTCTTTGGCACTCTATAGACATATCTAAAGGTATGATCCGTATTGGCCAAGGGTTCTTTCCCGTAGACTTTGAACCCAAGTTCGTTCATTATAGCAGACTTATCCTAGGAAACTGATGGGATTAGAGAACATCAACACCATAGCAATTATAGGCAAAACCAAACACCAAGCAGCTTATCTTAGGTAGGGCGTACTAGGGGTGCTAAAACCTTCCCTTTACGCAACCAGTCCCTTGCCTTAGAATCTCTGAAAGACCAATTAGGTTTCCTAGTAACCATAATACTAGGTGGTGACTCCCTTTTTCACTAAACAAAGACCCTGATATTCAATCCCTGCTACTAGGAAGGGTCGCCTCGAAGTCGAACTCTCGAGAGGGTACGACATTTTGTCCAACACCTTAATTTACAAGGACATCCTTTAAACTCCTAGAATTTATGGCATTCCTAATTGGGATATATATTCATGTCAAAAAAGTATGTCCTCGTGTTGTAGGTGACTTAATTTCATTAACCTTCTGACCTTAAAGACTCGTATTGTGAGGATGGCCTGTTTGTTAAGGCTCAAAGTGCTCATCTTCCTAGTCCTCGAAATAGACAAGATCATGGGTGTCTTGTAGGAAGAAATCCAAAGAAAATGAGCCAAAAAGTTCGAGTCTAGAGTAGGTTTTCTAGACAAGGTTATGATGATTCTTGGAATGTTAAGTCGAGTCGAGACAAATGTCTAATTTATCAAAAATTGGATTGGTGGGGTCTGCCAAGAAGTATTGGCGTTCCACCCAACACAATTTAGAGCGTCTAAGTGACCCGTCTATCACTCGATATATTCAGCTTTATATCCCTCATGTCATATTTCTCCTCGCACAACTACTCAATTTAATTATATAGTAAGTAGCTTAGTAGTAAAAATTTGGGATTAAGAATTTTATTTTTTATATGGTTTTAGATTCGAGTCCTGTGGTTGCTAATATGATAGCCGCTAGAGGCTTACATGGTCGTTAACTTCAGAGCCCGTGGGATTAGTCAAGGTATGCACAAACTAGCCCGAACACCCATGTTAATAAAAAAATATAAAAAAAAAACTTCTCAATTTGTGTCACAGCCCAACTATATATTCAGCTAGTTCTGCTGGTGAATAATTTCGTGTTACTAATTAAGAAGAAAGGGCAACAAAATCAAGCGGTTTGGCACCATCGATGGCATGTCTATGGATTTCCCCCGTTTTCCTTCTTCCTTGAGAAGGAACTCAGATACTTCGTGACTGTCATCTAAACATAGTTTTTTTTTTTTTTTAAGTTTTGATACTAACACCAGCTAGGTTTTTCTGGTAGTATTACATTAATAAACAACCAATTAATTAAGCCTTGTATACTGAAGAAGCAAGACACAAGTTAAAGAAGTTGGCCTCAAGAGTTGTGTAGAATATCTACATATACAACCCACTGCATTACAAGAAACAAATCGAGGGAAGAGAGCCTCATCTTTGCAGGAATGACCTTTATGCAAGTCCCTACAGCTTCCAATGTAGTATGGTGGCCACATCCTTTACCTAACAAAGGAAGAAAGAAGGAAAATGCAGTAGTGAATAAAGTCTATATATAATTAGAGTGGTTTTATTACTTAATTTATTACGTTACAGGAAGATTATAATAGACAAGCAAGACTATAATAGAGTGCTGCTGCTGCATTTATTAGAGAAGGAGATGCTGGTAATCTCCATTTCACAAGTTCATTAATCTCGATCGAAAATATATATGGCTCATTTAAGCATCTACAAAGTACATCTGGGAAAGAAAGTTAAGAACCAAGATAGGGTCACTGATATTTGGATGATGTTCATACGGAGAGAGAGGGAGAAAGGCTGTACTCAAGCCCCCAGAGCTCAAAACTGCCTTTGACAAAATCATAATAACCACCCTTCAGTCCTAGAGTTTTGTTCACCAAGCCATCTCTCACAAACGGGTAGGTTAGCAAGTGTCCAAGGGACACGTTCACTGCCTCCTGCAATATCGACTTAAACATGTTATTATTAGCAATTAATTAATGCCACTCGAAGTCGATCGTAGCTAAGCGCTTGCCTTTTCACATTGTGTACAGAGGTCTGGGAAAGGTGCATTGGCATGTTCTGCTAAAACCTTAGTCTTGGCAGGGAAGCAAACTTTGACCCAGTCTTCTATGAAATCACTGCATATAAATTTCAATCATTAATTATACAATCTATATGAAAAGAAACAAATAACTCAATGGACTTCTTAATTAAGACGCTAGCTTACGTACGTTGATGTTGTTCCATCATAAGGGAAGGACATGAGGCCCTTAATTCCACCACAGGCGCTGTGTCCAATGACCACAATGTATTCCACCTGCAACACTCACATGAACACCGATCAAACTTAAGCCTGGCTCTCCTGGCTGGTTGAAATATCAAATATGTGTGCGTGTGTGCGTGCATTCCATCGGTATTCAAGCAGTCTGAGAAGTTAATTGGCTGTCGAGGGATCAGAAGAATTTCATTATCATGATGGATAAGTAGCTAGTTCACCTTCAGATGCAAAACTGCATACTCTATTGCTGCCCCAACTCCAGCGTACTTAGTCTGTTGCAATAAATACAGAAAATTAAATAATTTTATTGCTGGGGAAGAGTAAAGATCACAGAGTAACATGAGGGGGTGATTAACCTGATCGTATGGCGGGACCATATTCGCAACATTGCGGAGCACAAAAGCTTCCCCTGGTTGGAAATCAAGCACATGGGACGGGCAAACCCGGGAATCCGAGCATGCAAACACCATAAACTGTAACAATTTGATTACAACACAGGCATTAAAAATTTCTCAAGAGAACCCAACTTTTTTTTTTTTTTATGAAGAGACTCGTTGGATTTGGGTCACACACGACATTAGAGTAATCTTTCTTTACTATATAATAACTAAATAAACCATGTTTACTATTTCATTAGGACTCAATCCTGGTTAATTATAGTTACCAATTAGCACATGCATGTCTATGATTAAGCGTGCGTGTGCGCACCTTGGGGCTTTGGCCTTTGGCAAGCTCGGAGTACAGTCCCGGATTCTTGCTGCCAAACAAAAAGCACAAAAACCACTTCAAATACATAGCTATTAACTACGAACTCCTGTGTATATTAAGCATGTACTAGAAGAATTGTAAGAGAAGAAAGAGAGTAAATATGACATACTCATATTTCTCCTTCTTGAAGTGAATGAAGCCGGATTTAATCTTCTCAACAGGATCGAATGCCTTGGGGTCAGAAGATGAGGTGGTTTGTAATTCAGCTGTTATCTGCTCCACTTTCGCAGCTGCTACAGTTTTCAGCTCATCCTTCTCACTGCAACCGACCATTCAACTACACATTACTTCATTAATACTTTAGTTATATACAAGCTTGTTCTCTCCACTGCCATTTAATTAGCTCATGCTTTCGCTTCCCCTTTAATTTTTTTTTCTCACGTTAAGAAAGGAGAGATTATCTTTTAATTAGTTCTGACGTACACTCTGCTCGGGGAGGGATGAAGGGAACTTAGGGAAGAAGAAGAAGGATACATGGGTTGGAGGAACATGAAAACACTGTTATACCATTAGTTTTTGCTACGATAAATAATAATTTTTTTTCATTTTTACCTGAGGAGTTTCTTGAGAGATTCAATGGCCTCGTTGTAGTCCTTTCCCATTTCTTCGCCTCTCTGATAATCCCGACCCAAAACATTTAGGAATATTAATTTTAAAAAAAAGGTACATGTAAATTACATGATGGGGGAGGGGACAAGGCAACCGAAGAAAGTACTTACAATTAAGAAATTAAATGAAAAGAGAGTGAAGAAACCTATTCAAATGCATGTTGCCAAGATACGCAATAAATTAATGCATATCGAAACGCATGAAAATAAACTGTCAAATGAGAAGTCTTTACTACGCTATAAATGTTGGCAAACGAGTGAACAGAACTGAGTTTTTTCTCCCCTTCTCTTGGGTATATGAAATTATGAATGGACAACCTTTCCTGTTGCCCTCTTACAAGAATCTTAACTTGCTTCTATCATGTACATGTATGTATACATGATGTATAGAAGATTTGCATCAACTATATGAATTTTTCTTGAACGTACCAGGTTGATACAACGGATGTTTTTCAAAGATCATCCGAAAAATGATTTAATATTTAGAATTTTTGTTTTTATTACCATCAACCATATTGTGAGTCATTTAGTTTATGGTTTGAAAGGATGCCTACTATACACACACACACACACACACACACACAGACACACACACAGACACACACACACACTAGTAAATAATAGTTAACAGTATATGCATGCATAATGCATTGTACTGTACCCGAGGTGGATAGAGAATAGGAGCAGGGGCTGCGAAAACAGGCTGGTTTCTGATAAGGGTAGGAGGAGAAACAGAGGAGTTGAGGCTAGCAAAGACTGAAGGACGTAATGCGGGTAGTGATCTCTTAGAGGCAGAGACAGAGGTGAGACACCAGCTGTTAATCGAAGCCGTCGACATTGTGCACGGGACCTTAGGATTCTGTGGCTTTATACCCATTTTTGTAGATAATGAAAACGATAGCTCGGTGAATAAAAGCTCTTGCCCTTGTAGATGAGGTTTGGACGTTCGAGATCGATGCTGCCTCTCAATCCTCATCGTGATAACTCGTACCGTTCCTCTTCTTGTTTTTGTTCTTGTTTTTGTTTTTGTTTTTGTTTTTTCCCCTCAACGTTCGAAAATTGAAAATGTATTTTGGAAAGCTCGTTTTCTCAAACATGCTAATTTAATAATTTCAGTTAATATATGCTTCCCATACTATATTATATTATATTATAGACAGACAATTATAATTATTTTGGGATTTAGAGATTACCATCTTATTAGATTCACGTTCGATGCTACAAATAATTACCTTATCAATTCGTTATGGGAAATGTTTCAATTACATATAGGCACTAATAAATCAAAAAGTTATTTAGAGTTGCATTGCAATATGCTGTTCTGAATTATCTCTGTATGAAGCATCTTCCCTTCCAGATGATTCATGTTAGACAGACCTCTCTATCCTAGTCCTAACAAGCAGAGGGGTGGCACGTGTCTGTATTGCTGAGGATGAAGATGAACCAGCGTTTTTTATGGTTAAAAAGCAGATAGCTATATCCTTTTCGAGCCATGGAATAACTGGTGCAAATGTGGCACACATGATGATGGGTGATGGAAAGTAGAGATAAGATCCTATCCCTAAAACATGGCTCTGGAGCCTTTGGTGATCCGAACTTGCTAGAGACCGGCCCCTTGCATCCCTTGTAATGTCACTGACATGAGGATCGAGAGGTTTGGTCTTCCATGTGATTTTAACCAAGAGCTTTGCCTTGTATGATGACTTTGTGATTTATCAGTGACGCTGGATATATTAATTTGTATGCCTTCGAGAACGAAATTTACAAGTAAAAAACTACAGAAAATGGCCTTACCTAGCTAGTCATATGATCTTGTTGGTATAAATTTATGGGAAAGGAACACAGCACGTAATTCTTACCTCCATAACAGTTCTTGCAGGATATAAACATACAAATCGTTCCCATTGCTGACTTTTGGTTGCTAGACATGAATGAGAGCTTCAACCAAGAAGTGGAAACTTGCAAAATCTTCTTTCTCCTCGATGAACATTCCAACTCCCAGGCAATTCGTGCGCTGGTCTTCTTGTTCAATATTTTTGGTACTGTCCGTCCATCATTATGATGGCAAGATTGTGGAATATTCTCGAGCTAAGACCATACTTAACCATTCTTTTTGCAGCGATAATTAGCTGGTCGAAACATTTTCTCTAGAACACAGACATTGTGACTCTCCAAGCTAGTGAAGCGCTTGAAGGAGAAATTAAGAACATGGGACATGGAAGGTTATATAGTTTCTTGCAATTTTAGATTTTCATTTATTTATACGAATTAATATTCCTGTGGGGAAGGCATGACAACATTATTCGGCAAGGTGTGAACATCTTTGATCATCTTCTGGAGATATTGGTGGGGTAACTACAAGGTGGGAAGCTTAAAGCTTGTCCTATTTTGTGAACCAAAAAAGGTTTCAAACACTACAGTTTCATGTCTATCATTAAAATTATATTTGTTTGTTGATTTTTGAAAAGTTACATTTTGCAGCTTAAACTTTATTGCACGTGAATCAATTTACATTTTATACCTGCCATGCCCATAAATATCAACAAGAATTATTTGATTATCTATAAATTTGCTATTATTTTTAATTCAACGACTAAAAAGCCCTTGGTCTCCAAAAATAACAAAAATGCCATTATATTACTGTTGGGTCAATTTAATATATATATATATATATATTTGATGCACATGACATGACATGACATGAACATTACAGAAATATCACTATTCACTATTATATAAGAAAAACACCATATTTTTGCCATCATCCGAACTTATCAGTCGTAGAAATAAAAACACATATTCACCTTTCTATTAACCACTAATTTCCACCATTTGTGTAGCTAAATTTCTAAAAGCCCAAAAACACTATCTCACTCATGATCCACATCATACTGCCCAAATTCCACGCACCAATGTTTTCCAATCACCATCACAGCCAACACACTGTGAAGTTTTATCCATAACCATTTTCTAACATCATTAAAATGTCATCATCTACATTAACTGGTAGTAGTTTTACAAAGTTGGAAAACCTGGGATGAACTTAAACTAAAAAATAGAAGGTGCATGAATGTGAAAAAAGAGCAATTATTAGAATATTATAAACAAAAACTAGTAAGAATAAATTTTTCTATAGATGTGATGATAGGTCATGCGAAAATACTTTTATTGATTGGTGATAACTACAATAAGTGGAGTATGTTCTCATGATGTAAAGAGAATAGAAGATGAATTAAAGAAAATAAAAGATATATTACGTAGAGTTTGAATCAAGAATCATAACATGAAGTCTAATTTTGCAACTTTCATATTGTTGTTGGTAGCTAATCTTGTGTGTGTGATGTTAATGTTTGTAGCTATTATCTTGTTCATATCAATCTAATGAATTAAAATATTTAGAGGACTATGATACATAACATTAATAACATAAAAGTATTTAAATATAGTATCAGCAGTCACATATTGATAACAACAACAAACATTCTTAGTACCAATATTGCAAATAACATCCCAACAAGCAAACATAACATTCCAACAATTATCAAAATGATTTACTCAAAATTAGTTAACTTCGTCTAATTGTACCCGTCTGCATTTCAAAGATGAAATAGATTAGTTAAAGTAGATTAACTTTTAAACTAATAGAAGTATGAAATCACCTGTGTTTGGGTTGATGCCATCGAGGAGGATGTACCATCATCATCTATTCCACCTATGCCACTTATAGAGCCTCTCCTAAAACCACTGGATTCATTTTCATTTCTACCACCTTTTGAGACCCTTTCAACACTACCATTGGATCCCCTCTAAGTTCTTCCAACTCTGCAACCACCACCACCTAAAACAGGTTTTACATAATCCCTTTGGCATGTCTTAAGATTATAGTCATACTATTTGCAGTTGTTGCATCTAAGTGTGGAAGCCTTCTTCGTTATCATACTAGGCTAATCATCATCATCTTCCTTTGTTTGATTCTTCATTGGTATGCCAACATTCTTTTTCAAATTAGAGGGAAAAATAATTACTTTTTTTAGGTCGAGATCAACTTTTAGCACGAGTGCCTCGAGATATGCCTTTCTAAATATTTTCACACTAAAATATGCATGACCAACATTTTTAAATTCAATCCTCTTACGATGTACACAAGGCACCATATGCTTACATGGAATTCTAGTAACCATCCATTCACCATATAGACATTGTCCTTTCTTCAAATCAACACAAAATCTAGTTTAGCCCCTCACACACTTGGTACTTATCAGAACTAGCTAGAATCATTCTTATATTTCTTGTCTTCTCAATATAATTGTCCAATAAATTTCTGACATTGGAGGTGGTCTTTGATTCCCAAGTTGAATCCTGGGTAAATCTATGATAGAACCTAGCCATTAGCTTCAACCTAATTTTCTAATAATATAACAATTGGCAAACTCCTAAACTTCGCATCTCAACTATTAAAGGATTATGTTATATTGTTAGTTATATTTTTTACTTTCATATAATAGTTAAATATGCATCCAGGCCAATGCTCGAAAGGAATGTTATTCAACTAATAAAAAACACAAGCATCCATTTCTCTAATGTCCTTCATGTAATTTTCAAAATCAAGAGTTATGTAAGATTTTGATACACCCTATAGTCTGATCTTGAGTTTCAAACCTCTAAAACAAAATTTATTCATATTAGCATTAATATACCTTGAACAATGCTTGTGTGTTGCCTCAAAGAATACCTATGTTACTGCTTTAGAAAGAATTTATACATAACAAAATAATTGTAATTAGTGCATGAAATTCATTGTAAACATCAAATATAAATTATAATGAAAACATAGTTTACCTTATGTTTGTCATGCAAAAAGGTTTTTGATATATGTCATACTTAATGGATCCATAAAATACATATAGAAACCATCATCATGTTTTTTTGTTTTCACACTCAACAATAATATACATCACATGAAATAAACCATTATTGTTATTCAATACCACTACAGATTAAAGGACTTCTCTAAATTGACCCTTGAGATAACAATCATCTATACCAATGAACGACCTATATCTATTTATGAATCCCTCCTTCATAGCTTTCAAAAAAATGTAAACCATCTAAAACTTTCTTGGAAATGCAATTCAAAGTTGTAATTAAGATTAAACCATAAAAACACATATGACCTTGAATTATATTATTTTACCAACTGCACATATCAAGGAAGTCTCTTAAAAGACTCTTTGTGACTTCCCTTAACATACTGCTTTGTTTTGGTTCTAGCTCTTCATAATTGCATTGGAGGTGGTTCAATACCAAACTTATCTTCAATAATGGTATCAAGTGTTTCATTTGATATATTTGGATCTACACTCATTATAGGTAACAATATTTTCACAATTTATTTTGCATTGACAACATTGATAATTGATGGTCTAATGCAACTACTTTTCTCTTAAAGACTTAATCATGAATGTATTGGAACCAAACAGGACAGAAGCATATGTTCTCTATAAACAACCCTCACCCATACATTTTGCTACCACTTTATGCTTTTGATTAATATATATTTTTCTAATGGTAATCATGTTTAACTTTGTACTTTCTCGAAACATCTTTTAATTCATTTACATTGCTGAAAACATGAGATTCTTTAAACTTTATGGAACCATCAATTCTTAACTTAAACTTCTTACATTTGAAACTAATGGTAGGACAATTCTTCCTCTTTTTATGTTTGTTACTCCCATCAATATTATCCTTATCAATAAAATCATCATTGCTATCACTCTTAACTTTTTCATAACTTGCAACATCATTATTATCACTATTAAATTTTCAATTATTGTCTGAATTAGAATCATCATAGATAATTTTTCTAATTGAACCATCACCTAACAAACTGTCAATCCAGTCATCTTCAACTTCATTCTTGAACTTAAATCCTTTCTCCCTAGAAAGGATATAGTCTTGATCTTATTCATCGCTATCGCTATATATATCAACAGCATCATCACTCTCAATAAAACCACCCACATTGGCATTATTTCAACTTCAGCCCCTTCACTAGAATCACCACCACCACCACCACCACCACCACCACCACCACCACCACCATTATCATCACCACTCAAGTCAGCATTATCATCTTCATCATCAAAATTAACTAACAACACAACCTTATTATTCTTTCTACCTTCATCATCATGAGAAGAATTAACATGAATTTGAAAAATCTCTCAAGACTTGATCTATTTTTTCTAGCAAGATTAAGGCATAAAAACACCATAATGGAATTTTTGTAGAACGCATTGATACCAATATCGACTTTTTATTGTCAAAATATGATTAACCAACAATATTCTCTCTTTCTTTGTTTTCTAGTAACTTTCTTTCTTCTCTCTTAAACTCAAGAACTAAAAAATAAATAAAATAAAGTTTAGACCAAAAATAAAAGGAGTGAAAAAGAAGTCGATGTAAATTTGGTGGATTGAAAGGCACTCTTTTGCACCAATTTGAGATAGACCAAATTGTTTTCTGTTGTTTTTCAATTTAGTCATTGTTCTTTTAATTGTATCTTTCTACTGCAAATTCAAACTATATTTCATTGAGTTTATCGCTAATCAAATTTTAAAATCTAATGAAAACCTTTAAATCTCTAGAACATGCATATATAAGGGTTTATCAATTCACAAAGCACCTAAAATTGCATATGAAAATTGTAATCGAGGAAAAAAAGTTTGATGATAAAAAAATACTAGTGTAATCCACTGTGCAATTGTTTATAGTGAAATTGCCATCTTTCTTCATTTTATTTTGTAATATGAGGCACCAGATCTTACTATAGATTATGATGATTCCTATTGTTAGTTTTGTAAGAGTGGCATTTAATGCATAGATATGAGATTTTTTCTGGCTTAGAGATTTATCTAAATTTTCAGTGACTTGAGACTAGCTCGAGTCAGATTTGTTGTCAAACTCGGTAAAATATCAATCTAATCAAAACTCAATAATCAAAATCATCTAATCAAAGTGAGTTGACTTAATTGAACTAATTAAACTCAATCATAACTCTATCAAGCCAAAAGGTTGTCTTTGAAAAAGAAAAGAAAAACAAATTCCTCAGGGTAATGTTTGAACTTGGTCTTCTTTATTAAGTAAAAGAGTTTGCTAACTCGCCAAGACACTATACATATGATATAATTAAGCTTTAATATTTTATATATACTTTGATATATCTTTCTCCATCCTAAAGATATTATGCTACATTTTATTTTTATTTGTCTCAAAATGATAACCCAGTCAAAACATTTAAATCATTCTTTTATCTACAATACCCCTAGTTATAAAGGATATGCAATTAAATAGGGGTGTCTTGAAAAGCATGGATATAAATGATGAAATTGCATATTGGGAGAAATTAAGAAGCTATAAAGAAAGGTCAAGGAAAAAACATGTAAACTCAATTTTCAATATTCTCATAAATTCTCACCTGTTTTTTTTCAATCAAGCTGAACTATATTTTCTTTTATATATATATATATATATGAACATTCTACTTTAAATTAATTCTCTTTATTTTATGCTTTTATTGATTGAATTTAATAAATATCATATTTAACGTGGTTTTAAGAGTAAGATTGCTATCAACATCAATTTTTTCATGCATAAATTTTATAATGCTTACTCCATAAAAGATAAATATTAACGAAGAGGAGAGAGGAAACGAAGAGAGAAAATCTTAAAAATTACTTTAAACGGTTGTAAAATGAAATGCTATGAGCATTTCCTCCGTATTTACTCATCACAAAGGCTATAACAATGTCCTTAAGATATGGAGATGCTTACGTTCTGAATTCACCGCTAAACCACGCCTCAAGGAAATGCTCATAGCACGTTGGAACCAGACTATTGCCAAACTGTGCGACACTAGACACCAGAATTTAAACCTTCAGAAGCTACTTTTGATAAAACCCTAGCTTGCAGTATGTTTCCCACATCACTACGATGATGATGATGATGTCCAAAAGGCTCTAGCAGCAAACGTCGGTACGCCTGTGAACTGAACCCTTTGTATCCAGGTAAAAAGCAACCAGCAGATTTAAGCAAACAACCCAAATGAATGATTAGGCAAAATCAGATTACTGCACATACTAAATCTAAAAATTTGGGCACATTTTCACATGCTTTATGTAACAATTACAAAGCGTCTTATTTCTACAGGATGCCCCGTGTAACAAAATGGTACCTGTATAAAGTAATAGACATGACAATGTCTTTGAACTTGTATAACCCGATACGAAGACTTAGGCCTTGAGAAGAGTATTCGTCCAAGATAGCATCATACAGACAGTTACTTGGGAGCTAGTCTGATTGGACAAACTGAGAACGCAACACAGCGTGCCGCCTTTGCCAACATAAAGCGCTCATTTTCTGTCAATGGCCTCTCAATCACCTTCACAATGTTGATGTCCTGTAAGTTTAATCATATGATAGTGAGAAAAAAGACCGTACCTCTTGATTTAATGAACATTTTTTGGGTCATTAATCATTGAAGTGCTGGCAATAGTATCCTCAAATATCTTTCAGTTCCACTCAACATGGCTGATGAGACCATAAAACAAACAAATGTCCCAAAAGTGCTTGTGAATTTGATTGATAATATATACACATTCCAGTTGATCGGCCTAATTCTAATTCTATTGTTCCAAAACAAAGATATCCCACAAGGTAGTTCATCCTATTCAGATAGGCTCCGAAAGGAGAAAGAGAAGGCTGGAATGCCAATAGACATCTATTATTGAATCCACCCTACCCATTTTATAGCGCCAAAGTCACTGAATGGGTAAGTCAACAATCCCTAAAACAGACTCTGTACTATTTTACTTTATCTGTCGGGTTACAGGAGGGTATTTTCTAGAGGTTTGTATTATACCAATCTACCCTTCTGTAAGTTTTATTGATGACATGCTCTGAGGTGGTTCCAGTACATTGAGAAAGAAAACAGTGCAAAAATACTAGCATTATCCTTCACTTGTTATAAACAATGACAACATGTGATTTGGGGAACAAACTCAAGATGCCTAAGACAGTGGGTAATTGAGGGAAAATATGAGTGCCAAACCGGTTGACAAAATGAAATCAGCCTTCTAGTTACCCAAAAGTTTAATATTTGCTTAAAAGAAGAAAAAAGCTACACTCCTAACCTAAACAATATGCACTGATTCTTTCTTCTTCTCCTCACTCTTTTTCAAAAAAAAATTATTTAATGAGCTAGGATGAACTTGGAAGTATCAAGTATCAACCAGAAATGAAAAATCTACATTTTGAATATCAGTAGAAAAAAAAAAGATATGAAGGCACCAATATGTCAAGTTAATAGAATAAATAATGTAATGGACCAACCTTCTTTTGCTGTTTAATAGAAGGCCTCACACTGGCAATATCACCAACCACTGCCACATTGTTCAGATTCCCTCTTTCATCCCTTTCTGTGGGTGAAGCTGTTGAATGCCGCCACTGCCCATTGATTATATACTTGTAGTAGTACCTAAACCAGTTAAACATTGCCACAGTTTAATGTTCCAGAAGCTATTCAACTCCAATAGAGGGAAGAAAACAGAGAACAGCAGATATTATCAAAGATGAGCAGGGGACAAGACATTATCCATTTATAACGCTACCCCTTAACATCTATTGTTGATAGGGATAAATACCATTGTAATTGATGAATTTTGGAACATAGGGAAAAATTCGACCACATAAATCAACCCAACAAAAAATCAGAAACATTCAAGGTATGAGAGGCTACTTCCAAAAATAAAATAAATAACGAAATAAGAAAAAACAGAGGAAAAATTTCTTCATATTTCAAACAAGATAAAGAATTAAACTAATCAACTACTTGTATATTTTTTTCATTATAACTAGGAGAGAGTTAAGAATTGTTAATAGTATGAAATTAGAAATTCTTGAACACCAAAGCGAACCAAAATGCAGTGCCGCAACTTATCTTAAAATGCTTATGTTTTGAAAACACAAATAGTAATGCATACATCACTTACTTTCCTTGTGGAAGTCTAACTTCAACTTCATATCTTGGTCCACCCTTGTGACTTGCCTTCATTGGTTCTTTCCAATTTCCAGTAAAATCCCCAACCAATGATACATCTTCTCCCTTTTATTCAAAGTCAAAGAACAAACTTGTTCTGTAATTACTCAAGTTTCATGTGGAAAACATAAGTTATATGCTATAAACTTCCTATGCCATTAAGTAAAATACCAACACTTTCATCACATTGAAAATCATCAGTTACCTCTTGTCCAGTCCACACAAAAGTCAGAGCATGTGTTGCTGGTCCATCGTGTCTGTCACTTTCCACCATACCTATAAGATCCCATGTTGCCCAAGCAATCGCTGGTCTGCATTTAAGGTTCCATTAAATGCTTCGTTGGATTTGAAAAAATAAAAATGAAAATAGAAAAAGCGTATAATGTGCTCCACACCACACATCATTAAATATCATAGAAATTGAGTGAATAATTCTTGAATCCAATTAGGAGCAAAATTATTGAACTTCAGAATGGGTTCCAGGAGATTAAGCATAAGGTATCCTTAGCAATCAAGTGAGAGTAACAGGGTCGTTCTGGAAATATGGATCTACAATGTTTAATGCTTAGTACTGTGGATCTACAATCGCAGCAGAGAATTAAAAAAAAAATGGTTGCAGCACTACTGTGGTAGTGAAGTACTCAGAACATTATAAGCTGCATCAAGGGAAGTAAAGGTCATCCTGAAACCAATTAGTAGAAGAGTTACTAGACTTGAAAATGGACCCAGAAGCTAAAGAATAAGGTATCTAAGCGATTATAATAACAGGCTGCGTTCCAGTAATTTGGATGTTATGAAATGGTACCGCTCTATCATGTTCCATACTTCAGCAGTAGAAAAACAAACCTGTCCATAACTAAGAACTCAGAACAAGGGGTTGTTCTAATTGAAATTAAATACATAGTAATAAGATAAATGAGAAGAACCTGTCAGGCCTACATGGATGCAGTCCAGTGATAAAATTATAAGCCGCATGAAGGGAAGTATCGGTCATCCAGTGGAGATATGCAATCACACATGCAGGGGATCTATCAAATCCAGTTGTGCAAGTGACAAACACGCGATGATTCTTTTTTAGTAAACGTAATAGAAGACCAACACAAAATGGTAGTTTCTTCCGCATGTCAAAGGAATCAGCATCCCTGAAACACAAAGTGCAGGAAAATTTACCTCTGTATTATATTCAAGAAAAGAAAAACCTGCTGTATAATTTGCACCTCGATCAATTTCAATTCTCCTTTGTGGTCATGCAAAATTTTTAATACAAGTTTTGAATATCATGTGCACGCAAGAACACGTAAATGGATGCATGTGTGAAAACTCACACGCATATACCCTATATGGATGAGAGAGAACCATCTCCTTCAAGAAAACAAAAAACAAATATGGTAGCAAACCAGACACTTACCTTATAGGATAATTGATCATGAGGATATTGAATTTTTGGCATGACTCATTGATCAAGTTGGAATTGATTCCCCAGTTTTCTGCTTCAATACCACTCTGGAAATTGAGCACAGCAGTGACCCCCTGTTGCATAAATTAACTTCAAATTTAAATGAGCAGTGGAATTTGAAACATGAAGATGCAAGCAATGAAGTTCATTGAATATCATACTTTTTTTCCACTTAAAACAACTTAATCACATTCAAATAAGCCCACTTAAAACTTATCCTTTCCCAAGACATATTTAAACACATGACAAATAAGAAAATAGAAAATGTGTTCCCAAAGGCATAGAATGAGAAACTAGAACTTCACATCAACAGGCATATGGAAGCTCATGAAGGTGGCTGTAACATAAAGCAAACAGAAGTGGTAAGTCAGTTAATTAGATCATCCTTTTCAAATTACAATTAATTAGAAGAACAACATGTAAGAAGTAAATTTCCCGAATCAAAAATGAACATTGAAGTTTAGATTATAGCATTGAATGCAAAACAAATGGCATCCTCCGTATCAAATCGTTACTCTTACAAAGTGAATGGGAACTTATATTAGAAATACTAAATGGTTTTGCTCAACAAATAGGGTAGAGGAGCACTCACCAGTTTAGACAAATTTTCCACATCAGCTTGTGTTTGTATACACGATCCCACATATATTTGCTCTGTAACCTGCCACCACAACGAAGCGTATATATATATAAAAATAAAACTTGGTGCAAGCAAGTATCCAGCTCCTAGTCGTAGAGACTAAACATAATATAACGAAAGAGAGGTTGACGACATTGGTTCGCACCTTACTGTAGCCCATACCAAGAGAATGGTTGTAGTAAAGCTCCCCTTTAGAACGATCAAGTGCCTTGATATATTCCTCCAATGGAAAGCTCCCATGAGACCATTCCCCATCTCCTGGCTCTTTCTCAGTAAAAATAGAAACAATTTGGTTGATGGGAGGAGAAAGATTAATGTTGAGTTGTTGTGAAGGAACAATTTGATGATTGAAAAGCTTGTTCCATCCATGGGGAGTCAAGAACTTGGAAGAAAAGGTTACAAAGCCAGAATTTCCATTTCCCTGAAAAGCCGAAGAGAGGATGGTTTTGCTCCAAGTGGCGGTGGGAACACGTCCTCTA
>Ga0325414_1000020_pt1 | contig 79637 bp, 65 predicted proteins | sample PopdelMetagenome_8_FD_206183 | JGI IMG/M metagenome (GOLD analysis project Ga0325414, IMG submission 206183) | Populus deltoides microbial communities from Bellville, Georgia, United States - Leaf-PdKOR-R3 | ecosystem: Host-associated > Plants > Phyllosphere > Phylloplane/Leaf | place: USA... | reverse complement strand
AAAAAATTAGTTATCATCAAATTAAGATGAAAGAAAGGGATAAAAGGAAAAATAACTTTAAGACTACATGTGGATTGTTTGAATGGTTAGTCATATTGTTTAATCTTATTATTGCATATAGTAATTTAATGAGATTGATGAATTATATATTGTATACATGTATTTGTACTTTGTTATTGATTACTTTAAAGATATTCATAGGAAAAATTTAGGTGATCATATTGAGCATTTACAGTTTTTGTTTAATATGTTACAAAAGAAATCATTATGTGCTAATCTTTTAAACTGGAAAAATTATTCTTCATTTAAAATAATTTATGGTTTAATTCTACTAGATTTGATTTCTTTACTTGTTGATAAAATGGTTAGACTTAATGGTAATAGAAAATCACAAGTGATGAAAGTATTATTTAAGAAGGTACAACAACATTTTGAGAAAAAAGAATGAGAAATATGTATTTCATGAAAACAAAAGACAAAAAAAGTTTGTCTTTGAACCAGAAGATTGAGTTTAAGTTTATATTAGAAAAGTGAGATTCTTTATTCAAAAGAGATCTAAGTTAATTTTGAGAGGAGACAAACCATTTCAAATTATTGAAAAAATCAATGATAATGCCTCTAAAGTGGAATTATCAGGTGAGTATGGTATTAGTGCTATATTTAATCTATCTAATGTTTTTTTATTTGATGTAGGTGATTATTCGAGGAAAAATTCTTTTGAGAAAAGAGGGAATGATGCAATCCTACTTATACACCAAGAGATTCATTAGAAGTTTCATTGGGTCCAGTCATGAGACTTAACGCAAAAACGTTCAAAGATTCAATTAATAAACTTTTTCAAGATACATGAGCTAAGATGAACTTTGAGAGGATAGCAAAGAATGAAGAACAAATCTTGATTAATTTGATTCATGTTCAAGAAGGGCTTGTAGTTGAGGACGACATGTATAATAAGCCTCTATTATCATCTCAATAGAAGGAAGCAAATGAAGAGGTTAAATAGGAGCAACACATGCCTGCTTAATAACAAAAAAAAAAAAAAGGTATGATAAATGGTAAATTAGTTATTAAAAGTTAATGACTTTGATGAGATATGTTACCTTATGTGTGGTTTTCAACTGGATAACAAGAACTTCATCTTTAATATTTTTTTTTTGTACAAGAAGATGTTAGGGGCTTTATGAGGTCCTTTATTATTTTAAGTTGATGATTAAAGGTAGGATGAGAAGTTATATATAATTAAGTAATTTAAGAACACAAGTAAATAACCAATTATAAAAAAAAATAAAAGACAACGTTCTTATCTAAGACTTCTCTAGTAGGCCTCTTACTTAGCCTTTTGATTAAATTGTAAGAGGTTTTTCTTTTATTTTTTTTACCATACGATTTCTCATCAAAGAAGATCTTTACTATTTCTTCTAAGAGGTGTAAAGATAGTCTATAGTCTTTTTATATAAGAAGGGATATCTTAGATGATAGCTCATAGTAGGGGAAAAGTCTCATATATTAAAATAAGTAAGGTCATGTTTAGCTATCTTAATATGTTTTTCCATTTTTTTTATAAGTTATTAAAATTTATCATGTCTATACCAGCCTTGTTCACAATATAGTTATTCTATCTTTGACATTTGAGTCAATTACTAGCTCACAATATAGATCCTTGTATATGAGAATACTCCTTTAAGCTTCTATATTTTCTTCCCTATTAGTGTCTAATATTTGGTACTTGGAAAGTAAGACCTATAAGGGATTTATTCTTATAGAAGCAAAAAAAAAACATCTAAACATCAATCCTTTTGGTAAGATATATAAAGGTTTCTATGTACCTTTTGAAGGAAAGGTTCTGCAAGAAGCTTGGAGTAGACTATTTTCTATAAAAATAGAATCTAGATTTAGAATTGCGTTTTAAAATAGAAAATGGATTGTGCTTGTACCCATTATAGGACTCTATAAACATTACCATTCATCATGAAAGTATGATCTTTTCATCTAACTAGTGCCTAAACCCATGCTAAAGCCCATGCCTATATATATGATGTGTTGAGCCAAGCTAAGTGAGTGCACATATGTGGCTTAAGCCCAAATCCCACCTAGACTAAGGTCTCTCCCTTTAAAAAACTTTGGTACCCTACGGTTCTAATTTTCACTCTTTAACTTATAAGTTATAATAAAATCTTATAGTATTTTAATGCGGGATTAAGGGTTCTCGGGCTTAAGATAACATGCCAAAAAAGGATTCTTTGAACTTTTCTTAGTGAAATGATTTCCGATTTATTTGGCTAATTAGTGAACATGATATCTTGAATTATTTAACCTCTTATACAAACCAAGATAATAGTACTCATATAGTTTTCTACATAACTATTTCCTTTAGTTCTCATTGTTGTGTTCATTTTAGCCCTTAACAACTTTGAAATTCAATAGTGCTTCAAAGAATTTAGTCTTTTCAAAATTTTCAAAAATATTCTCACTCATATAAGTGATTTTAATTAAGATATTTTTCTATACTCCACTTGGTATACCAATATATAAAAAATACTAAGAGCACAACTTAAATTTTATCACACTACGACTAATGTCATTTTTATTATAGAAATAGGAAGGCAATTATACCGAGAATGTCACATGACTTATTTTTTCCTTTGAACCTAAATCTTAGGATCTCCAGTCAACTAGATAAAGTTACTATCATTATATATTTCCATCTTTAAAGGCTTTAAACTCATTTTCCTTGATGAATTATATATAATATCTCTCGATAAACCTTTAGCTAATGGATCCACAATATTTTTCTTTTACTTTATATAATCAATTGAAATAATCTCATTCAAGAATAAGTATTTAACAATATTGTGTATGAATTATATGTCTAGACTTACCATTATACATACTATTTTATGCCATTTCTATTGCTCATTGACTATTGTAATGCACATAAATTGTTAGCACTAGTTTTGGCCAACATTGAATATCATATAAATTTTTTTAAAGCCACTCGACTTTCTCTCTGGCTTTATCAAGAATGATAAACTCATATTCAATCATAGTTCATGCGATACAAGTTTGCTTAGAGGATTTCCATGATATAACAACTCCATTAAGTGTGAGAACATATCCGTTAGTGGATTTCAAATCCTTAGTGTCAAATAACTAATTTGCATCACTACACCCTTCTAGTATCACTAAGTATCCCATATAATGTAACCTATAGTCTAAGGTGTATCTCAAATATTTGCGTACCCTATTGAAAGCTTTCTAATGTTCCATACTTGGATTATTTATAAATCTACCCAACTTGCTAATAGAGTATGCTATATCATATCTTGTGTAATTTATAAAATATCAAGCTCCTAATTATTCAAGAATATTATTGGTGTATTCTCTCATATTTATTTTTAGATAGATGAACACTTATGTTTATTAGTGTCTTCATAATGCTATTTCACTTTTATAAACTTTGACAATAATTTTCTCAATATAATAAGATTGATACAATACCAATCCATCAAATATCATAGTAATTTTTATTTCTAGTATGACATCTGCAACACACAAGTCTTTCATGTCAATTTTATTGGTTAATAATTTCTTGATAGACTTCATCATATAGTTGTTTTTCTTCTTTCTAAAATTTGCATATCGTCCATATAGGGACATATAATAACATTACATTTAACTATGTTTTTTACATAAATACATTTATCAATTTCATTGATTTTAAACTCATTTGACAACATAATCTTGTCTACTTTTTTAGTGTTTGTTTCAAACTATGTAATGACTAAAAAAGGTTATAGACTTTCTTTTCTTATCCTTTAACAACAAACTCTTTAGGTTGTTCTATATAAACCTTCATGTTAATCCCTGTTTAAAAAAGTTGTTTCTACATTCATTTGATGCATTTCAAGCTTGTTAATAGTTATGATGATTATTGATATTTGTATAATAGTTATTCTTAGCACAGGTAAATATATATCAAAATAACACATATTTTTTATTGTTTGAATCATTTAATAACAAATCTTGCTTTTTTATTTATCAATAGTTCCATTAATTTTCATTTTTATTTTAAAGATCCACTTATAATCTAATGGTTTACTTTCAAGTGAAAGATTCACTAGTTTCCATGTATGATTATGTTTAATGTATTCAATTTCACTATTGACTACCTTCTTTTAATACAAAACTTTAAGATAGAACATTACCTTGAAATAGATTTGAGGTTTATTTTCTAAAACATATTTTAAAAATCAGGACTAAATATTTTGGTCATTTTCTTCATCTAACTCCTTTTTGCTCAACTTTATCATTTTCCAATAAATGATGACTACTTGATCTTGATTTAATCATTATTTTAAGTAAATGAATTTCTTATGCTTCTTTAACTAGAATTACATCTTCGAAGAATGTTACATTTCTAGATTCCATTATTGTATTAATAGTCGATTTGTATACAAGAAACATTATGTACTAGTATTGTAATCATATCCAATTAAACATAATTCATGGTTTTAGGTCCTATATTGAGCTTTTTAGGATCCGATGCTACTATTTTTACAAAATATCCCCATAATTTGAGGTATTTGTAGAAAGTTGTTCTACCTTTCCGCTATTATATGATGTATTCTCTAACTTTTTATAAGGTACTTTGTTAAATATATAATTGAAAATCAAAATTGCCTCTCCTCATAGTTTTAAGGTGCTCGCAAACTTATCAATATGACATTCATCAACTTTTTAGAGTATGATTCTTATCTTTTGTAATGTCATTTTATTTAGATGATTAAGGAGTGGTAGTTTGGTGTATAATACTATTTTGAGAACAAAATTCCTGAAAAAAAGCTTACTCTCCACCTCCATCACTATTCTTTATTTATTTATTAAGTTGGTTTTGAACTTAATTCTTGTAATGTTTAAATATTTCAAGATCCATATATTTTTTTTTATCATTTGAAGATTTGTATATTGGCTCAAAGAAAAATAGGTATAACAATACCTATTTTTTAACAATATCCAAGTGAATTATCTATAAAAATAATGTAATACCTTTTATCAACTTTAGTTCGTATAAATTTTAAATCATCAATATCCAAGTGAATTAAATCTAGAGGTTCACTATTTTTTTTAACAATTTGAAATACATTTTAGTGAATTTTGATTCTCTATAAACCTTATATTTATGATTTGTTTTTTGCAAAAACCATACTTGATAATAATTCAAGATTAATCAACCCTTATATAGAATTATAATTAACAAGTCCTATTTATCATGCCATATATTACAAAAATCAAACAAGTAAGAAAAAGAGGAATTATTATTTTTATTCATCTCATCCTTGGTCATAATAGTCATTACAAGAATTTTAAAGAGGCCATCACAAAGATACTCCTTCCTACAAATGTTTCACTTTTAGTGAGTACAATTTATCACTCTCAGAGGTAATTTTAAAATAATTTTTGCTTAATAATGAGCTAGACTCTAAGTTATTCCTAATGTCATCAACATATAACACTTTTTTTTAGGATATAACGTTTTTTAGAAGTTATCTTTAGTATGAATTGACCAATGTCCAATACCTTAGGTTTTAATGAATTCCCTATATACAAATATTCAACATTTACTTCTTTGTAAGTGAAAAAAATCATCTTCTCAGCCCATACATATCTTGTTACACCATTATCAACCCACCACTACTTAGAATTATTGATCAGGTTAACTTTAAAAATAATAATGGACAAATTCATTTTTGAGACTTTATTTACGAGGTGATCAGCCTCGATTACATTGGCTTAAAGAATCCTTTATTTTTTAGTGTTTCCTTAATAAACACTATTTTTTCAATCCTTGGTTTGATGTCCACTCTTATTGTAGATGAAGTATTTGCCATTGATTTTTTTGGCAATTCCCTTTCTTTTTATGGTAAGCATTTTCTTTTAGTTTTTACTGTGGTTCTTTAATGCTTCTTCAACAATGTTTGCTTTAGAGGTCAAAGTGAAAGAGTTGGATCTTCTTTTGGATAAGTTATTGTCCTCTTCTATCCTCAACCATAAAATGAGGTATTCAACTTCCATCTTTTTACTCTTATAATTAAGATAGTTCTTGAAATCTTTCTAAGATGGTGATAATTTTTAAATAATTATAGCCACTTGGAAGGATTCACTCAAAATTATTCCTTCAACATGAATATCATGCAAAATGAGCTAAAACTCTCGAACTTAGTTTACCATGGTCTTTGAATTGAATATCTTGAAATATAATTTTTTTTTTACCATGAATTTTTCATACTAACATCTTTAATCTTATACCTTTAGTTCAAAACATCTCATAATACCTTCGAACTCTTGATTGAACTATAAACTTCATAAAATATATTGTTCAATCATTTCAAGACGTGTTTCTTGCATATAAAATTTCTATGATTCCATGTATCCACAACTGCCATAATATTGATATCATATTCATTATCTAACAACTTTAACATGTTTTTAGACAAGAACTTTACCAAGTTCAAAGTGATCATATAGACATCTTTTAAAGTTTAGTCCATTAAAATTTTAAAGTTTCTCACTATCGCATGTGTGCAGTGTCGCGATGATCATTCTTCTAGATCAATGTTATCAGGGTTGGTTATGGATGGAAAGGACAAGGATTTCTTATCTTATATCAGTAAAAAAGAAAAAAAGAGTCGCTACCTAGTATTATGGTTACTAATAAACCTAATGGTTTGCGAGAATCTGAGTCGGGGGATTGGTTATGCAAAGGGAAGGTGTGTCACCTCTAGTGCACCCTACCTATGGTAAGCTACTTTGTTATTTGTTCTACGTTATGTTTCTATTCGTTAGTCTATCTAAGGTTTGAGAAAAGTTATTCTTGGAAAGGAGACTCTTATCTCATCAAGTTAAAAACTAGTCATTCTAAAGCCCCCTAAAAAAAAAAATCTAAAGTTTAAGAAAAGGCTTTCTTAGTAAGAAGATTCTTATCTTATCATATTAAAACCTAACTATCCTAAAAATAAGAAATTAAAATGGGGTTTTTTTTATTTGAAATTTTGTCCAAATCCTAATGGATAATTATAAACTGGATACGATATTTATTTTGAATTTTTTTTTTTGTATTTTTCAAGTATGATGAAAATGCAATTTTTATTTTTTCATAGAAATATGCATGAAAATTTTAGAATCTGGTCATATGCATGAAGACCATACATATTTTTGTATTTTTTGAAATAAGGGAGTATTTTTTGAATTTTGTTTAGGATTTTTTTAAAAATTTCAGAGAATATTTTTAATACCGGGTCTGTATTTTATAATATCAGTCTACGAATCAATATTAAGAAAAAATATTGAAAAAACATATAGGGTACCTATAAGTAAATTCAAAATGGTCCCTGAATTTGTTTTTCAATTTTTTTTTGAAAATTTTAAAGGCCTATTTGCCAAACACACCCTCAGCCTAGGGGCTGAGTTGATTAGGCCCGAAGCCCAAGCTCAATCTAGTTAGTTGGGCTGATTGAAGGCTCAACAATTTTTTTTTTAAGATGATGCTGGACACAGCCTAATGGTGTGGGTTGGGCTGAGGGTCCAACCTGAAAATTACATGGTTACTAAGCTGGACCAAGAGACCATATTAATTATTTACTTGATGCAGAACATGAATAATTCATGTTCTACATGCAAGTAAAAAAAAGTGCTAAAGGTTTTAAGAATTTTGAAGATATTTTATAGCTATTATATCTGAGCATTATAAATACAAGTTATTTTAAGAATTTGACAAAGGTGATTGTGCTAATTAGCATTGAACAAAATGTTTCTTTTATAGAAGATATTATTTTCATTGCTAATAGGAATAATTATACAATATATCTATCTGGAAAGCCAATGAAGAGATTTCTAAAATTAGATGATGCTCTGCATACAATGACAACTATTATCCTTAGAAAGGTTAACAGTAATGACATATCTTCGATGATAGATACAACAAATATAAATAAAGGTAATTATAGCTATTGCATGGAAAAATCAATAGCTAGCTCATATTGTTCTTCAATAAGTTTGTAACAAGATTAAAGTCTTTCAAAATAATGGGATATCATTTTGATTTTCAAAATAATTTAATTTATTGTTTGTTCCTAGAGATTCAAGATGTAACATTAAAATGTGATTTAGTTGTTAATTCAAATAATAATGGACTTTTGTGTGGATTATCAGGAAATGTAAGAGAGACGGGTTTTCAAATTAGGCACAATGCTTTTAACCTAGGAACACTGATCTCTATAATGTCACTATATATATAAAAGAAAAAACAGAAAGGTCTTGTAAGGAAAAAAATATAGGAAAATAAATATGTTGAATCTGAAGGGCAATTTTGATGGGTTTGATGATGATATAAGTGTCTCCTTTATGGAATATAGAGTCATTGCCTCAAGTTTTTGTAATTCATAAAATGAAAGAACATCAAGTATAAAAATGGTGAGTTGTTCTTGTCAAAAGCTAGTCGAGAGATTAGTGAATACTAATGATACTTTGGGTATTACAATAGCTTAGGGAGAGGATGCATTGAAGAATCAATTTCAAGATATGGCAAATAAAAAGAAAGTGGAATGGGAAAAAATGTATAATTCCTTTACTGTTTTCTTGATGGGAAAGTAATATATTTTTAATTATGTAGAGTCTTTTTTTGGAATATCAGAGATTTGTGAAAAAGGAATAGAAGGCAAGTAATTAAGAATGTCATTGCTAGTTATCATCTTAATGTTTGTTGTATTGATGAAACTATTTTGTCTAGATTATAGACACTTTTATGTTGATAATTTGTTCAACTCTCAATTGATTTCTTTGTTTGGGACTCGTATTGAAAAGGTTTTCAGATGTGTGATAATTTGTTTATATGTTGGGTATAGTTTGAAAGATAAAAAGAACTTGTGGGAGGAGCTTATTATTCTTAAGTTTTCATTTGGATGACCTTGGTATGTTATAAGTGATTTCAATAAGACTTTCAGTTAGAATGAGAAGAGTGGTGGGTTTTTAAATCATGTGTGAGCAAGAAGCCTTCAATGGTTATTGAATACTTGTGAACTTATTAAGCCTTCAATGGTCATTAATATAGTTGGTTTAAAGGTTCTTCTATGATTCATATTGATAGGTGTTTTTCACACCTAAATGTTATGTTGGCTTTTCCTCATAATAAGCTCCTTATGTTGGATAAAAGCCTTTTAGATAAATGTTCCATTTTGTTTTATGGTAGAGAACTCAAAGGTTAGGTTATAAGGCCTTTTTTAATTTTTAGATTGTTGATTGATGCATAATTCATTTTATTTTGATTTGAAGTCGTTATGGTCATCCTTTTGCTATGATATGGTCTTGTTAAAAGCTTAGCCTATTAAGGAAAAAAATTGCATGAATGGAATTTTACCATTTATGGTAGAATCTAGACTTAAAGCAATTGAGAATGAGAGTGAGAGTAGGAGTTTAACATATGTTGAGTCTGATGAGTTGAGGTGTTTAAACTTTGAGTTGTGAAATTTAAGCAAACATTATGAAGGAATAATCGGTGAAAGTTAGGTGATAGGAATACGATATTCTTTCATCTCTCTGCTTCTCTTTCTAACAAGAAGAACTTCATTAAGTCAATTATTATTTATGAGAAACATTATCTCTAGTGCTTCAGAGATTAAATCTTGGGCTTTAAATTTCTTATCTAATCTATTTAGTATTGGTATTGTTATTAGGCTATACATAAGGGACATGTTTTAATTTTTTTTAAGTTTTAGTTTTTTAGTTGCTAGGTTGTATATGAGCGATACATGTTTTATTTTTCTAAAGTTTTAATTATTTAGTTTTGTTGGAGAGAGAGGTCATCTTGGAGGAGGTTAATTAGGAAATGTGGAGTTGTGAAAGGTCTACAGCTCTAAGACCTTATGGTTTTAATTTTGACTTCATTAAAATTTTTAAAAAGGATATTTTTTTTGCTGATTTTAGAAGTTTTCTATACTAGCAGGATGTTAAAAAGGATTAATAATGCTTATATTACATTAATTATAAAGATTAAATGAGCTAAAAAATTCATAAAATTTAGACCTATTAATATTTTGAATGGGACATACAAGATCATTTCCAAGATCATGTCTTTGAGGATTAGACAAATTATTGATAAGATGATAAGTGAACCTCCATCTGTTTTCATCTTAGGAGGGGAGATCCTTGATTATTGTTTATTAGCCAATGAGATTGTAGATAATATATGAAGGTAACATATTCAAGATTTTCTCTTTAAAGTGAATTTCCAAAAGGCTTTTAATTTGATATCTTGAGATTTCATTTGTGAGGTCATGGTTATATGATTTTTGGAGATAGATGGATCTCTTGAATTTGAGAATGTATCTTGATGACTTATCTTTCTGTACTTATCAATGGCTCGCTATCTAATGAGTTTCACATGAACAAAGGTCCTTTATCACCCTTACTATTTAATATAGTTGTAAGGGTTACTAGTTTTTTTGTTAGAGCAAGAGAGAATAGGCCATTTTTAAAAGTTAATGTATCTCTCAATCAACAACTTTGCTTCAATATACTGATTATATAATGATTTTTTATCTGAATGACATAGAAGCTCTTAAAAATATTAAAATAATTCTTTATTGATTTTAGCTATGCTTAGATTTAAAAGTTAACTTTCATAAGGGTCTTTTAATTGGTATCAACGTTGATTTGAAATTAACTAAATGAGTGACTGACTATTTAAGATGTAAATCAAGTTGTTTATATGTTAAATAATTGGGGCTTCCTCTAAGAGCAAATCTGAGACTATGTTCAACTGGAAACCAGTTTTGAAAAAGATTACGTCTTGTCTTAAAACTTGAAAATTCAGGCATCTTTCGGTATATGGAAGAGTTTGTTTATTAAATTTAGTGTTGTTTAATCTTTCTCTTTACTATATATCTTTGTTGAAAATTCCATTTAGTGTAGCTAAAAATATCTGTAAAGTGGCTTTGAATTTCCTAGCTACGCCAAAAGCTAGAGAGGGATTAAGAGTGGGGTCTATTATGGAAAAAATAAATAAATCAATGTCATTTAAATGGTTATGAAGGTACAATGATGATATTTCAGTAGCTTGGAGGAATTTTTTGGATTTGAAATATCAATATGACAATAATAAGGTGGTTCTAAAATTTTCAGAAACTCTTTCACTTATTTGAAATAGTATTTATGATACTTTTAATGGTGTGGAAGACTATTCTATAGCTTATAAAATGCAATTTCCATGGTTGAGGGAATGAGACTCAAACTTCATTCTGGATTTTAAAATGGTTAGGAGATTTTATTCTTAAAAGCAGATTTCCTAGTCATGTTATGTGTGCAAATTTGAATGCTTTGAGATTGGAACATGGAATGGTATTACTTAGGATCAGTCCTTATTATGGAGGAAGAGACAATAAGATTGGGAAAAGAAAAAGGAAAGGGAATTTTTACAACTACTATCTAGGATTTCTTTAACTCAAGATGTTTGTGAATATAAAGATTTGGAGACTAGATCTAAAAGATCTATTTTAGGTGAAAAGTTATTTATCTTTTCTTAAGACAATTATTCTAGTAGGAGATAAACGGTTTTGGTCCAATAAATGATCATCTTCTGCTCGTTCTAAGATTGAGTATTATAATCTTTGACTTGTCATTTTGAATAAAACTATTTAAAAAAACTTTTGTCTATTAATGAGATTTATTATAAGAGTGTGATTTGAATTGCCCTTTCTGTAAAAAAAAAAAAAGAAGAAGGATTGAAACTACAAGGCATGTTTTTCTTTACTATAAGATGGTATGGAAGTTATGGTCATAGTTGGTGGCATGGTTAGGGCAACAATGAATCTTACCGAATCCTTTATATAATTTTTATCTATAGTAGCATTGAATGATCTTAGAAACTATACAAAGAAATGTGTGTTCTTTGTTTTTTATTGGAGTTGTTCAGTCCATTTGGAATGCTTGTAATAATTTGATCTTCAATGAGGTGGAAAAAACTGGGATGATATATTACTAACTTTTTCTTAGAGTTGTAACATGGACAAAATGTTGTATTGTGATAGGTGTTTTTGCTATACTAAGATATATTTACTAAGATCACCAAATAATATTCTTATGTGGACCAATAGGGAAATAGTATGTAGTAAATCATAATGGATTCCTTCTCTTCAAGGTATGCATAAGTGGAGTCTAGATGCATATGCAAATGGCAAGCCAAGACCCTTAGAGATTGGGGGTATGTTAAGAGATGATGAAGAAAAGTTTCTTTGTATCTTTTCTTGTTCTATAGGTATTAAGGAAATCAATAAAACTGAGGTTTTGACAATTCAAAAAGCTCTCATTCTAAGTAGTAATTGTTATTGTGTTTCTTTCATGGACTAGATTGTGAAGTTTGATTCTAACAATGCAATTACTTAGATAAAAGGAAACAATGTCATGAGGTTGTCGCAATTAAAAGATGATTTCAATGATATCTCCAATGCCTCTCTTATGCTTTTTTTTTTATATATAAATTTAAGATATATTCATAGAGAAAGAAATTATGTAGCGAATCATTTATTCTAATATTGTTTGTCATGAACACTTTGCTATATTTTTCAAACCAGAAAGGATGGTATAAACTTACAAGCATGGACACTTTTATTTCATTTAATTCACAACATGGAAAGAGTGCTCTATAAAGAAGATTAAATCACATATGAATTGTCAAGGAGTGGTTAGAATTATGGGGCCAATTGGTCTAAAGAGACTCTTGCTCTAGCCCCCCTGATTTTAAAAAAGCATTATGAAGGGTTGTGGGAACAAGTTGCATCTTTGAAGAATCTTGAAGAGTATTATAATTATAAGAAAGTGTTTGAGAGTATGATAAATATTGTTTTTTAAAATGCATTTTGTTTGAAAATACATTAAAATAATATTTTTTTAATTTATTTTTGATATAACTATATTAAAATGATTTTAAAACATTAGAAAAAAATTAAATTTGGATGAAAAGTGGTTTGTACAGCAACCCAAAAGGGATCCAAGTATTGAAAAAAAAAAACAAGATCACATGTTGCTGTTTTTTATTGAATAATTTCATTGGCTGTCGATATATATCAAGTCCATCTCCAATATTGCACAATCCTCCAAAGCAACATATGGACCCCTGCAATGAATTGGATAGCTATCTCTTTGCATATCGGATCTTTGCAATGGCAATTACTAGAATCTTGAAATATCTGCCTTGTTACTGTTAGTTGAGCCAATTTTCTTTCCTTTGTCCTTTATCATCATTTCGATGCTTGAATTGTCGGCTTGGATTTCAATTCTCAGCATCATAGCCATGCTTCTTTTTATTTAATACATACATATATATATATATATATATATATATATATATATATAAAAGATTTACAGCATTTACTGATAAAAGACCCAATAACGTTCAAATTAATATGGATTTCAGTCACCACCAACGTGATAAAACATGCACACTATCTGATGACTTTACATTGCATCACTACTGTGCAATCTATGACTTTCTGTGCGAATCGGGGGGATAGGGAATCCTGCACGGTGAAACATTTTAAACCATCGTTAAAGCTATATATATATAGATATGAAAGTTGGCCTTAGCACAAACAGTACTACTGCAATGACGATGGCAATAAGACTTGAAAGGATGGCATTGGCACCAATCCGTTAAAGGACTAGTGGGACTGACTGGTCTGCACAAAGGCACTCTCTAAGATGCGGAGGGGCTAGTAATTAAAAGCCTTTTGAATTCTGTGGCATTTCTCAGACTCAGAGTTTTTGAGATACAAAATAATGTCCATGTTACGACTGTAATGCACTCACTCTGTTCATTTTATCAGTCCTTGTGTCCATTTGGCCCCCCAAAAGGCTGCCTCTTTTTATCCATTTCTAATTTTTGGTTTCCCAACCATGATGCAATAGTGCAGCAATACATTGGTGGCCTGCGGAGAGCTGATTTTTTTTTTTTTTTTAGTGTCAAAGAATGATACTCAAGCATTATCAGTGTATTTTAAATAATAATAAAAGAGAATTCGAAAAAAATAATAATTGTCCATTTCTAAAAATCAAAACATAGAAAGATAAAATCTAAATAAATAAATAAATAAATAAGTCTAAAAAAACAAAGTTTATTTTAAAAACAAACAACTCTTACTTACATCATGAGATAGGAATAACCTGATTGAAAGAAAATTAAAGAAAATAACAAAGGTTATTTTTTCAAAACAAACAACTTTGAATGATATAATCGGTAAAAAAACATTGTCAATCCGTGTTAACTTTTTAAACTCCTGACCCTAGCTAGTGACTAAATGAGAACCATTATATTTGAAAATCCACTATTTTAAAACTTGACTCGACCTAATGGGTTGATCCGTGATCTAGGTGATCTAGAGCCTAGACCAGGTCTAGTTTCAAAAGAAATTAGGGGAGAATTGATCTAGTGTAAAACAATAAAAAACCAGAGGCTATTTTCCTTAATTTTTTTTTCAAAATGATATATTTATAAAATAAAGAGATTTGGTTAAATTGGGTTAACTTGGGTCAACCTACTTGATCTGTGACCTGGTACTTGTCTCGTACTGACTCCCAAGTTGGGCCTAAAAACAATGAGAAAAACAAAGAAGATCAAATCCCAATAAATCAAATGTTGAATGATGAGATAAAAAAAATCAAGGATAAAAAAATAAAAATTAAGAGAATAAGGACCTCATTTGAAACAAAAAATGAGTGGACAACTTAAAATTTTGAATTGAAGGGAAAATTTTAAAAAAATAATCAAATTAACAAATGAGTCCATAATAAAAAGTAAAAATCAAAAGAATGAGGAAGAAATAAAAAAAAAATCAAGATTATAGATCTAAGGATGAAATTAAAAACAAATTAAAATTTAATAAAGGGCTAATTAGAACCAAAATTATAGAACAAAACATTGAGGGCTAAACCTGAAATATCATCAAATTTTGAATTGAAGGGCAACATTAAAAAGAAAAATCAAAATCACAAAAGAATCCAAATAAAAAATCAAAATCAAAATCAAAATCAAAATGAGGAGCTAATATGAAAAAAATAAGATATGGATCAAAGGATGAAATTGAAAATAAATTAAAATTTGATAAAAGGGATAAGAATCAAAACATTGAGGGCCAAACTTGAATCATAAAGTAAAAGGACAAATTTGATATAAAAAAGAAATGCTAAAGGATGAAATTGAAAATCAAATATATCAAATTTGATATAATTAAAAAATAAGGAACAAATATGATAAAATTAATAAATAACACACTTTTCTAATTTTTTGCAAGGGTATCATGTATTTCAAGGTTGAAAAGAAAGAAAAAATGGGAAAGAAAAAACATCATTGGAACTCCACTGTGTATAGAGAGACTGTATGCACCTCACCACCATGAAGGGGGTGACGAGATGCATTGAACGCACCATGAAATGTGGTGTCCGCCCTAAAGTCATAGGTACCTCCTATACACTGGTGCGTGTGATACACACACCAACAACTTTTCTTATTCTTTTAATTAATATATTTAAATACCTAAGTGCCCTTAACCCTATACATTATTATAAAAATATATAACAAAAAGACCAAAAAACCCCTCAACTTTTCTTAGCTATAGATTATTTGACTCAAATGGTATTTTAATAATTACACTATGTCAAGAGTGAGAAAAAACTGAATACACCCCTACCCTAATAGTTAAAGAAATTCAATTTTTAAGGGTATTTTAGATATTACATTGTGCAAATAAAAAGTTAAAAGACTTCTATACCCCATTCAATCTTGTAATAGCAAAAGTGTCCCGTGAAAAAGATACCTTATTGCCTTTGAAAACATGCTATAAGGCTTAAATTGTTAAGGACAAAATGATAATTTAACTATGAAAATTCACAGTGAAATATGAGTGTGTGCATAGTGAAAGATTGTGTTTTTTTAAATTTTATTTTAATAAAAGTATATAATCATATATGAAAGTGCAAGCTTTTTCTTAAAAAAATAAGAAATTATAAAGTAGGAATTTGTTTTTGAAAATAACACAAAATTTATTTGAGAATATAGTGTAATTTGAAGAGTTGCATGTCTAGTTTATGTTTAGAGTTGCATATGTCACTTGTGATTTAAAAAAATAAAAAAATACTCGTAATTTTATTAAAAGTTTTTAAAAAGTATTTTAAATTTTAAGTTTAAAAAATAAATAAATATTATCTTGATCATAGTATTTTAAATTTTGAACTATAACATACACATATGAGATTCTTTGTTATTCTTTTACATTAATTCTATTAATTGGACCAAAAAATTCATAAAATTCTTGTTATTCTTTTTACCTTCGCTACTAATATTAAAAGAAGACTACTTCAAATAACATTTCATAAAATTTATATTCATGCCTATATTTTTAATTTCTTTTTATTTAGAATATAATTAAAATCCAAATATAAGAAATTTACATTAAAATCCAATAAATTATGAAATTGAACCTTAGTTAATTTTTTATAGAAACGTTTTTTTATGTTATATTTCACTTCTTAAGAGAACATGATTTATACATTTCGACATGCTCTATTAATATTAAAATAAACTTCTAGTCAGAAGATAGAATAAGATTTTTATTAGTGTCTATATACTTAATAGAATAATATTAAAATGGACTTTTTATGTTTTAAAGGTTGTTTTCCACTTATCTCCCATCTTGATTTTTATTTGGTAATAACCACTTTTAAGATCAATTTTCAAAAACAACTTGGAACCTACCAACTAATATAACATGTTATCTAGCCATGATATCTAGAAACTATACTTCCTTGGAACGGTCAACAATATCATCCTCTTCCCAAGCTATTCTACCATTATTAACTAGGGTATACACTACTTGTTCGCCCTTTATCTCCTTAATAAATTATGATAAAGACAACAAACTCTTTCTCTATTTAGTTTTAATCTCCACCTTCTTCTTTATAAGTGCCAACACTGTACGTTTTCCTTTAATACTTGGGATACATGTATTTTTTTCTACCATTATGCACCACATGTCTATCAAACTATCATGGCCAACACAACAGAACATGACACGCATCCATAGACACTACATCATACCAAGTGCTATCAAAATATTTATGTCTCTTGAAAGAGGAAACAAGACATCTTTTATCAATAATTATCTTAGTATCTCTATTCAACCATGTTAGTTTATAGGGTTTAGGATTATTTTTATTTGTCAGTTGGAACTTCTTTGCCACCCCTGTAGACATTGCGTTCTCGTAGCTACCACTATCTATAATCAAGTTGTAGACCTTATCTTTAACAATACATATAGAATAAAAGATGTTAGTGTGTTGTCAATCCTTTTTTGAATTACTTTTAGGTGTCAACAAACTCTTTCTAATAATAAGGATATTACAACCATTATTATGTGAATTCTTCTCATTATTGCCCGAGTCATAATGATACTTAGAATCAGTCGCATCCATAGGCTTTTGTATTAGAAGATTCTTTTTTAGATGACTCTTTGCTTTACTTCACTCACTAGCTTAGTGCCCTAGCTAGTTTACCATATATAAAGCAATAACTCTATTTTGCCCATAAATTTTTATTAATAGCTTTAGCAGTCTGCTACTATTTTACTGTCAAAACCCTCAAATATGTTTAAAAAACTGTCCATAGATACTACAGACACAATACACTTTGGATGGACTACCATAGACCACTGATATGCCTTACCACCAACTACTCTTCGATTTATATCAAATCATTTTAAGCTACTAATTGATAGAATTAATCAGTGTATTCATTGGCAGGTTCACCTACTTGTTTCAACATGTGAAAACTCTAGTATAAGGTTTAAGAATAGTTAAAAGAAAGGAATGCTCCCTTATCTTTTTTAATGGCTGAATATTTTTGGAAGTTTCCATATTTTACAAGGAAATTAAGGGGAAAGAGCTATTACAAAGATTTTCATGCTTATTTAGGAGAGTTAAAGTTAGTTTTAGGCTGATTTTTTTTCTATAGCATAGTTTTACATACATAAACATAATTTTCAACTCAATCGTTGGACCGAACTGAAATTTACTATGAGTTTATAGATTTATTGTTCATATTGGGTTAAAACTTCAGATCCATTGAGATAAGGTCTAAAAGGTACTATGCGAGATTTGTATTAGTTTCTAGGTTAATTTAGGATTATTTTTCTATTTTATTTAGAATTCTTATATTAGTTTTCCAGAATTGTTTAGGATATTTTTTTTACCTAGTATAAATAGATTTATTTAGCTTGTACTTAAATTTTTACTTTGGGGCCATGAATTATTGAATAAAATTGGTGTTTTGTTTGGAGTGCCATGTTTTTCTCTTTATTTAAAAAACAAACAAGTGAACTTATCAAAGTATAATTGACTTTGTTGTGTTCTTTCTTGTACATCTTGTTTGTGTTTCGCTAATCGTTGGGTAGAGGTTCATTCCAATAGTATTGATGTCTTGGTTTAGGTAATCATTATATCAAATTTCTTATTAAACTTGATTTTTGGGTTTCTAAAATTGTGTTAATCTTGATTGTGAATTATAAAATCTTTATATTCATGAGGTTCGCTTCACAAAGTGTGAATGTCATTGACCGGGTAAGGGCACTAATCTTATGAGGGTGTGTTGGAGGGACATTATTTTGAGTGACCTTACTTCATGGTCTTTTTTAGCCTTGTTGAAACAAATGATACAAGAGTTTATCGTTTTATTTTATTGAAAAATAATAAGAAAAAGGAATCCATATTGAGTTAAAACATGTCAAATTTAGTATCGTATTTACGTGAATTTTTTAAAATTTATAATGTTTTAAAGATTGAAAAAAGTAAGTCCTGGAATAGAATGCATCTCTAGGTTCACATGCAGTTTAATAACTCAATCTAAAGCAAATGCTCTCTAGCTAGCTAATCACTTACATTACTTTACAAATAAAGCACAAATCCAATGAAGGTAAAATACATGAAATATATAAAAAGAATTTAAATATTACTCTAAAGCATGAACATATTGAAACATTACAAAAAAAAAAGGGGTAGATCTGAATCTGTGACAGGTTACCTGCGTATCTCCATCCAAAGAAACACTTAAAAATGAGAGATCAATACCCTTAGCATAGTTCTCTTGAATAGATAGTGTGAAGTTCTAGCATTTAACCTACCTACTTTCTACATATTTTAAACATCTCGATTTCACAGAATTTTATAAAAATCGTTAAGGTTTTTTCATTAAAACCCTAATATTTTATTAAAATCCTAATAAAGGTGTGTGGAGAAGGTGAAAGAAAGAAAAATTTTCATATATAAAGAAAGAGAAAAAAATACAGGTGTCCATGGAGAGGTGGGGGGAGGGCCAACATATGAGGGTCAAAGTAAGAAACTGTTTCCCTTCCAAAAATATTTACAGTCACTGTTGTTATACCTTGTGTGAAAAGAACACTAGTAGCTCTTTCACTTTGGTTAAGTGCCTGACACTCTTATGTCTGCTACAGAATCCCCTGCTGACATTAAAGAAAATCCTCTCACTGTAGCTCTCTCTTTCTTTCCTTCGTTAGATTTATTAAGATCTGGAGTCAATTTCCTGCTTGACTCTCATAACGAAAATGACCCCTCATTTTTCCTCTGAATAAAAAGCAACTTCTCTCTCTTTTTTTTTTCTTTTTTTTTGTATTGTGCAACTCTCCATTTTCTTCCCTTTTTTCCTCCTTCAAATACACTGCAACTTCTCTCAAGTTCTCTCACGCTTACTGTTCTTTCTTTTGCACAGTGAAATGAGATTTAGAGTGGTTATATATGTATATATAGACACAATTAGAGAGAAATGAGTTTTTGCTAAAGCATCAGATTTAGGGTTTCGATTCTTTATGGAGGTACCAAGCAGTGAAGTTACCTTTTCCGAATATATATGTACATGTACACTCTCCATGATAATTAGATCATATATTTATCATCTCTTAACTTTTTCTGCCGAACATAAGCTTTTTCAGTAATTGTTTTTCCATGATTCCATGGTAAGTTCCTGGTTTCTTTACTTTGTCTTGATGTCAATAATATATTATAACGGATAGTATTCGATCTATTCTCTTCTATATATTTAGTTTATTTCTTGCTAAACGTTTAATATTGTTTCTAAGATGATGAACAAAGTAGATTTACTTCTGTATGGTGATTCATTTGTCTATTTTAAGAACCAAAATGTTGGATTTTCTTTTTTTCTTCCTTTTTCAGAATAGATTTACTCTTCTACTACAATTTCTATGCGGTTAATATGTTTTTTTTTTTTCCTATTTCGGTTCTTTTATGTAATGATGGGATGATTTAAGACCAGAGTTTTGTTCTTAAAATAGATTTTCATGGGACCTTCCATTTTATGGTAGATTTTAGATGCTTGAAATCTCTTTGTATTAATTCACTTCTTAAAAAAAAAAAGGGAAAACAAGAAAGAAGGCTGTGAGGGTGTTTTTTTTTTCCGTTCTTCACATTCGTTGGTAAGATGTGGGGTTTGGAAGGCAGCCAGATGGGGGGAATGTCCATAGCTACTCTCTACTTTTAGCTTTGTTAAGTTGATGCTTTCCATTTTAGCTTTGCACTACTGTTGACAATGATTTGGGCCCTAATCCAGGTATATAAAACCATTAATTCTTGCTGTGCATTAATTATGAAGGATTTTTTGCTCTCATGTTAATAGGTCACATTCTTTGATAAGACTGATTTAATGGGTAACTTGTCTTGACCTGGATCATATCAAATTTGCAAGTAGTTAAACTTCTACTTGCCTTCTTCATTAACAAGTCACCAGCTGCCACGCCCAGCCAAATATACACAGCCCATATATATATATCTTGATCATCAACCGCGTTCACTTCCTAAAAGCACAAACTGTACTATATATATAAATGTAATGAGTGTAGTTGAAGTGGGGTGTGTGTGTTCTAGGTAGAAATCCATACTGCTGTGCATATTTACTTGGTTATGAGAGAGAATTAATTAATGGTGGGAGAGAGCTTCCTTCAGCCCACTCATGGATAGGAGAAAGGGGTTGAATTAGCTGCCGACTCATTCATTCAAGCACCAGTAGAAAAAAGAGGAATGGATGTTCTTTTGCTACTGTGATTGTGTGAATGATGCGGGAGATAATTTTACATCCCCTCTTTTTCTGTGCTTGGACTGAAGGGAGCTCCTTCCTTCTATTGCTTTCATTTACTGAAGAAAGAATTTGTTTAATTAATACAGGTTATACACTTCTTGTTAATGTTCTACTTTCTTACCTTAACACCGTCTTCGACTCCTGATACTTGTCTCGTGTTTTGTCGTAACATGATCAACTAATTAGTATCCTTAATTTTGTCGTAATAAATCTCCTCCATAATGACTGCCATTGTGCCAAAATGTAGAGAATTAATTGTACATTTTTTACACTTTGGTATTTAATGCCGGTTACCCAGTACGTACTGGCAGCATTCCTGTTTTTCTTTGCAGGGAAATAAAAGACATGTTGAACAGGTGACCAATCAACATTATACCAATCTCCTCGTCGGTACTGCTATACTATCCAGTTTCTCGTTGAGGAGAAAACATCCTCTTACATGTAAATTCTATTTACAGCTAGCATGCTTGCCTCTCTCAGAAGCATCTGTTCCTCCTCTTTTGGGCAGACAAAGAGAGATTTCTGATCTGATTTGTGTCTTCTTTGGGATTTTTTCTTGTAACGTTAATTGAGACTTGATTTCTTTGGATAATTTAAACTATGGCTGGCTAGCTAGCAACATCTGATATTGTCTCGCAGATGTCCAAACTTGGAACTGTTAATACTCTCTGAATTAATTCTCATGTGTTCTAGCTCCCTCGTTCATTTCTTGCTTAATTACAAAGTATTGTTTAATTCGTGACTTTGTGTCTGTCCAATTATCTCTTCTTTCTCAAATAAAACTGGCCTCACGGAGAGATGATATAGTGAAAGGTACTGGGTGTTTTTTTTTTTTTTTTTTTTTTTTTTTCAGATCTCGTTCCTCAAGCTTTTCAAAGGGCACCATTAGGGCAGAAGCTCATCCCTTATGCTTAATAATGTAGGACTAGCTAGTGGGTGGGTAAGGACAGATATTCATCATATGGAGTAACTAAATTAAAAGATGCCATCAATATTTTTATTTTGTTGTTCTTCGAGGGAGGGAACTAGCACTTGCTTCCATTCATCTTTTTCATTTGAAACTGTGCAATTAGGTCCATCTGCCATTATTGAAGCATTATCTTCCACTTTATAGTGCATATTTTAGTATGCCTTTTATTTTTCTTTATTAATTATTGCCTAGATATTACTAGTATTTCTTTCTTGGAAATAGACATGTTGGGTATTCACAATTTACTAATATTTTATGTTGGTGGCTGGTTTCCAATGTTGGAGAAATTAGGCGGTGAGGATTGAAACCGTGGCATATTTTGCCAAATATGGACGAGGCTACCTTCCTAGCCTTCTTCCTCTTTTGGAAATTGAACTTGTTCTTCTGGTACAGGGAGTTACGCCATTGACGTTGCATGCAATGTGGTCCTCATCCCTCTGCATATATAGTCATAGATAGGATCATAGTCAGAGGACATTTGATATCAAATTCGGCACACAAATTTTAGATAGCATTTAGTTATTCTCTCAAAATGAGACAGTAAAAGAAAAATATATTTGATGAAAAAGATAAAAATATGTTTTTTTTTTTTTTATGATTTTGGAGTGATTTTGTATAATTTCAAATCAAGATGTGTAGAGGAGATATTTCTTCTGAGAATATTTATTATTTCTAAAATATTACTGTAAAAAAATTTTAATTTTAAAATTATTTAACTAAAATATGTAAGATAAAAGATTATTTAGTTATTATCATCAAACAGAAAAAATAAAGACATGTAACATCAATATATTTGGTTGAAAAGATAAAACAATATAAAAAAATATGTTTTTATGATGATTTTAGAATGATTTTCTATAATTTCAAAACATGATGCATAAAAGAGATATTTATTATTTCTAAAATATCATTTTAAAAAACTTTCAATTCTAAAATCATTTAACTAAGACATGTAAAGGTAAAAATATTTATTATTATAGTTTTAAAACTCGATTAAGAATATGAGTCGAGAGAGACAACTCGAATTGACTTTGGTCAACTAAGATTAACAAAAAAAACATTTATTATAAAAGATTAAAAGGACATCATTTTGACCATATTTAAAAAAAAAACAATCAATGGGTTTTTTATTAGGTCGAGTTGGGTCAATCCCTATTTTATTTTTTTAAACCCGGATCAATTTAGGTTCTAGGATGGTGCGTTAGGTGGTTCAAGTTTTATAACTACGATTATTATACTAATATTAATTTTAACACTCAATGTAAACTATATTTAAAAATATAATCTAAGATAAAATAGATTTTTTTTCATATCTTATCAAGAAATTCATCATAAACTAAACAAAATACATAGACTTGAACACCATTACTAATAACAATTATATCTTCGTCTCATGTTATGTTTTTCTTTTAGGGAATTACTTTTATTTGTGCTTTTTCAGAAAAGTTATTTATAAACAAATTTCTTCATGCTATATTCTCATAGAAAATGATGTGTCAATAAATGGTAAAATATGTGTGCTATGGATTATAAATGACTGATGTCATATAAGAATAATTAGTAAGTGTCATTCTGCCACATGTCTCAAATAAAATTTGGTTTCTATGGCATTACTCTCTTTGCAAACCGTTTTGATTCGCTAAAATGTTCCTGTTATTTCATGTTCTCTACTGCATGCACGCTTCGATATAAATACATAAATATTAATTAATTGCAATTTGTTTTACAAGCAATAATTAAGTTCATTTAAAAAATATTAATTTGATTAATCATCACAGTTAATCCTCCATTACTCGGAATTGGGGGCGTCTTGTATCAAGCCATGCCAGCTCTACATGGAACCCGGACATATTATTATTATTAACATAACCTAATTGATGGAATTCAGTTTTATTTGAAAAGTGTTTTTTTTATTTTATTATTTAGTATTGGGTTTGTTTATTTTAATCTTAAGACCTGGATCGTGGATTATAAAAGTCAACTCGGTTTTTTATGTTATTTTTTTAGTTGATTTTTTTTAAAATTTCATCATTAAAGATTTAATTGATTTGAAATTAGACTTTATATTTTTTTTCTTATTTATTTTTTATAAGGTTATTTCTCACTCATTACCAGGGTTGCGGCTAAGAGAGGTTAACTTGAGTTGTTTGTTTATTGGCCATTTTTTTAATTGATTTTTTTCGAATTCATCCTTTAATATTGGATTGGTTGAGAATTTGATTTTATAATTTCTTTTGATTTGCTTTATATGGGTTATCTTGTTTTTATGATCCAAATCACGGATTTAACAAGTTAATCTTGATTGATCCAAGTTAATCTAATATTTTTTATCTCAATATTTTTTTAAAAAATGATCTAGATTTTCTTTGAACCCATCAAGTTGATCGGGTTATATCAGGTCAACCTTCACATGGTTAAATGTTTTTTTTTTTTTTTTACTATGAAACACATTAGCAACAACAAGATATTTTTTAACGTTAAAAAAATTGATTAGACTCGTAGTATAACGAGAAAGAATCATCAAGTCATTATATAAAGTCATGCCAACCTTTTAATTAATGAGGACCTAAAGTTATTCAAGAATTTGAATCCAAGATCTCCCTTTGTTCAAGTTTAAACAAGTGAAATTTGCATGCATTTGATACAGAGCAATTGTTAAATTATAAATTCATACAAAAATGGATACAAATGTTTGGCCAATGTTTGCATGATTTGGGATTCAATTTGAGACTGAGAAGTGATAATTGTTTCGGCTATTATTTGAAATATTCTAAGCCATCTATAACATAAAGATATCTATGGAACTTGTGTAATCTTTAAGGGTTTTATGGTACTTAGTGAATTATGACAAATTCAGAATTTTCATAGAGATGTATAAAGTTTGCTTGTTGAAATATTTCATTGATGCTCGAGAGAGATTAGTGATTAAATTAGTAAAACCTGATTATCAATAATAAGAATAAATAATTCAATTGAGAAAATTCACTTAGTAATAATTACGGTAAGTCAAAAATCCTAGGATCCATTAAAATTGAATTCAATTCTACTTAATTAATTGATTGTTTGTTTTTAAATATTTTTTTTTTGGTTTAGTTAACTATCTCGTTCAATGTTTCAAATATATCACAATTTAAGAGATTTTGGTAGTTATTAGTAATTTTTGGGATTCAATTTGAGACTGAGAAGTGATAATTGTTTCAGCCATTATTTGAAATACTCTAAGCCATCTATAACATAAAGATATCTATGGAACTTGTGTAATCTTTAAGGGTTTTATGGTACTTAGTGAATTATGACAAATTCATAATTTTCATAGAGATGTATAAAGTTTGCTTGTTGAAATATTTCATTGATGCTCGAGAGAGATTAGTGATTAAATTAGTAAAACCTGATTATCAATAATAAGAATAAATAATTCAATTGAGAAAATTCACTTAGTAATAATTACGGTAAGTCAAAAATCCTAGGATCCATTAAAATTGAATTCAATTCTACTTAATTAATTGATTGTTTGTTTTTAAATATTTTTTTTTTGGTTTAGTTAACTATCTCGTTCAATGTTTCAAATATATCACAATTTAAGAGATTTTGGTAGTTATTAGTAATTTTTGGGATTCAATTTGAGACTGAGAAGTGATAATTGTTTCAGCCATTATTTGAAATACTCTAAGCCATCTATAACATAAAGATATCTATGGAACTTGTGTAATCTTTAAGGGTTTTATGGTACTTAGTGAATTATGACAAATTCATAATTTTCATAGAGATGTATAAAGTTTGCTTGTTGAAATATTTCATTGATGCTCGAGAGAGATTAGTGATTAAATTAGTAAAACCTGATTATCAATAATAAGAATAAATAATTCAATTGAGAAAATTCACTTAGTAATAATTACGGTAAGTCAAAAATCCTAGGATCCATTAAAATTGAATTCAATTCTACTTAATTAATTGATTGTTTGTTTTTAAATATTTTTTTTTTGGTTTAGTTAACTATCTCGTTCAATGTTTCAAATATATCACAATTTAAGAAATTTTGGTAGTTATTAGTAATTTTTGCAAATCATCGTGTGACAATACTCTACTTATCACTTTATTACTCGTCACGATTCATGCATTTACGATTTTGTCCATCAAAAACCCTTTGGTATATGATGGGAACTAAATTGAAGTTTTCTAGTGCCTACCACCCTCAAAATGATGGTCAAACTGAGATGGTTAACATGAGTTTAGGCAACCTTTTGAGATGTATAGTGAGTGATCATAATAGAAATTGGGATTTTGTTCTTCTTACGGCCCAATTTGCCTATAATATTTGCAATTTAGTCATCTAATTTGACCCCTGAAAATCTAATAAAATTTCAGATTGGTCCCTAGCTATAATTTTTGTTTTTCATATTGGTTTGATGAATAATTGAGAGTTATTTGGTGAATTTTTATCAAATTTTATTATTTGTTTTCTTTTGAATTAAATTTCGAGAAAACCATTTAATTTTTGGATTTTTGAGAAAACTAACTAGTTTGGTTCATAAACTTATAGGATTATAAGTTAGACTCTTAGTTAAATGTATTAAATAGGTTGTACGTTCTTTTCGAGTCATTTTTTAGTATGTCTCCTTTTGCATTCAAATAATCCTAATTTTTTATCTGCGGGATGTTAGTAGGATTTTTTCTGATATCTACTTTCAAGTTCTGTTCACTTTTGAGTCAGGTGAGTAAATAAGTTTTCATATGCATGAGAAATAGTATAAATATTTAAATTTTTAATACGAATTGGACTATGCTTCTTGATAAAATATATGTTAATTATTATTCTTGTTGTGATAAAGCATGTTCAACTTTTGATGTTGAATTTGAATTATTGATATGAGCCAATATATAATTTTGATTTAACTTCTGAATTGATAGCTCATCATTTGATTGATGTCATGAGTTGAGCCTTAAGATATGAATTTGTTTGTTTGATCATGATATGAACATATGGTATGCCAGTCAGAATACCCATGCTAACAGGGTAGTGTTAGTCTTTGTGCACATCGTATCTGAAACCTAGCTGGTTAGGGGAGTCACCAACTTGTGTGAACTGATCATCCCACAGTAAAGATCCTAATGCTCATTGCATTTTAATTTTCTAACGAGCTTTACCTTATGATATTTTTGTTATGGCCTTTTTGAGAAACTTTTCTATAAGAACCTAAAGCCATATTTGTATATAAATTCCTCATTGTTGTATTACCTCGTGTATGTATATTGAACATTATCTACTCACTAAGTTATTGAACCCATCCTCTCATATTTATCTATTTCAAGCTTATAACTTGTTAGCGGGTCACTTTTGTTGGACTTTCAGAACCTGTTCTTTTGGTTGTAATTAGTGTTTTTTTCTTTATGTCTAGTTAGTGCTTCTGTATTAAGATAATTAAATTATATTATAAAGTTAGTTTTGTTATTACTGTTGTGTTGAACTTTGATTGAGTTATTTAAAGGATAAGTTTGTATGTGAGTTGGGGTATGCATAGGTATGGAACCATGAAGGAGGACCTTGTCTATGTGCCGATCATGGATCCAGGAATCAGGTCATGACAATTTGGTACCTCTGAGAGTCATGAGATACCATTACTCTTGCTAATTTTAAGATTCTATCTAGCACAATTTTATATGTAATCAACCAGTCGACCCATTAAGGGATTTCTACAAACTAGTCGACCGACTCATTTGTTATTTGTCTTTACAATATTTTTTATCCTTTTCAATTTCTTTTTTAACTTTTGTTTTTTTTCCTTGTTATTTTTTGTTAGGTAGATAAAAAGTAAGAAGCATTTGTACTTCTTGAGATATGCGTCTTGTACTCTGTATAGTTCCTTCCTTTTACTCTTATAAAAAATAAAAAATAAAAATCCTGCGCATTTCCATTGAAAACCGGTTAGGGAATTATACTCTCAGCTGTGCTCATTTTACAGTATATCAAACTCAAATTTGCATCATGAAATGGTAGATAAAATGCCAGCAAAACAAACAAGATCACCCGGTAAGGCAAGATGTCAGCTATGGCCCTGACGCCCAGACGTAGCCTTTTCTGGGAATAGCTTCAGGAGCTACATGCGGAGGAGTTCCACAAGTTGTTTGGAGCATACAATCTTGAGGCTTAGACTCGGCAGCAGCATTCAAACCAATCTCTAAAACTTTCAAATCTCCATGCATTCTCATCCAGAAGTTTTCTGGTTTCAGATATCGGTAATAAACACTTCTGCTACGGAAAAAATTAACTGCATGAATTAATTCTTGAAAAATACTTCCTTGGAGCCTTCCTTTCGCTACCTTATTGAAGAGTTGGCCACCTTTTGCATATTCTATAACATGGTAAATTTTTCTTTGGCGGCCATAACCTCATACAGATGCAGCACATTTGAATGTTAACCAGTTCGATGACAGATATCTATCAATCGAACTGATCCATCAGCCGCTCTTTCAGAATTTGTCTGGCCAGTTTTAAGGTTTCTCCCATAGTAAACTTCAGAAAGGTTTTCTTGACCCAGCAATATTCTCCCAAAACCATTCTTTTACATCGATACATTAACCATATTTTCCTTTTTCAATAAGAAATCCTAATAGACTGATATACGCACAGTGATCTTTTGAACTTGAAAGCTCGGCAGTTTGCGCAAAGGGAACAAAACATAAATTATGTTACTAATCTCCTGGTGCATTCGGGCCACAAATGCGAACCTGTCATGTGTTGTTTACCCAACTTCATAAGGGATGGATAAGGGCAACCTCAATGGCAATTGAGTTTCACAGGCTTCACAGCATGAAAAAACCAGAGTTCAAGCACATCTTTGAACACTGCCTGTTGTTCGCATTTCAAAGATGGAAAGGAGAGATGGAACACCAAGGTAGCATGAAAATATTGTAACATTACGAGTATCAACAATAATAACAATGGAAGTCCATTGTTCATGCACAAAACAAATGAATGCTCATATCAGATTCACTGGTAAGAGATTCAAACAAATGACAAAGTGGATCCAAAATGTGTCAACTGTCAAATCCAGGAACAATATGAAGATCAGGAAACAGACTCAAACCTAAATTCAAACAGAGAAAAACACTTGTAAGAACACAACATCAAGCCCATTTTTATATTTTCGTTGATTGAAATCAGCAAAACAATATATCCCATAATCAAGAATATGAAAAAGATCATGCATTTGCATAAATTTGTAACATAGCAAAACTAAACAGATCACGCGACCCCGAAGATCTTACGGAGAAAAAGAGGACCTCAAGTTTATCTTAGAAGGAAAGAAGAAAAGAAATAAACAGGTAGCCTTGAGTAAATCTTAACGTTTAAGAGAAAGAAATGACAGAGGCAAGTACAATGTATCTATGTAAAACTAATTAAATTCTCCTCAGAATTAGGCAGGAAAAATTAAGCCAGGAAAAGTCTTTGCTGCTAAATAGGAAATGGATAATACAGAGAATAATAGTCTTTTAGGAATCTAACATATTTACCAAAAGCATTTAATTATATAAGATTCGATTAATTGTTAGGTATGAAAATCTTGATAGTAATGCAAATCTTTCACCAAACTTTCTTTCCAAGTTTTTAATTACCAAAAAAAAGTATTATGCATTGAATGAGTAGATCTCACAAGCGAATCACATAAATCATAGCATACTAGTAAAGTAGAGGGGACGGATTTTTTTGTCAATAAAGAAATCTGGGGGATGGAATTCAATCCACACATCCGAGAGGTGACAATAACACAGTGAAATTGAGAAAGGGAAACCAACAACTTTCCAAAATTATAAAACTATGGGCGGTGGTTAGATTTCACTGCAGTTTTATCAGCCATGGAGCTCTAAGATCTTTCTATTGTTTATAAAGGGTTGCTTTCTTGAACTCCTATTTTTCTAATACTACGTCCCTACTATCAGAAAAGAATTACCGAAGATGGATTTCTCAAATATTGTAAGGGCTCAAAATCAAGTGAGAGTACAAAAGGGGATGGCTTCTCACCTCACAAATAACCATGTTATCATAGCAGACATTTTATCAAGACTTCCTGTGAAGACTCTCTCAAGGTTCAACTGTGTATGCAAGTTATGGTACTGGATGATTAATTCAGATCCTGGTTTCCAAGCCTTGCACCACAGTCGGTCGTGGAGGAATCCTCGGTTCCTTTTTCGATTGTCTGACTTTGATTTTAACCCTCTTGAACAACTCGGATACCGATATGCTTATAACTTTGTTTCGACAGATACTGAGGGGAAAAACATCTGTCTGATGCAAATTAAGGTGCATGAACCTGTTAAACTCATATTGCCAGGTTGCTTTGGTTTGCTTGTCTTTTCTACAGACACACGTATTCATGTGTGTAACCCTAGCACTCGTCGAATTCTAGCACTGCCGGATTACAAAAGTAAAATAGCAGGATTTGGGGTCGGGTATCTGAGCTCAATAAGAAGACACAAGATCGTTAGGTTAATTCCTCGAAGACCATCAAGCCTTCATTTAGAGTGCTCAGTTTTCACTCTTGCTCCAGGGGAAGAAGGATTTTCATGGAGGGTGCTGAATGATCAGTGCCCGTATTTGGTGGATCAGTTCAGTCTTCCTGCTTTTGCAAACGAAACAATTTACTGGAAAATCGACCGTCAGCAAGCCCTCAACAGGCATAACGATTTCATTGTATCGTTCAATATTAGATACGAGAAGTTTATGACCATTACTCATCCTGCAGACTGGATTCCTACTTCTAATCTTGACTGGAGATCACCAATTCGAAATTCAACGCAACTGGTGGAACTACGAGGGACTTTGTGCATGATACAGACTTTAGCATCCTCTCATGTGGCAGTATGGAAATTGGCGGATCACAAGAATAGCATGTGGGTAAAAATATGCATGTTCGAAACAAGCAGAATTCATCCGAATTTTGTTGGAGAAGTCCAGTGCATCAAGGATGGAGAAATCATATTCAACTCAGCTAGTAATTATCTGCTCTACTATGATGTGAGAAAGAAAACATTCAGAAAGAAGATGCTACCGCACTCTGCAGAAAATCTTACCAGTTATTGCGAAAGTCTTACTTCCCTAACAAGATGATGATAGATTGATTTACAGGAACTTTTTTTTTTCATCACTTTGTACTTCTTTCAGTTGATAACCCCTTGAGTTTTGGCAAAATTTTCTTTTTGGGTCTTTGATGTTTTGTAGGAGAAGGCTCTTTCTTCATTCTTCCAGAAAGAATTACAATAAGCATTCAAGTGTAACTCGATTCTTTTCATGGCATGTATTTTTACTTCATAATCATCAAGCTTCAAAAACCTGCATTCTAAGATCCAGACTTGACGGTTTTGATTTATGTAATTGCTGCCAAAATCGCTATTATTACAGAAATATTCACAGAAAGTTCATCAGGAGAGCACTAAAAACAATTAATCAAATATTCACAGAAAATTCAAATATGCGAGGATGGGTTTTTAAAGAAATATAGGAGGATAGTGGGAATTATGAAGGTGTTCTTGCAATATTTAGCAATTGAAGCCTTGATGCATTTCTGGGATGTCGTCGAGTATTAGTGCTTTACTTTTAAAAATGTAGACATGTGTCCTACTTTAAAAGAATATGGCTTACTAACCAAATTCCCTTGAAATTTATACAAAGCCTACTTCCACCAAAGACGCGACAAAGTGCTAACTGAATTGGCTGAATTGATTAAAGTTTCAGATCTCCATTAGATATTGAAGAAAAGTGTTATTAGCCTAAAGTGGAAGATGATTTAAGAAGTATTTGAAAAGAGGAAGAATGGCTCTAGATTTTAAAGAAAATGGCAGAATACTTGCTTCAGGAATCTTCGGGTTTGTGTTATTTCTAAACCTCACTGGAATAATCAGTTTAGAGGTGGCAGCAACTTTTGTTTCATATGAAAACACTCAGATAAATATCACTACGGTATTACTAGCAAAAACTATCTTAACACTTAACCATTGTAGAAGGGTTGGCAAGGGATCAATAAGATGTTGTGAAAAGTTGTTGTACATATGGCTGATTAGCCATTTAGAAACCAAGAAGCCGATATTTAACAACTTATGGTGATTTAGTTAAAGATCATTGGAGATAGTTAAAGAAGATGAATGGAAGGACATGAGCGAGGAAAAATAGAAAGTAAAATTGCAAGGAATCTCGCAAAGAGAAGTGAAGTGGAAAGCCTCATAGATAAGAGCAATAGATTGCTTGATAAGTTATGGGCAAAAACGATGAGTGCCTCTGACGGGAGTGATCAGATATGTCAGTTATGCACCCACTTTGGTTGTGAGGAAACATGGGGGCATAGCATGTGTCAAGGATTGCCAGGTTATCCCAATTCTCTGGGTGATTCAAGGACCAATTTGCTTTGGAAGTTATAGAGAACATCAAACAAGACTAGAAGCTTCTAATATTGGTCAAGAAGGAATCAAATGGTTTAAGAGATCTAATCACTAGTGAAAAGTATCTAAGGTTAAGAAATCTATCACTAGTCACTATCCCTATGACTCTTGGATTTAAAGTTGAGACTTCACAAGCTGTTGAACCGACTAAAACAAAGAGGATTAGCAACGAGGAAGAGTTGAGAGAACAACTAGAAAAGCTCCAAATAGAGGTGGGCACAAAGCCCCTAAGATATTCCTCAAGGATCAACTCCTCAATGAAGAGAGATTAAGAAAGTTTATAGAGCAACAACTGGAGAAAAATGACAAGAAAATCATGTCTTTAGAAAAGTAACTAGAAGAAAAAAAGGCAATTAGAAACCTAGCTGAGGAGGAGCGAGAAGAATTTGGAACACATTGGATGCAAACCAGTACTAAGCTAGAGGCTTTGATAACCAATTTTAACGATTGTCAAGAAAGGGTTGATATGTCTTCAAAGACCCAAGTATATTTAGAAAGTCAGATTAGCATTATGAAAGGCTATAGAAGAAGTATGTGATGCTGGAAAGTGAACTGGATGAAGCAAAAGCTAAAAGAAAGGTTGTCAAGGTCTTTAAAACTGGTTTAGATAAAATGAGAGATGCAATCAGCCTCCTAAAGGAGAAGCTCGACAAAGAAATGCCAAGGCAAAGCATTTGAAAGAAAAAAACAGACTACTCGAGCGCCACGACCAGATGATTAACACCAACAACAATTAACTAAATAGGAACAACATGTTCCTCTTAGAGAAGATAAGAAAAATGGATGAACAAATTGACCGAGCCTTTGTCTATGCCCAAAGAATCCGCCATAATTCCCAGCAAGTTGGAAATAATGTCCACCGATATCAACAAATTATGGCTGAGACTAATGTTTTTCTTAAAGACATAGAAAATAATGTCCACCGATATCAACAAAGTTTGCCTTTATTTTCAAATATAAAAGATTTCATTAAGTATTAATGAAAAGGGCTTAGACCCAACCTTTTGAGCAATATCTCTTTATGATGAATGTATTCTTATTAACTATTGGCTCAGATTAAATTGTCTCAACAACTACGAAAGGATTGCAACCCTACCCGTTTATTAAGGAATGATGACAATATATCAGCCCAAAGTATAGCTAATTCATATCCAACATACATCATCATGCATAATCATACATCCATATGCATTTATATTTATGAATTATGGAATGTGCTTGGTGGGTATTCAAAATATAGGTCCCCCTGTTAAAGTCTACAATACTAGACTTCGTAAACAGATGGAAAACAAAGAGATGGCTCACCTTAAGGCCTACTACCAAAAAGAGCTAGAACACATTAAGAATAATATGGCTAAGATGGCTAGCTTACTCGAGCAACTCCTACAAGCGTAGTCTAGAAAATAGACATCTAGTGAACGTCCAACCATGTTACCACCGCCAACAACTTCAGCTATCCTTGATTTATAAAACTTGGTGGAAAATCCTGCTACTAGACCACAGGGAACAACTAGCATTCTGATGACTCACCTAATTACACCTGCTCAAGTACCGACAATAATAGATCTAACAATGAAAGGGTCCCAAGGGGTTGAATCATTTGATCCTCTTGAACAAGATAAATGGGCTACCTGTGAGGAAGGCTTAAGGGTTGTTGAGGGATTTGATGTTTATAATCCAGTTAGAGCAGTTGAGGTATGCTTTGTGCCACATGTAGTAGTGCCCTAAAAGTTTAGGGTGCTAGAATTCATCAAGTAGACAAGACTGAAATGCTTTAAAACACACTTGAGGTCTTACTACAATAAAAAGGCAGAAGTCATACGTGATGAAAAGTTGCTCATCCATTCTTCTAAAACAATTTGACTGATTCTGCGTTAAGCTGGTACATGAGTTTGGATAACACAAGAGTCAAGAAATAAAGTGATCTTGCTGATGCTTTTTTGAAAAAATATAAGTTTTATATTGACATCGCTCCGGACCGAACAAGCTTGATGGTGATGGAAAACAATAACAAGGAAACTGCCAGGGAGTATGCTCATAAATGGAAAAATAAGGCAATATATGTACAACCACCTTTCTGGAGAAATAGATGGTAACTCTATTTGCCAATACTTTCAATTCCTTATATTATAAGCATCTTATGGGTAGTTGCACCTAATATTTTTATGATGTTATTGTTATTACTAAGAGAATAGAACAATGGATAAGAGCTAGTAGAATATCAAAACCTACCGAGAAGAAGGGGTTTAGTAGAAGGAGAAAGGGTGTTGAGGTAAGCAATATGAAAGGAGGGTATAAAAGTAAAAAAGAATTACCAAACCCAAAGCTACCAGACCTCGTCTTTCTAAATATCCAGTATTAAATTTTCTAAGCCTTTGCTGGTAAACCAACCCGATAGAAAACCAAGTTGAAAATAATCCAAGAAGAACCTACTAAAGAAACCAAGAACAACTCTCACCTCTACATATACCCTTAGAAGAAATATATGCAAAATTGTTAAACTTAGATCACGTGGCCCCTTTTTTATTTCCACTATTAAAGCCTCCATTCCTAAATTGGTAAAAATCAGATCTAATATGTAAGTACCATGCCAGAAACCTTGGAAACAATATTGAATTGATACTTTCTTGGCATTTAAAAGGAAGCTCTTGCAGTTAATCAAAGCAGGGTGGATAACTTTTAAAGATACCCCCAACATCAATTCCAACCTCCTATCTAATCATTCTTCCAATGGTGAGGGAGTAAATATCATGGAATTTAGAAGAAAAAAATAGAAGGTTTTAAAGGTAACAATGGATAAGTTGTATGACATATTGGTGCAAGCCAAGTGTTTTCGAACAAAAAATGAATCAGGTTCAAAGAAGAGTGATGGTTTTAATAAGTTCCACAAAGCAATGGGACATAACATCGATAAATGTGAAGAATTTCACCAAAAGATGTTACAAATGATGAGTTATGGTCTGTTATAAATAAAGAATGAGGAAAAGGATGATGTTGTAGGCATGTTAAGTTTTCAAGAGAAGAAAGTAAAGATGTGTAGGCTTTAATATACAAAGAGCGGTCCACTAAAACTCATTTTGATAAGGCCTGCAGTTACCTTTAATAGGAACTATAATACATTGCCTCATAATTGTTGTTACTCATTTTTGTACCCCACGTGCTGGAGACGGTGTATACCTCTTTTGAACTAAGTGTAAGAGTTTAACTCATGTTTGCTGGAAGATTGACAAAAGCAGAGAAAGAAATATTTTTTTCGAAACCCTGTTTGATCTGTTTTCTGCTCTTGTTATCCTTCCTCTTTGCTACCAAAATCGTCAAGTTTTCTTAGATTGATCATGAGTCTTTATAATGCTAAATTTTTTTCTTCTTTATCTGGTCTTTAAGGTTGGATAAATCCCTCAGAATTTTCACTAACAAAAACTGGTTCTGTTGTTGTCGCAATTTTTTATTCCAACTTAGGCTCTGATTCTAACTTGGTTTCATACGATATCTGACCATCCTAGTTTTATTTTGTCACTCATGACATGTTGAAAAATTGACCTACACCTTTATTGGGTCCTAGGGATCATTGTTCTTAGGGCAGACTCTTTGTCAGATTTGGATGCTCGACATTCTCAGATCAAGAACCTTTTTGACCAACTAGATTCCTGCCAGATTTTGTTATCTAAAAAGATTTTATCTTACTTTGACTCTTTCATCAAAGTTGTAGTCCTGGACGCGTAGATAAATTTGGGCTTTTGAATCATTTGATTTCGATATCATAAACTCAAGATATTCTCGCTTGAATATCTAACGTGAAAGTAGAGAATTCTGTCGCGAGAAGGATCCTGGCCCGAGTTTTACACTAAAAACTGTATTTCCATCATAAATTTTGTTGATTTTTTCTTAGATCATGCTCTCAGTCATATCGAGATTCTTGGCATTGTCAGTTTCTGAATTAAATCAGGAGACCCTGTTGATCAACTAGATTACTGTTAGATTCTGTTCTCTAAAACAATTTTATCTCACTTCGACTCCTTTATCAAAGTTGTAGTCCTGGACGCGTAGATAAATTTAGGCTTTTGAATCACTTGATTTTGATATCAGAAGCTCAAGATATTCTCGTTTGAATATCTAGTGTGAAAGTAGGGATTCCTGCCGTGAGAAGGATTTTTGCCCGAGTTTGCAGGGACATAATTGTAAGATGCTTAAAGTTTGAAGATCAATTACAGGCCAATTTGAAACCCTTTTTTGGACCAAGGACCAAATGAAAAGGGTGCTAAAATAAGGAAGTTGAGTGAATATAAAATTAGAAGGAATTTTGCTGGAGGAAGGAATTGAAGAACCACATTTTATCTGCATAGCTAGCCCGGTTTTTCTTTCCTTTTATCTGCAATTTCCTGTTTGGTTTCCATGTTTCTCTCACTTGAATGTAGAGCTGCATACCACGTTTTTATTGCCTCATTTTAAAGGGAGCAGCTGGTGCTTTATGGTCCTAGCCATGGAAGGAAAGAAAGGAGTCGCACCATCCTCTAACTTGGAAAGAAATCACTGCTAATCACAGAATCAAAATCAAATATTCTGGTTTCCTATTCTTTGCTCACCGGAGATTACAACCTAGAATTAATGTAATATTGGTTTCCTAAATAGAGCTGCATGTTGGGCTATATAAGCCTCTTCTATTGAGGGAAGAGGGGAGAAAAACAGAAAAAGAAAGACAAAAAATGCAAGAGAGGTAGGCAGTTAGGAGAGAAAAAAACGCAGAGAACAGAGGGATTTTCTTCCTTTATCCTTGCGTTGCTGTGAGATCAAGAAGGCAGGCAGTAAAAGAGAAAGAAAAGAAAAGAAAAGACAAAAAAAAGGAGGAGAAACAAGGAAGAAGCAGGGACTGACTTTCGGTATTTGCTCCATTTTTTCTACAAATAAAATCTGCAGAATAGGGGAGAAGAAAGTGCAGGAACCAGTAGAGAGAGTGACGAAGATGCAGAGGAAAGAAAAAGCAAAAAACAGACGCAAATACAAAATAGAAGGAAAAGGTTTGAAATAGACGAACACAAACCAAGCAACCACCACGCTTTCAACGTTGTTGAAGCTTTTTTATCTCCAGGTTTTTAGGGGAATTCATCTATTATTCATCGTTAATGTTTGGATAAAGAAATCCCAAAGGGATGAATATCAAAAATATTTAATGGGAATAACTTGTTATTATTCACTGTTAATATTTGGATAAAAGAAACCCTAAGTGGTAAATATCCAAAATAATTTTCTAGGTATAATAAGTCATCACACATCCTTGAAAGAAGCCTTGATTATAATCAAGGATATTTTAATTTTTTACTCCACGGTTCACGAGCCATGAGAGTATAAAACATTAAGGCAAAAATAGGCTTTTAAAGCGCCTTAGATATTTAAATTTTTGTCCTTCCTCCTTGCGATTTACGAGTCGCAAACTCTTGAAATACTAAGGGAGAAATGAGCTTTTAAAGCACATGGAATCTCCTTAGATTTCTATCTTAATAAATTTAGTTTGAATCAAACCTAGGAAAACTGATGGGATTAGAAAACACCAACACCATAGCAATTATAAAGCAAACCAAACACCAAACAGCTTACCTTAGGTAGGGCGTACTAGGGATGCTAATACCTTCCCTTTGCGCAACCAGTCCCTTGCCTTAGAATCTCTGAAAGACCAGTTAGGGTTCCTAGTGACCAAAATATTAGGTGGCGACTCCTTTACACATAAACAAAAATCCCAAAATCAATTAAGGGTCGCCGTGATGTCGCGCTCCGCTGTGAGGGTGCGACATGATGGCGACTCCGCTGGGGACCCTAGGACTAGGCTTGGTAATTGTTTTTTAGTTCATGCTATGTGTTGTTGTTGTTTTTTTTTTTTTACTATGAATGATACTTTGTTTAAAAGCTTTAGCATGCATCTTCATATTCTATCATACATGGTATAGTCATGCATCACTTTATTATTATTATTATCTTTTTTAGGGCACACATATTTAACTTTAAGTTAAGTGGGGAACTAGCAGTTTGCCTTATGACTTGATTCAAGGTTTAAGTTTGTGTAAACCCTAACTCTTTGCTGAGTGTTTAGATTGATAGTGATTGGTATACGTGCCATCCCACTATTTGTTGAACCCCCGTATTGCCTTTATAAGGGCGATCACTGGGACAACAAGAGACCCTTTTTTAGAGACCAAGTAGTAAACCTACTATATGTCTCACGTAAAGGAACTAGAACCTATCCTTAGGGTGTATGCTCTATAATATCTTTTGCATCAGAACAAGTCTAACCCCAAGGCATCTTGAATTGTAGGACTTGTGAACAAAATGGCCACCATTGCTAAATTTTCCATCATAGAATATGAGAAAAATTCTGAACTGTCACTATTGACTGAAGGAGACTGCCTTAGAAGCGATGCTAAGAAGCTGTCACCAATCAAGAACTTGAATTACATTATGAGGTGAACAAGTTAACGACTCACTTTCAAAATGTGGATAAGGATACATTTTTTAGAAAATACGGACGTTTGATGAAGATTGCAAAGGTAGAAGTTTTAAGCCTAGCTGTGCGAGCCTTAGTTCATTTTTGGGATCCAGACTACCGGTGTTTTTCTTTTGAAAGCATAGACCTATCTCCCATTATGAAGGAATATGGGATGTTGACTGAGTTTCCAAACAATCTGTATAGGATTTATTTTCCTTTGAGATTTAACAAGATTATCCCCGAACTGTCAAAACTGCTCAGAATCGCCAACTTGGAAAATTTTTTGGAAAATAAAACTACTTGTCTGAAATGGAGGATGCTAGAAATTGAACTGGAAAAGAAGTCAGGATCAGAAAAAGAGAGATTGATTGCCTTGGGCATATTTGGCCTTGTGTTGTTCCCAAGTCAGACGGGTGTAGTGAGTTTGGAGGCCGTTGTTGCTTATGTAGAGTATGAGAATACACAAATCAATCAAGTGGCTGTTATTTTAGCTGAAACCATCTTGACACTTAATCATTGTAGGAGGACCGGAAAAGGAGTAATGAGATGCTGCACGCAGTTGTTGTATATCTGGATGGTTAGCTATATCGAAAAAACCTGTCTTCAATATTTTTTGATGGTTCACCCAAAGACCCCTAAAGTTTGTAGAAGAAGAAGAATGGGGAGATCTAGACAACCAAGGTTAGGTTGATAAATTAGAAGGTTTGCCTAATAGTGATTTCAAGTGGAGATCCCCATGGGTAACGACAGTGAAAGTCCTAATGAGTTGTGGACAGAGACGTTGGATGCCATTGGTGGGGATTACATGCTATGTGAGTTATGCTCCTACCCTGGTGGTAAGGCAACTTAGGGCATGCAGTTTGTTCCAAGGACTATGGGAATTGCTCAATTCTTTAGTTTATTCAAAGATCCCATTGCACAAGAAGTTTTGGAGATCATCAAACAAGATTGGATGCATATGGTTTTGGTTGAGATAGAAGATTTAAAGGATCCAAGTGCAAGTGAAGGATATGCAAGATGGAGAGACCTAGCTGCTTCAGCCATGCCTTGTGTAGGAATCAAATCTCCCCAAACTGTAGAAGAGCCTATTAAGAGGAAAAGGGTCAATAATAAAGAGGAGTTGAGAATACAAGTGGAAAAACTTCGGATAGAGTTCAGCAAAAGCAGAAAAGACAAGGCAATATTGGAAGAAATGATGCTGGAAGGGGATAAAAGGAGAGCATTTCTAGATGAGCAAATACAATTTAGAGATGCGAGAATAACAAAGCTTGAGTTAAAACTAAGTGAGTAGAAAATTGTTAGGGAAGAAAGTGCGAAGGAGCTAGGAGGGATGAGTTTGGATTGGATGCAAAGTTGCTCTAAACTTGAAGCAAAGGAGATTGATTTTAACGATTGTCAAGGAAGTGTAGAATATTACCAAGAAAAATTTGCACAAGTTTAGTTCGAATTGATGGATAGGATTGGGAAGTATGAGGATTTGAACAAGAAATATATGGAGTTGGAAAGCCGTTCGACGGGGATTGCAAAAGAAGAAAGTAAAAGGAAAGGTTTTGAGGCTGTTGAAGCAGAATTAGCGGTTAAGAAGAATGAGATAAAATTTATGAGAATAAAACTTGACAAGAAATGTGAAAAGGTGAAGTATTTAGATGAGAAGCTAGTAGCAATGGAAAAACACAAGGATCAAATCGACGCCAACAATGCTGCTTTAAACAGAACCAATATGTTGCTAATAGAAAAGATGATCAAGACAAATGAGCAAATGGATGAAGCTGCTACACATGCTCAGATTATTAGAATCAATGCGCGAAATGTGGGAGGGGACATCATTTGCTATCGCCGATGCCTAGCTGAAACCGATGCCTTTCTAAGGAAGATTGAGAACCGTGGCTTTGCCTTTTTACCTTTGGCTAGAGAGTTTGTGGAGGAAAGGGATTAATATATTTTGTATTTCATTTTTATTTATAAATGTAATAAACTTATCAAGCATTAATGAAAAGGGCGTTGACCTATCTTCTTATGCAAAATCTGTTTCGGTGAATATGATTCAAGTAAACGACTTGAAAGGCAGTACTCCTAGCAATGTGACAAGAGAACCTATGTTTATAAGGTGGTGACTATTATTTGTTCACAAGAAGGCTGCATCCATACCCAATATACAAAGCATTCTCATCACAATCATGCATTTTCTCATACATCTATGCATGCATCTGCAAACTAAGAAACATAGGTCCCCCTTCTAGAATCCACAACACTCGACAAAGAAAAAAGATGGAAAACGAAGAAAGGTCACAACCAGAAGCTCAGTACCAAAGAGAGCTTGAAGGAGTTCGGAATGATGTGCCGCACCTGACCAGTTTGCTCGAGCAAATGTTGAGAGCCAAAGATGGAGAGGGAACGTCTACTCAACCTGATGAAGCACCACCAGTAGCTCAAATCCCTGTCGCACCTATAAACGCGGGGGCAAATACACCAAATAAGCAGCATCCTAATCTCACTCAGCCCATCCAAATCCCTATTACAATGGATTTAACAAACGAAGATCCACAGGACGTCAGATTCTCTAATCATGTAGGGTATGATAAGTGGACTGCGCTAGAAGAGAGGCTAAGGGTTATTAAAGGAAATGATTTATTTGACCCAATTAGGGCCGCTGAAGTATGTTTGGTGCCTAACATCGTAATTCCAAAGAAGTTCAGAGTGCCGGAGTTTGTTAAGTATACCGGAATGGAATGCCCAAAGACCCATCTTCATTCCTACTATAACTAGATGGTAGAAGTTATCCATGATGATAAATTGATAATTTACTTCTTCTAGGATAGCCTAACAGGATTGGCCCTCAGCTGGTATATGAGGCTGGACAACATTAGGATCAAGAGATGGACAGATCTAGCAGATGCTTTCTTAAAGCAATACAAGTTCAATCTTGAGATTGCTCCTGATAGGACCAGTCTGATTATCATGGAGAAAGGAACTCAAGAGTCCGTGAGGGCTTATGCTCAAAGGTGGCGAGACCAAGTTATCAATGTACAACCTCCACTAATAAAGATGGAGATGGTAACACTGTTTGCTAATACTTTTAGGGCCCCATACTAACATCTTATGGGTAGCTCAGCCTAGCATTTCAATGTTGCTGTGTGAATTACTGAAAGGATTGAGCAAGGAATCCAAAGTGGGAGAATTGCGGAACCTATAGAGAAGAGGGGTTTTCTTAGGAAAAAGAAGGAAATTGAGGTGAATAACCTAGAAAACAGTTACAAAGAGAAAGGCAAAAACTACCAAACACCTACCTCTCAAATCACCAGCATCAACTTTTCCAAACCCTTCGTCCCAAACCAACCCCATCAAACAAAATTCCCCGCCAATAACCAAAACAGTTACCAAAGGAGAGACAACCGACAACTAGAAGAACAATTACCACCTTTGCCAATTACCCTAAAGGAGTTATATGCCAAGTTGTTAAGTATTGGGCAAATAGCTCCCCTACTATTACCTCATATGCAACCACCTTTCCCTACCTGGTACAACCCCGAGTTGACTTATGAATACCATGCTGGTAATACGGGTCATAACATCGAAAACTGTGTAGCTTTTAAGAATAGGGTATCGCAGTTGATCAAAATTAGATGGGTCACTTTTGAAGATTCGCCTAATGTGAATTTGAACCCTCTACCCAAACATGTTATAGGTGGTAGTGGAGTGAATATTATGGAGGTCGGTAGCAAAAAGAATGTGCTAAGAGTGACCATGGTGAGGCTGTATAAAATGTTGGTACAATCTGGACATTTGGAGAAATCATCTGAACATTGCATGATGGAAGATGATTTTTGCCCATTCCATAAAAAGAAAGGGCATCACATTGATGAATGCATTGAGTTTCATCAAAAGTTTGTGAGAACACTGACTTTAGAAGAGTTAAGGATTGAGGCTATAAAAGATAATGAAGAGATAGAGATGAAAGAGAATCGGGGGAAATATAGAGTCTAATTAATAGCTAATGGGCTCTCGAAATTGATATTAACAAAACCCTCATATGCAAACAAAGTAGACTATAGAGCGATGCCTGGAGATTATGGTTATACCTCGAATATCAAAACTCTTTTGCCATTGTTCCGAACTGAGATAAGTGGGCTAACTCGAAGTGGTCATTGTTTCACACCTGAAGAACTAGAGAAGCAAAGAAAGGCTAAGGGCAAGGAGGTGTTGGACCTCGATAAAGAGCTTGAGGTAAATAAACCTGTGATTGAGGAAGAAACAAATGAGTTCCTAAAATTAATGAAGCATAGTGAGTACTGTATAGTGGATCAGTTGAAGAAGACCCCTGCCAAGATCTTCATCATGTCATTAATACTCAACTCCAAGCCGCATCGTAATGCTTTGGAAAAAGTACTGGATGAGGCCTACGGACCCCAAGATATTGAACAAAAGACTATGGAGCATCTAGTAGGGAGGATCCACGTTGCCAAGTACTTATATTTCACAGAAGATGAACTTGACGCTGAAGGAACAGGACATAAAAAGCCCTTGTATGTCACGGTTCGATGCAAAGATTATCTCATCGGTAAAGTTCTCATCGATAACGGCTCAGCCCTTAATGTGTTACCAAGGCATATGTTAGATGAAATGCTGGTAGATCCCTCACACATGCAACCCAGTGGGATGACGGCTAGAGCGTACAATGTTTTGCCAAGGCAAGTGATAGGGACAATTAAGGTCAAACTAGCTGTGGGTCCACAAGTCTTTCTAGTAACCCTTCAAGTGTTGGATATCCACCCTTCCTATAGTATGTTGTTAGGAAGGCCATGGATACACTCTACGGGAGCTGTCACCTCCTCGCTGCATCAATGTTTGAAGTACATTACCAATGGTGTTCTGGTTACTGTTAAGGCTGAGGAGACTATATCAATGGTAAGAAACGTGGCGGTTCCATTCATTGAAGCTGAAGATTGTAAGGATGGAAACCTTCATGCATTTGAAGTTGTGAATACCGAGTGGCTGCTCGAGAACACTGTGGTGAGGAAACCAGAAATCTCGGAGGCCACCAAAATGGCTGCTAAAAGCTTTTTGAAGCACAAGATTCCTTTCCCATATGACATCGAGAAAGGAAGACTTGAATGAATTGATATAATCAAGCTGAAAGCTGCGGAACAGAGGTTTGGGCTTGGATATAAGCCCAAGAAGAAGGATTACAAGCGAGCTGCTGGTGCAAGAATGGAGAAGAGAATGGCTAGGATTGAAGGAAGGAAGCCTGAAGAAGAAAGCTTAGTCATCCCTCCAATCAGGATTTCATTTCCAAAGGCCGCATATGTGATGCAACCTGATAAGGGACATGGAAACCTTCTTCAGAAGCTTTCTTCAATGAACATAAACACTCTAAAAAAAGATCAAGTTGAAGACATTGCTGAGAAGATTGAATCCAGAAAAAGGGATGAAGAGCTACCGCAATTACCATCTACACTCTGGAAGAATTTACCGCCAGGACTTTCGTTCGAAAGCTAGCTGAAAAAGAGAAGTTCCAGAATTGGGAGATCCAAGAAGCTCCATTGGTTTTCAAAATGCAATCAACAATGATTGTTGGATTATAATTTTATCTATGTTGTTTGCCTTTTTCTATTTTGTTTTGTTTTTATTCATTGACAATTGAAGCTCAAGATGTCAATTGGATTTTATTTTTGTTTTTGAGCCAATCTTTTCCTTTTAATGAGATCATGCATTTTCAAAATTCATCTTAATGTCTTACTATGCATTTACACATCACTTCCCGCTTTCAGGAACCCTGAAAGCAGATCCTCCACAACAACACCTGCACCTTACATTGAGAATGAATGACCAAACTTTAAAGAATACATAGTAGTTGTAAAAGATGAGGAATGAGAGGAGAAAAACATATAGGAATTCATAAAATTAATAGAATAGCACGAACAAGCTTGAAGGCCCGCTAAAAAGGAACTTGAAACCATAAATGTGGGTAATGAAGAAATCAAAAGAGAGTTGAAAATAGGAACTTTGATCACCCCTAAAGAGAAAGAAGAGTTGATTGCACTGCTCCGAGATTATGTAAATGTCTTTGCTTGGTCCTATGAGGATATGCCTGGTTTGGATACGAATATTGTAGTACATAGGATACCATTGGTGGAAGGATACAAGCCGATTAAGCAGAAGTTGAAAAGAACTCATCCGGAGGTCTTAATCAAAGTAAAGGCAGAAATTGAAAAACAATGGAACACTGGTTTTTTTGGAAGTAGTCAAGTATCCACAATGAGTTTCGAACATAGTGGTGGTACCCAAAAAGGAAGGTAAAATCAGAGTTTGTGTGGACTTTAGGGACTTAAACCAGGCTAGCTCTAAAGACAATTTTCCTCTACCACACATAGATATGTTAGTTGATAATGCAACACGCAGCTCCACATATTCCTTTACGGATGGATTTTTGGGCTACAATCAGATAAAAATGGCACAAGAGGATAAGGAGAAGACAACCTTTGTAACACCATGGGGAACCTTTTGCTACAAAGTCATGCCATTTGGTTTAAAGAATGTTAAGGCCACCTACCAAAGGGCTATGGTGACTTTGTTTCACGCATGATGCATAAAGAGATTGAAGTATACGTGGATGACATGATTGCTAAATCTAGAGAGGGAGAGAATCATGTCCAAATATTGAAGAAATTGTTTGAAAGACTAAGGAAATATAAGTTGAGGCTTAACCCAGCGAAGTGTTCGTTCGGGGTGAAATCTGGGAAGTTATTAGGATTTGTGGTGAGTGACAAAGGGATAGAAGTGGATCTTGACAAAGTAAAGGCTATTCAATCTATGCCACCTCCCAAGACTAAGAAGGATGTGAGAGGTTTCTTAAGAAGGTTGAATTATATTGCTCGGTTTATATCCCAATTAACCATGACTTGTGATTCGATCTTTTGTTTGTTAAGGAAGAAAAACCCTAGAATTTGGAATGAAGAGTGCGAAGAGGCTTTTGAGAAAATCAAGCAATACTTGTTGAACCCACCCTAGCTTGTTCCTCTAGTACCAGAAAGGCCATTAATATTGTACCTAACAGTAACTGAAACAACAATGGGATGTGTGTTTGGGCAACATGATGAAACCGGAAGGAAAGAAAGGGCCATTTATTACCTGAGCAAGAAGTTCACGGAATGTGAGTTTAGGTATACTATGATTTTAAAGTTGTGTTGCACACTGACATGGCCTGCAAGGAGATTATGTCAGTATATGTTGTATCACACTACGTGGTTAATTTCTAAATTAGACCCGTTGAGGTACATTTGTGAAAAGCCCTATTTATCGAGCCGAATTGCAAGATGGCAAGTTCTATTGGCTGAGTATGACATAGTATATATGACAAAGAAAGTCGTGAAAGGGAGTGTTATTGCCGATCACCTGGCTGACCATGCTATAGAAGATTATGAGTCATTAAACTTTGACTTTCTCGATGAAGATGTGCTTGCAATCGAGGAAGAGAAATTAGATTGGTGGATTATGTACTTTGATGGTGCTGTAAATGTATGTGGTAACAGAGCAGGTGCAGTGATAATCTCTCCTTATAAGAAGCAGTATCCGATTTTAGTTAAGCTGCAGTTCGGGTGTACCAACAACACGGCTGAGTATGAAGCTTGTTTAGAGGTTGCATTGGAGATGAACATCAGAAAGATAGATGTGTATGGAGACTCAATGCTGATCATTTGCCAAGTAAAAGGAGAATTTGAGGAAATAGATTTCACCCATCTGGGAAGGGAAGGAAACTAGTTTGCAGATGCTTTGGCCACACTAGCATCTATGGCCAAGATAGACTTTGGGCACAAGGTACAACCGGTACACAACAATATCAGAAATAACCCAGCTCATTGTTGCTCAGTTGAAAGAGAAGTGAATGGAAAACCCTTGGTACTATGATATCAAGAATTTCATCCAAAACCATGCATATCCCATAGGGGTATCCAAAATCGACAAGAAGACCTTGAGGAGGTTGGTTGACGGGACTTTGTTGAGATGTTTGGATGAATTTGAGGCAAAAAACGCGTTACGGGAAGTCCATGAAAGGGATTTGCTCAACCCATGCTAATGGACACGTGATGGCTAGGAAGATACAAAGAGCCGGTTACTTCTGGATGACATTAGAGAAGGATTGCATTGACTATGTCCGAAAATATTATAAGTGCCAAGTATACAGTGACAAAATCAACTCCCCTCCAGCTCCTCAGTTTAACTTGACTTCTCCATGGCCCTTCACAATATGGGGAATTGATGTGATTGAACCTGTAAACCCAAAAGCCAGCAATGGTCATAGGTTTATTCTCATGGTTATCGACTACTTTACAAAATGGGTAGAAGCTGGGTCATTTGCTCATATGACGCAAAAGTGGTGAAGAAATTTATTGAGAGAGATTTGATTTGTTGGTATGGTCCACCAGAAAAGATAATAATTGATAATGCCTAGAATTTCAATGGCAAGATGATAATAAAACTCTGCGCTAAATGGAAAATCAAGCATTCCAACTCTCTACCGTATAGACCAAAGATGAATGGTGCGGCAGAAGCTGCTAACAAGAATGTCAAAAAGATTATTCAGAAGATGATAGTCACCTATAAGGATTGGCATGAGACGTTGTCATTTGCCCTTCATACGTATCGCACCGCAGTCCGAACCTCAACAGGAGCCACTTCATACACGTTGGTATATGGAATGGAGGCGGTTATGCCTTTAGAAATGGAAATCCCCTCATTAAGAGTACTAGTAGACTCTGAGCTGGAAAAGGTAGAATGGGAAAAAGTTAGATATAAACAGCTGAATCTGATAAGTGAAAAGAGGATAGCCGCAATCTGTCATCATCAACTCTACCAAAGAAGGATGACCAAATCATACGACAAGAAGGTTTGACCTCGAGGATTCCACGAAGGAGATCTTGTACTGAAGAAAGTTTTGCCTTTACTAGGAGAAGATTAGAGTAAATGGGCATCGAACTATGAAGGCCCTTACGTCGTAAAGAAAGCATTCTCGAGAGGAGCTTTGCTGTTATTTAGAATGGATGGAGAAGATCTAGTTAGGCCAATGAAGTCTGACTCTATATGGAAATATTACACTTGATGTATTCCGTAATTTCCCAATCAACAAAATAAAGTTCAGTCATGAATTCTCTCTGTAAAGCACCTTTTCTTCATAAAACGCATGATCTCATAATATTTGAATTTTTTTACTTAAACAAACTCTTTTCTTACACGTGACTAAGGAAATGACTCCATCAATTGGAGGGAACCAAACCAATTTTAAAACTGACAAGTATTACACACCATATTGGGGGCAAAAAGGTGCATATAGGGGTCCATAGTGAACCAAAGCACAAAGGGGTATCATCATAAAAACTTCTAAAAAAGCATCTTTTATAAGAATTGTTAATTGCACTGAAAGTTTTAGTTTTCACGAACAAAACCAAATCTTTTGAGTTTTCCTTTTAAAATAATAATAATAATAAATACTCAATGGAGCAAGAAAGGGCCCCATAAGGAACCAGAGATCTCTCCACCAAGAGGATAGGAAGTATAGCGCGTGGAGCATATTCTATTTCAAGAGGACGAGTCGGACAAACAAATGGAAATAGGAGCTCAATAAGTCTACAACAGAAAGGGGGACCTATGTTTCCAAAATAGGTAACAAAAAAACATGTATGCTATATTGTCATAACACTAACCTGGCAGAAGAAGGTATGATGAAAGCCAAAATAGTTCCAAGTTTTTGGGAAAACCACTGAGGTACAAAATCTCAGGTCAACGGAACTACGGAAAAGGATAGGAATTGTGAACCAGCATTGCTTCATTTCCTCGAGCTAAGATGTTTTCTTTTGAAGTTTGAGATGGGCAGGTCACCTGATATTGAGATCGTTTCTTAGAAAAACGTGAAGTTTTCTAAGAATTTTAAGATGGGCTAGTCACCTGATATTGAGACCGTTTCTTAGAAAAGCGTGGAGTTTTCTTAGAATTTTAAGATGGGCAAGTCACCCGATATTGAGACCGTTTCTTAGAAAAGCATTGAGTTTTCTAAGAATTTTAAGAGGGGCCGATCACCTGATATTGAGACCATTTCTTAGAAAAGCGTGGAGTTTTCTAAGAATTTTAGGATGGGCCGGTCACCCGATATTGAGACCGTTTCTTAGAAAACCGTGGAGTTTTCTTAGAATTTTAAGATGGGCAGGTCACCTGATATTAAGACTGTTTCTTAGAAAAGCGTGGAGTTTTATTAGAATTTTAAGATAGGCAGGTCACCCGATATTGAAATCGTTTCTTAGAAAAGCATGGAGTTTTCTAAGAATCTTAAGATGGGCAGGTCACCCGATATTGAGACCATTCCTTAGGATTGCGTGGAGTTTTCTAAGAATTTTCTTAGAAAAGTGTGGAGTTTTCTAAGAATTTTAAGATGGGCAGGTCACCTGATATTGAGACCGTTTCTTAGAAAAGCGTGGAGTTTTCTTAGAATTTTAAGAGGGACCGGTCACCCGATATTGAGACTGTTTCTTAGAAAAGCGTGGAGTTTTCTAAAAATCTTAAGGTGGGCAGGTCACCCGATATTGAGACCGTTTCTTAGTAAAGCGTGAAGTTTTCTAAGAATTTTAGGATGAGCAGGTCACCTGATAGGGAGACCATTATTTAGGAAAATCACTGAGTTTTAGCATGATCAGACAATTCATCTTTACAACACTTACTACGCGAAGCACTTGACAAGTTTTGCTTCGTAAGCATTGTAAAGAGGGGGTAGCTGTTGTTACTCATTTTTGGACCCTACGTGCTGGAGACGGTGTATACCTCTTTTGAACTGAGTGTAGGAGTTTAACTCATATTTGCTGGAAGATTGACAAAAGCAGAGAAAGAAATATTTTTTTGAAACCCTATTTAAGTTGTTTTCTGCTCTCGTTATCCTTCCCTTTTGCTACCAAAATCGTCAAGTTTTCTTAGATTGATCAAGAGTCTTCATAATGCTAAATTTGTTCCTTCTTTATCTGATCTTTAAGGTTGGATAAATCCCTCAAAATTTGCACTAAAAAAAACCGGTTCTGCTGTTGTCGCAATTTTTTGTTCTAACTTAGGCTCTGATTCTGACTTGGTTTCGTACAATATCTGACCATCCTAGTTATATTTTGTCACTCATGACATGTTGAAAAATTAACCTACACCTTTATTGGGTCCTAGGGATCACTGTTCTTAGGGCAGACTCTCGGTCAGATTTGGATGCTCGACATTGTCAGATCAAGAACCTTTTTTACCAACTAGAATCGTGTCAGATTCTGTTATCTAAAAAGATTTTATCTCGCTTCGACTCCTTCATCAAAGTTGTAGTCCTGGACGTGTAGATAAATTTGGGCTTTTGAATCGCTTGATTTTGATATCAGAAGCTCAAGATATTCTCATTTGAATATCTAGTGTGAAAGTAGGGATTCCTGCCGTGAGAAGGATTTTTGCCCGAGTTTGTAGGGACACAATTGCAAGATGCTTAAAGTTTGAAGATCATTTGAAGGCCAATTTAAAACCCTTTTTGGACCAAGGACCAAATGGAAAAGGTGCTAAAATAAGAAAGTTGAGGGAAGAGAAAATTGGAAGGAATTTTGCTGGAGGAAAAAATTGAACCATGTTTTTATCTGCACAGCTAGCCCGATTTTTCTTTCCTTTTATCTGCAATTTCCTGTTTGGTTTCCATGTTTCTCTCGCTTAAATAGAGAGCTGCAGAGCATGTTTTTATTGCCTCATTTTAAGAAGAGCAGCTGGTGCTTCATGGTCCCAGCTATAGAAGGAAAGAAAGGAGCCACACCATCCTCTAACTTGGAAAGAAATCACTGCTGATCACAGAATCAAAATCAAATATTCTGGTTTCCTATTCTTTGCTCACTCGAGATTACAACCTAGAATTAATGTAATATTGGTTTCCTAAATAGAGTTGCATGTTAGGCTATATAAGCCTTTTCTGCTGAGGGAAGGGGGGAGAAAAATAGAAAAAGAAAGACAAAAAACACAAAAGAGGTAGGCAGTTAGGAGAGAATAAAACACAGAAAACAGAGGAAGTTTCTTCCTTCATCCTTGCGTTGCTGTGAGATCGGGAAGGCAGGCAGTAGAAGAGAAAGAAGAGAAAAGAAAAGACAAAAAAAAAGAGAGGAGAAACAAGGAAGAAGCAGGGACTGATTTTCGGTCTTTGCTCCATTTTTTCTGCAAATAATATCTGCAAAATAGGGGAGAAGAAAGTGCAGGAACCAGTAGAGAGAGTGACGAAGACGCAGAGGAAAGAAAAAGCAAGAAACAGACGCAAATACAAAACAGAAGGAAAAGGTTTGAAACAGACGAACATAGACCAAGCAACCACCACGCTTTCAACGTTGATGCAGCTTCTTCGTCTCCAGGTCTGTTCTCTTCACCTCTTGCATGCATTTGTTTTCTTTGTGTTGGCACTATTCAAGTGAATTTTAATTCACTTGAACAGTAACGTGGTCTCTTTGCATGCATTTTACTTTGTGTGTGTACTGTTCAAGTGAATTTTGTTCAAGTGAATTAATTCACTTGAACAGTAACCCCCCAGCTTTGATTAAACTATAACTGCACCCTTTTTGTGTCCAGCTGGTCACTTGATTGGGCAAGTGACTAGGCCGGACCTACTTTTTTTTTCTTTCAAAAAATAAAAGAAAGAGGAAGAGATTTATGATTTTCTGCCATATTTATTTTAAGGTCTGAATTTTTTTATGTTGTAAAAAATATCAATCTCGTATTTAGAATACCCAGTTTTCGATGCAATGTGACAAATATACTTATAGATAAAAAAAAAATGTTTTCATGCATACGGCCAATACCCTAACATGTTTTGAACGCTCTTTTTTATACAAAAAAATATTGGAAATTTTGAAAATGTGTTTTCACATGGATTTCTTAAACACAACAAAAATTATTTTCTTGCATTTCTGGATTTTACAACATGTTTGTATAACTCCAAAGGGTATTGGCCAATATTTAAAAAAAAAATAAAAAATCTTATTTTAGGGGGAATTCATCTATTATTCACCGTTAATGTTTGGATAAAGAATCTGGATTTTACAACATGTTTGTAAAACTCCAAAGGGTACTGGTTAATATTTCAAAAAAATAAATAATCTTATTTTGGGGGGAATTCATCTATTATTCACCGTTAATGTTTGGATAAAGAAATCCTAAAGGGATGAATATCCAAAATATTTAATGGGAATAACTTGTTATTATTCACTATTAACATTTGGATAAACAAACCCTAAGTGGTAAATATCCAAAATAATTTTCTAGGGATAATAAGTCATCACACATCCTTGAAAGAAGCCTTGATTATAATCGAGGACATTTCAATTTTTTACTCCACGGTTTACGAGCCGTGAGAGTATAAAACACTAAGGTAAAAATAGACTTTTAAAGCGCCCTAGATTTCTAAATTTTTGTCCCTCCTCCTTGCGATTTACGAGTCGCAAACTCTTGAAATACTAAGGGAGAAATGAGCTTTTAAAACACATGGAATCTCCTTGAATTTCTATTTTAATAAATTTAGTTTAAATCAAATCTAGGAAAACTGATGGGATTAGAAAACACCAACACCATAACAATTTTAAAGCAATTAGCTTAGGTAGAGCGTACTAGGGGTGCTAATTCCTTTCCTTTACGCAACCAGTCCCTTGTCTTAGAATCTCTGAAAGACCAATTAGGGTTCCTAGTGATCGAAATACTAGGTGGCGACTCCTTTATACATAAACAAAAATCCTGAAATCAATCGAGGGTCGCCGCTCTGCCGTGAGGGTGTGACAATAATTATGGAAATTCTCTCAATGTTGAGGGTCCTGCTCCTGTGTTTTAGACCGAGATTGATGGATTAATTCTAAGTTAAAAGTGTTTTACGCTTGAGAAACTAGAAAGGCAACAAAAATTCAAGGGTAAAGAGGTTGTAAATGATATCAAATATATGAAACTAAACAAAACCATGAGTGAGGAAGAAGTTGGTGAATTCCTAAAGCTAATGAAGCATAATGAGTACAGTGTGGTAGAGTAGTTGAAGAAAACCCCTACTTGGATATCCTTGATGTCCCATATCCTGAGTTCCGAGCCCCTACCATAATACGCTACGAAGAGTGTTGAACGACGCATATGTGCCCCAATACATGGCCTAAAAGACTATGAAGCATCTGGTTGGAAGAATCCATGTGATAAATTACCTATACTTCATTGAAGACGAGCTCGATGCTAGGGGGACAGGTCATAATAAACCTATATACATCACTGTAAGGTGCTAGGATTACACCATTGGCAAAGTATTGATAGACAATGGATCAACTTTAAATATACTCCCAAAACATGTGTTGGATGAAATGCTAATTGATTCAACACATATGTTGCCAAGCACTATGACGGCTAAGGCTTATAATGGTTCCCCAAAGCAAGTGGTAGGGACCATTGAAATAGAGTTATTTATTGGGTTGCAATTGTTTTTAATAACCTTGCAAGTGATAAGCATCCACTCGTCATACAATATGTTATTAGGAAGGCCTTGGATACATGTCGTTGGTGTCATGGCATCATCTTTGCATCAGTGTTTAAATTATATTGTGAATGGAACATTGGTGACAATTAAGGCTTAAGAGACCTTTGCAATGATACAAAATATGACAGTTCCCTACGTAGAATCCAAAGGGAATAAAGATGGAAGTCTCCATGCTTTTGAAATTGTTAATATAGAATAGGTGCCAAAAAATACAGTATTGAGAAAACCAATAATTTCTAAAGCCGCAAGAATGGTGGCCAAATATTACTTGAGTATAGACTTCCTTTCTAGTATAATCCTATTTCTGGAAATCATGATAGGATAAGTTCGATAAGGATGAAAACTGTAAATCAAATATTCAGGCTCGGTTTTAAGCCTGGAAAGAAAGACTATAAAAGAGTTGGTTAGGCTGAAAGGAAGGGAACCAAGAGAAGAAGAGATTGTCACCCCCTCCCCCCGATCCAAGTATCATTCCCCAAAGTTTCTTAGGTAATACACTCTAAAGATATGACATATGTCCCTACTTAAGGCTTAGGTGTTATAGTCATCAACACATTGGAACAAAATGATAGAAAGGTCAAGAGATGTAGTGAGAAATGAAAGGTTATGGAAGAAGAAGAGTTGCTATCGTAACTAACTGTCCACATCATGGAAGATACATCTACAAATAACTTCATGCAAAAGCTAACAAGTGGCAAAAGGTTCCAGAATTGGGTGACCCAATAGGCTCCTATAGTATTTAAAAAGTAAATGACAATATTGTTCTAGTGTGTTTTTTGTGTGTTTGTCTTTTCTTTCATACCAAGTTGGAAATCTTGGCTTAAGATGTCAACAAATGGTTTTCATTGTAGTTAAGCCTTTCTTTTGAGATCATGCATTTTCACAAATTTTTTTGTCTCTTTATCTTTGCAAAATACACACTTACACTGAATTTATTGTGTGTGGTCTCGCACCATGTAATGATGGGACCACCACATTAATTGGTAAGAGACAACAAGGTTGCCTTTTTTAATTAAAAAAAAACATCTGCCACTGTAGTAGCAGATTTTTAATTTGAACAAAAATTGAAGAGAGAGCACGGGAGACAAAAAGGAAGAAAAGATAGCTGAAAAGTCTATCTTCATTCTTCGATTTCCAGCTCGTTAACTGTTGGATTGGGCTGAGATTTTGACAGTAGCTTCTAGACACGTTACTCCTCATCTGGGCGGTTAGATTGAAGATTGGTGGTATGAAAACTGGTCATTTTATCATAAAACAGGGCTATCAGTGTTATGAGTTTCTCTCAAACACTTCTCTCTTTAATCTTGTTATATTACAATAATAGGTTGTTCTTGATGATATATATGTTGTAGCCCTTAGTTAAATATAAGGAAGAACACTTGTGAACCCATTATTTGTTGATAATGGAAGTTTTTAGATGGACTATGGTCCAATGGTTTTTCCCGCATCGGGTTTTTATAAGGAAGAACACTTGTGTTGATTTGTGTGATTGATTGCATTATTTTGTTGATTGGTTGATCCTAATTTTGATTGCACAAAGAGGGAAAAAGATTAGGACTTAACAATTATGATTTGGCTAGATTGGTATCCAATTGTTTTTTGTTTTCCTAACAAAGTGGTATCAGAGCGTTGGTAGTATAGATTGAATTTCTTGTACAGTTAAAATGGAAAAGAAAGATCCAGGCATGATAAAGCTCACTTCCTCCAATTATTTTCTATGGAAAACAATGATGGAGGATAACTTATATTGCAATGATTTGGTTTTGCACTTGAGTGTAAAGGAATAAAGCCTAATGAAATAGATTAGGCAAAATGGAATGGACTTAAGAGAAAGGCGACCGCTAATGTTAGAAAATGGGTATCTTCTAACTCTATTAATCATATTTCTCAAGAACATGACTGCTATATAATTTGGAAGATGTTGGAAGAAACCTTTGCTAAGGAGAGTGCATAAAATAAGGTTTTTATAATTTGAGACCTTGAGAATTTGAAGTATAAAGATGGTAAAAATGCTTCAGTACACATAAGTGAATTCCAAGGGTTCCTGAATCAGCTGTCATTGATAAATCTTGAGTTAGCTGATGAGATGAAAGCACTAATCTTATTGAGTTTATTGCCAGATAGTTGGGAGACTTTGGTGGTGTCGCTTAGAAATTTCACTCCGAATGGAAAGATCACTTTAAAGAAGGTGAAGGATAACATTCTCAATGAAAAGAAGAGGAGGAAAGGGACAAGGGACAAGCACTTATGAGTCTCATGCACTTGTTATGGAAAGTCGAGGGAGAAGTCAAAATAGGTTTTCTCACGGTAAGCAAGATAGAGAATCCGATAATAGAAAAGGTAAATGGAAGCCAAGAGGGAGATCTCAGTCAAGAAAGGGAATTAAATGTTATTATTGTGACAAGCCTGGGTATATTCAAAAAGATTGTGGAAAGTATAAAAAAGATAAAAAGAGCAAAGACAGAAATAAGAATGAAGAGAATGGTACAACTACAGTTGTATTCGATGGTGATGTTGTTATTGTTTGTGATGATGGTTATATTAATCTTGCATGTCAATGTCATAACCCAATTCTAGGTTATTTCCCAAAATCACCTTTCTTTCAAAATAAAAATCAAAAAATAAAATAAAGGCTGGCAACGTGGAGAAAGCAGGTTGGGGAATCAAGCTGCAATTTTTTGGAGGAAATTCAAGGCCTAATTATACCCCATTATGCCCCAAAATAGAGAGAAAATGCAAATTTAAGGTTAAATTAAATGATTGTTGGACGAATTTGCATAAACATTAAGTTCAAGGACATAGTTAAATTTTTAATAGGCCAATTTGATTGAATCATGGGCTAAATTGAATTTTAATTATGTTTAAGAATTAATTTGGGTCCAATTGAAGGATTTAATCAAGTGCAAGGACTTAATTATACTTTAAATGGGTCAAATTAATTTTATTTGGGGCTTAATTGGTGAAAAATTTAGTTTGGAAGTCTAATTTAGGCTTAATTGAGAAGATTGGAATTTTAAGATATCAAATTTAGTTTTTACCAAGTTATTTGATTAAAATTAGGGACCAAATTACAAGAAAATTGAAGTTTTTTTGGTCAATTAGGGGCTAAATTGAAGAAATCCGAGACCAATGACCATATCGCAATAGGTGCGTACTTCGGGGCTCCAATTGAAGTTCATCATGGGCTTAATTGCAAAATTTTAGGGTCAATTAGAGGTTCAATTGAAAGCAATTGAAAGAGGAAGGACTGAAATGAACTTTGGCCAAAAACAGAATTCTGGTACTGTTCATCATCTTCTTTAATTCTCTGAAATGGCTAGTCTGGTTACCTACTTTGCAGCTGCATTTAATGTACCTAACGTCCATCAAATTTTCCAGACCTTGCACGAAACTGATCACCAGACATCCCTCTACGTCTGGATATGGTCTTTACCGGCTCACTGGCAAATAAACGAACATGGCATCACCCCAAAAAAGCCACCTCAGGCAGCCTGCAACTGCAGATTTAACAGTGCACCATGCCTACTTTGAGCTAATGGTTGGGATCCTTCCCAACTGAATCAAGGGCTGAATATTTTTCCCTTGTGTATACAAGATTTCCATCTTCCACTGTCTATAAATAGAAGTGGATTTCATATCCTGAGGGAGTAGAAAATCGGGTCCAAAAATCATAAAAAACCAGTCTTCCCCCTGTTTCCATTTTCCTTCTTTCCCTGTCAGCCTTCTGCGGCTCTCTCCACCTCTTCCACAGCTGCCTTCTCCGGCGAGAATACCAACAAACCAAGCCTATACACCACCACAAATATCAGCTCCACCATAGGAAGACAGCACAACCACCAAGCAGCCACCGCGACCCCCTCTCTCTCTCCTGCAGACCTGTTTCATCTTCCTTCTTCTCTGCCGCCGCAACCTCAACAGTAGCAGTAAAGGCAGCAACCACCTCTTCCAGGGGCTTTCATCCTTACCAACAGCAGCAGGGGTGGCTACTCTCTCGTCATAGCGGCGACTCGAACAGCTCCAACCGTTAGCAACACCAGCACCGACCACGATAGCAGCAGCTCCTGTAACGTGAGCAGCAGCAACTCCTTCGAGCGCCACCAACTCTTCCACTATCCTCAGCTAGACTAGTGATGGCAGCCATAACCCTTCAGCCAGGTGAGCCACCCTCCTTTCCTTCTTCTTCTTCTTCCCCGTTCATTGTGTGAACAGTAGGTGTGAATTATAATTCATGTCCTACTGTTCATGCAGGACGTGAATTATAATATATATATATATATATATATATATATATATTTTAAAAAAACAACAACAACAAAATTTTAAAAAAAATCATTTAAAAAAAATGTGATTTTCTCAAATATTTTTCTATCAATTGATATATGTCCTCCCATTTTTTTTTTTTTCAGTTGTAGTTCTCATTCTTTTAACTAATCTTTGATTGTGTTAACTTCTTCTTTTTTATTTTTCTTTTCAATTTCATCCGTTGAAATTTAATATAATTTGATTTTTATCTCATATTTTATCCTCATTTTTTTAATTTTAATTTTAATTTTTTTTCTTTTCAATTTCATTCCTTGAAATTTAACTTGATTTGATTTTTATATCAGATTTGGTCCTTATTGTTTTAATTACTATTTTTTTCTTTTCAATTTCATCTCTTAAAATTTAACTTGATTTGATTTTTATATCAGATTTGGTTCTTATTTTTTTAATCACTAATTTTTTCTTTTCAATTTCATCTCTTCAAATTTAACTTGATTTGATTTTTATATCAGATTTGATCCTTATTTTTTTAAATACTATTTTTTTCTTTTCAATTTCATCCCTTGAAACTTAATTTAATTTGATTTTATATATCAATTTTGATCCTTATTCTTTTAATTGCTATTTTTTATATAATTTTTTATTGACTTTTATTTTTCAATTTCATCCCACATCATTTAATTTCTTTTATGATGAATTCGGTTCTCGTTCTTTTTTAAAAAAATTTCTTTTCATCCTTTTTTAATTAATTTTTTTTTAAGTTTATCCTTCAAAATTTCAGTAGTTTTTAGTTTGAATTGTAATTTTTTCTAGCGCGATTATCCCAGTCTCATGACTCAAATCATAAATATGAGATGTTAACTTGAATTGACATCATTTTTTCTTTTTTAAAACCAACTTTATTTTTTATTTTCATCCTTCAACAATATTAACTTTATTAAAGACTGAGCTCTTTTATTTTTTTTTCAATTTACTTTTTGTGAAGATAACCCAACTTCACAGTTTGAGTTGTGAGTTTACCATGCTAACTCAAATTGGTAAAGCCAGCATAATTGTGCCTTCTTGTTTTGGTCCAATGATTTTTTTTATCCTTTCTATTTTTTCTTTTCAATTCCATCCTTTAAATATTTTGTTAGCTTTGTTTATAGTGTTTATGTATTAGAATATTATTTAATTTAGTGTATAGCCTATTTGTTTTTTATTTTTTATCTTCTTAATTTGATGCTTTTTCATCCCCTTAAAAATTAAAAAATCAATTAATTATGTCATCGTATTTTTGTTTTTTAAATGTTTTTTTTTAATTTGGCAAAAAAATCCTACTTTTTTTTATCATACCTTCAAAAAAAAAAATTAAAGCTTTTGTTTTGTTTAAGGACCCCGTGAATCACCTCTCTTTTTTTCCAAATAAGTAAATTGTTGTTAGGTATAAAAAATATTTCATGCATCTAGCTGCCATGTGTTCATGTATTTAGATGAAAAATGATTTTTTATATAAAAACAATTGTTATATAAAATGAAATTCAAGATATAGAGTACTAATTTGATTGGTTAGCCTGGATTAACTTAAAACTCATTCTTTATTTTTTTTAAAATGAAATTTTTCATTTTTAATTTTACTCATCAATTTTTTTATGTTTGCTATAAAAAAAACATAAGCCTACAAATTCATTTTCATTTGCTAAAATTACAAATACCAAGTTATTATATTCTTTTTTTCCTGAAAAAATTAATTTTTCTATTTGCAAGTCAAATAACTAGTTATTTAAAACACTAAATGGCATGAGTGTTTTATTGGATCCCAATTCACCATAAAATGTGTTGGACTGTAGTAAAATTATCTTTGTGCCCTTTGGTCTAAAAAAATTAAGCCTTTTATGTGAGGGTGTTGATATCTTTTTTAATTTTTTTTTACATAGTAAAAATATTTTTTCACCCCTAAAATCAATAAAATATAGAATTGTTGATCAATGACTTTCTTGACTTTATATAAGCTTCTTAACAGTAAAAATATGTATTTTCTTATAATAAAAAAAATTATTATGCTATTAGATAAATGTATAGTGCAATTACATCTTTAATATTGTAAGAGACAAAACATAAGCTTAGCATTTGGAACTATTTTTGTACTTCCATATGAATATTTTGTGTAATTGCCGTGAGTATTTTGGTATTTTCACATTTTTACTGAATCTTTTTAATGCTTAAAGATGCTAGAGCGTGCTCGACACACCCTAGCGCGTGGATGGCGTCCATGTTATTCAAGCGGTGCATATGACGCCACCTGGTGTACGTAACTGGCATTTCACTGTCTCTCTAGATGCGTCGTTGTATCCTCTTCCATTTGAAGTGGCGCGTAGCAATTGATGGTGGTAGGATTATCGCCAATAGTCGTTTGATTTTTTTCTCTTCTTTTTTCTCTTCTAACAGATAATGTACACCACTGTCATAATTTTTTCTTACTTTTTAATTTCGGTCCCTATTCTATTATTTTTTTTTTTCATTTATAGAATTTTTTTCTTTCAATTTCACAATTCAATCAGATTTTTTGTTATTTTATTTTTTTTTTCAATTTAACCCTTATTCTTTCAATTTTTTTTATTAAAGCTATTTTTCAATTGCATTATACCCTCTAATTGAAATTTTTCATCCCTTTAATTAATGTTTTTTCTCACCCTTACTTTTTGGATCCTTTTGTGTAATTAATGTTTTTTTCTAGTTTCATCTTTCGACATTTAATTTGTTAGAAATTCAGTTTCGTACGATCTTATTGTTTTGCATTAGTTTTTTTTTTAATATTGGTTTTGTGATTATATTCAAGTTTTTTCTATGAGTTTATCTCAGTCTCATGACGTAAATCATAATTTTTGCATGTCTTTTTTAAATATAAGTTTTTTTAGTTGTTTTGTTTCTATTTTATTTTTCAAGGTATTATTTTAATTCACACATATATACACACACACGCACACATAAATAAAGTTTATTTTTTAAAATAAAAAATATTTATTTTTAAATTATATTGTTGATGTGTTTAGCCTTGCATAATATTACGTTTATTCAATCAGTTTCGTCATGAGTTTTTTAGGATGTAAATTTATTTTTTATTTATTTAAATAAATAAATTTAATAAATACAATGAGGTACATAAGTATCTTTATTTTTTTATTTTTTTATTTATATTTTAAATTTTTTTATATAAAAAAATTTATTAAAACATTCTACCTACCTCATAATTTTTTTTAAAAAAAAAATTATATTAAATGACTAGTTTTATCGATGCAATAAAGTTTGAAGTCTTTAGTCTGTGGTGAAGGGTGAGTCATGAGTGGGATAGTGTTTCACCAGCAGCAGTTGGTGTTTCTTTCCCATCATTACAATGATGGGAAATGTTGTTCAGTTCCAAGAATTAAGGGGCAAAGAGTGAGCTTTCCTAATTTGCAACATGGATATGCTGCTTCTTGTCCAAAATTTGTCAAGTTATCTCCACATGCTACAGTCAGTGGCTCTGGTGGTGCCCAATATTCTGGTAACCAGTTCTAACACCGTGTAATTTCTGTTTCTTACTTAGTAGACATCATCACTTCACCCTTGTTTTTGAGATCTTGTTCTGCTCGTTTGTGACTTGTGAGGGTTTTATTAATTTTTATTGTTTTTGGTTTTCGATCTCCAGAGCAGTGGCTGGATGCTAGAACAAAGCAGAAAAGAGAGAAAATTGCTGGTATAGATCAAGATGAATTATTAGACCCTTCACTTTTAGCTGATCCAGATAGTTGTTTTTGTGAGTTTAGAGGGGTACAGATACACCATAAGGTATATGATGCAGAATCACAGGCAAATAATTCATCTCAAAGCCACACTCTTACTCAAGTTGCTCATAATAATTCTTGGAAGCTTCGTCTTCCTATGATCTTGTTACATGGTTTTGGAGCTTCTGTTTACTCATGGAGTCGAGCTATGAAGCCTTTGGCTGAGCTCACTGGTTCCAAAGTTCTTGCCTTTGACAGACCAGCTTTTGGATTGACATCCAGGGTGGATGCTTCCACGCATTTATCAACTGGTACCAACGATGAAAAACCATTGAATCCATACTCCTTGTCATTTTCAGTGCTTGCTACCTTGTACTTCATTGATTTCCTGGCAGCTGAGAAGATAGTTCTTGTGGGGTATGCTCATTTCTCATGTTATTGGTGTGTTCACTGCAGGCTTTTTCATGATTCAATGATTTTGTTGTCACATTTAATTTCTGGGCTTGTGAGGATGGGAGACGATAGCGATCTTCTGGTCTCATGACAAACACATGCATCAGAGACATTTTGCCAAATGATGATTAGAGAGCATTAATGATACTAATTGTGTGTGTGTGTGGCCAGCATCTACTGTTGTTATGTGAATTATTGCTTCGATAATCCTGTTTGTGTGCTCAAGGAGAAATTATATCGTTCATTCTTATGGCTTTGATAATCCTTTTAATTAGTTTTGTATATCTATTCGCCAGAACTTTGTTTAATGTTTGCCAGTAAATGGGGTAGGATAAGTGGTACCAGGACTAGAAAATAGGGGCTTAAGTGCACCATAGAAAAGTAGACTAATCTAGTCTTGTGGAAAGTCTCTTGTTTTTGGTTTTCAGTTTTGGATGAATCATTAAAACTGGTCTATACTTTTACCCTCGTCATTAATATCTTGCTGCAAATTGCCTTCTCTTCTCCCATGTCACTTTTGTGAAATCTTGCGCCTCTCTGAACTTGTTTAAAAATTTTACATGCTAGGCACTCAGCTGGTTCTCTTGTAGCAATTGATTCATATTTCGAGGCTCCCGAATGCATTGCAGCTCTGATTCTCATTGCCCCAGCAATACTTGCTCCACGTGCAGTTCAAAAGCTTGCGGAACAAGATAAAGTTGGAAGAGAAAACCAGACTGAAGGGGACATATCAAATTCAAATATGTTAGCAAAGCCATTTATCAAGATTTTTGAGATTTTATTGAAGTTTATTACAGGCATTACTCAAGCAATAGTGCAGATGGCAAAGGGGATGACAGATATGCTTAACTCAATATATAAGAAAGCATTGTCAGCTATTTTGCGCTCTGCCTTTGGTGTAATGCTGGTATATTTCTTTGTGGATGGTCTCAATATTTTCTTTGCAATATTTCTAGATCTTGCTGATTCAATTGATTGTTGAGAACTGTTAAATCTAAAATATTAAAGACTACTCGTATGCAGAAATGTTTCTGGTGTTATCATACCAATTTCAGTAGACACCAGCAGAGTAAATTGTTTTAGATGTGTAGCAATTATAACAAAAAAACTGATTTCCCAAGAAATAGCGCTCTCCTCACACATGCCCAATGCTTGTTTTTATGAACAGTATATAGCCAACATTTTTTATTACAAAGGAGATTTTCGAACCCAAGACCTCTTGGGAAAGGAACATGGGTGCTAATTGAGCTGCAAACTCATTTACATGATATAGCCCATATTATTAATGCAGATTTTAGAAAGTCCCTTTTCTTCTCTCTTTGTTCTTTTTTTGGGGGTGTGTGTGTGTGTTTGGGGGGGGGGGGGTTGGTTGGGGGTTTAACAATGAACTCATCTGCAATATGTAAGTGCCATAACAATGATTTCACTACTTGATTCTCAGATAAGGATGATAATCGATAAGTTTGGTAGAGGAGCAGTGAGGATTGCTTGGCATGATCCAAATCAAGTGACTGAACATGTTCTAAATGGCTATACAAAGGTGACATAGCTCTGTCCTTGTGTCTATTAGCTTTGAAAATATTAGAATGAAATATTTGATGTTATTCATTTTTTGTTAACTGCGTATTTCTTACCTTGAAGTTATTTATAAATGCAGCCTTTAAGGGCCAAGGGTTGGGACAAGGCTCTTGCAGAGTTCACTGCGGCAACACTCACAAATGCTGAGTCTGAATCAAAGCCATCAATGTCAAAAAGACTTAATGAAATCTCATGTCCTGGTACTTGCACTAACTTTACGTCCAGCCTTCCAAAGCTGTTTAACTCTGGAAAACTGCTTATCTCGAAAAATATCTATTAGGAAGTAAAGATTGACAAATGAAGACAGTGAGATGAAAGGCATTTGGGTGGAATGGTGCTATTTTTTGGTTCATAGTAATTGTAATAGTCAAACTAATGCGGCACCCCGTCTCTAATCTGAATTTTTTAGGACGAGTGGGATGACGAGGGGGCATGAAGGTTTAATATATGGTTCAACGAAGGACCTTTTCTCTATGAGAATTTCTCTACATAGATAGAAATTCTTGGTTTAGCATCATTCTTTCGAGTCATGAAAATACCATCTGCTATGCCACATTAATTATTGTAATTAACTGGTTAAATGAAATGCTGATTCTTGTGTTTTTGTTGATGGATAATGAACTACCAGTTTTGATCATCACGGGTGACAATGATAAAATTGTTCCATCTTGGAATGCCAAGGGACTTTCAAAAGCTATACCTGGTTCTTGTCTGGAGGTAATTAAGAACTGTGGCCATTTGCCACACGAAGAAAAAGTTGAAGAATTTGTTTCAATTGTTTATAAGTTTCTGCACGGAGCTTTTGGTGATCAGAAGGAACTATCTTTGCAAGCAGGAGCAGTAGTTTAAATTATGACCCCCGACTTGCATCCTTCTCTTAACTTGTATGTATTTGAAAGCTGTTAGCAGATCAGATGAGAACACCTTGTGAATTGTGTAAAAGTAGCTTTCTGATATGTCTGAACTATGATTTTCTGTTGATTTGATGAAATATTATTCGACTTGAAAAAAGTATTCAATTGCTCAACTCAGAGAAACAACGACGAGTGGTGATATTCTTACTACTACATGGTGATTCCTTGCTTTTATTCTTTCGCCCCTTCTCCCTCCTGGTGGCTTGAAATTCTTTCACATATTAGTTGTAATACTGCTGGGTTTCGTTTCAATGATATTCAGAAGTATGTTGTTTATAAAAGGACAGCTGCTGTTATTGTCTCTTGAGGCACATCTAATCAAGTGGGGGTTTATCAGAAGCTTCTGGTTATGTGCATGACTACAGCAGGCTATCACCGTTAGTTCTAGAATTGAATGAAAACTTTCTTGTTTTCTTTTCCAGGATCAAATTCTTATAGCATTGCACACACGATTACAGGAAACTGGAGCCCCTTTTATTAGAAAGAAGGATGGATTATTTTAATGGATACCAAGTTGATCATTTTATTTTTATTTACGTGGATTCTAAGTTGATGCTTTAAATTCATTCTTTTTATATTAAATGGATCCCATATTGATTATTTTATTTTCATGGTTTTTAAGTTGATCTTTTTATTTTCATAAAATAGATTCCAAGTTAATCCTTTCATTTTCATTTGTTGATCTCAAGTTAATCTTTTTTATTTTTATTTGTGTGGATCACAGGTTGGTCCTTTTATTTGCATGGATCTTGTTATAATCTAATTTTTAACCCGTTTATTTTAAAAATATTTTTCAAGAAAAGAAGTATATATATTTTCAAGCTTTTCAAAATTTCTCAGTTTCAAATTTGTCAAGACAAATTTTTAAAACTATTTGAGTAGTCTAAAGGCTGCAATTCAAGAAATATTTGTTATAATTAAAAGAATTAAAGGATGAAGGATTGAAGTGTCAAATTGGCATGCCTTTGGAGGTTCTATTAATTCAATCAAGAGCCTAATTGAATAAATTTTCAATTTTATAACTAATTTTAATTATAATTGAAGAGACTTGAAGATTGAGGGACCATATTAAAAAAACAAAGAACTTAAAAGACCAATTTAATTTTGACTATGGACCCAATTGATAGAATTTATTGGTTTGTTCTTAATTTTATCTCTAATTGCTTAATTGAAAGTTCAAGAGGATTAACAATGAAAAGGCGCTGAAATTTGAGAATGATTATGAATTTTAACCTCACTAAATATTGTTGTTTTAAGCCCACTCACATAACCTTTCATTGTTTTTTTTTATTTGGGTATCATTCAATCCAAGTGAGGTGTTAATTTAACAAATTTTAGGATCATTTAGAATTTGGTTGTGTTTTTTTAGGTTATGATAAGCTAACAACATGCACACTACACTCGCCCTTAATGATTTTCTTACTGTGTATCTTGTAAGATTTTGTTTATGCTCTTTATACAACATCATTTATTGTCCTTTGTTTATCTTCGATCTTAGATGATGGAGATTTTTTTTATAAATCCTAAGGCATGTAGTTCCCAAGTTGTCTAGTCTAGATTATCTCTTCTCCCCTATGGTTAGTTAAGGTTTGAGGGACATACATATGTATATAAAGAGGGAAAATGTGAAAAGTTACTATGAGAAACAATAACTAGAGTAAGAGAAAAACCATAAAAAGTTTAAAAAGAAAGTTAGGGTTTCTATTTTTTAATTCAGGATAATAAAAAAGAGTAAAAGAAAAATAAGATTTTGAGAGAATAATAGTAAGAGGTAACAATATTGACACCACTAAAAGTCCAATCCTATAGCTCTATCCAATAGAATCTTTACCTTAACCATCTAGGTATACCTTTCCTTGTTATGATTATATTCATATTATATTCAAGAATATATCTTTTATTTGATGTATATAACGTGGCTTTATCAATATGCTTGAGTTGTTTATGTTTATGTGTGTAATTTGTATGTTTCTTACCTTATTGGTTTATGATTTTACTTTTTCGTGTAGATTTTCTAGGTAAACTCTTTGTTATGTGTTTGTGAAATCATGTTTATGGGAATTTGTTACCATCCTACACCTATATGCCTATATTTGGAAAATTTATGTCTACTTATTTTGATGAGTTTGAGATTGGTTTGGTTCTCGTGTTCACTACTATTTTCATCTAAAATTTGTAACTTTACATTTTTTGGTGTTAAATTCTTTGTTTGAATAATTTGGCTTCTTCCACTTGATGCAATTTAAGTATAATATGAAAGTTTGTGCATTGTTTAGCTTAATCTTGTCTTGAGAGATTTACTATAACTTTAAAAATCATAATTTCAGCCCTAAAATACATATAGGTAATTAGATTTTAGTTGCAGGGGTAGAATCATAATTCTACCCTTTAAAAAACCCTAAAAATATTACACGGATAAAATCATAAATTATGCCCCTTTCTTTTTGTTGCACCAGGTCAAGCACAACATCACAAGGTTGCTAGCACTATGTTTGGTGGTAGGCTGCTGCCTCTCATGCTAGTAGTGAGTGCCAACAAATTTGGTGTCGTTACTGGTGGCGCAGCAACACCCCAAGTGTTGCACCTTCCATCCAAATCTGGAAAAATTCTGGCTAAATTTGACCCAAATAGCAGCCAAACTCTTTTGAGAAAATAATTTTACACATAAAATTTATTCAAAATATTCCAATAACAATTAAAACATGCAATCAACAACCCTAATTGATTAATAATAGCTTTAATACCACTGTTGAATTTCTTGAATATCATACACATAGTCGAAACTATGAAACAAAATTATTCGGGAGTTCCTATGATCCTGTTAGATAGATCTAGAGTTGTTTAGGGATTTATTACCTGAAGATCTGATCTTTTTCAACTTTGAATAATTCCTTAAATGTTGGGTTATCGCAAACCACAAGCCCAACATGGGGTTGGGCGAGGACGCGTCCAGCCCAACGTGGGGATGGGCGTGGAGGCGTCAAGGTCCACTATGGGGCTGGTCGGGGACGCGTCCAGGTCCAACATGGGCCTGGGAGGGGACGAGTCCAAGTCCAACATGGGATTTGGCGTGGACGCGACTAGGTCTAACGTGGGGTTGGGCATGGACGCATCCAGGTCTAACATGGGGTGTACGCGGTCGCGTCCAGCCCAACGTGGGGTTGAGCAGGGACGCGCCCAGGTCCAACATGGGGTTGGGCGTGGACGCGTCCAAGTCCAACATAGGATGATCAACGACACGTCCAGACCTAACGTGGGGTTCGGCGTGGAGGCGTCAAGGTCCACCATGGGGCTGGGAGGGGACGCGTCTAGGTCCAACATAGGGCTGAGAGGGGACCCGTCCAGGTCCAACATGGGATTTGGCGTGGATGCGACCAGGTCTAATGTGGGGTTGGGTGTGGACATGTCCAGGTCCAACATGGGGTGTACGCGATCGCGTCCAGCCCAACGTGGGGTTGAGTGGGGACGCGCTTAAGTCCAACATGGGGTTGGGTGTGGACGCGTCCACGTCCAATATAGGGTGGCCAGGGACACGTCCAGACCCAACGTGGGGTAGGTCGTGGACGCGTCCAGGTCCAACATGGGGTGTACGTTGTCGTGTCCATCCTAACACGGGGTTGGGCGTGGAGGCGCCGAGGTCCAACATGGGGATGGGCTTGGACGCGTCCAAGTCTAACATGAGGTGGACGCGGTCGCATCCAGGTCCAACATGGGGTTGGGCGTGGACGCGTCCAGGTCCAACATGAAGTTGACATGGTCGTGTCCAATCCAACGTGGGGTTGGGCGTGGACGCAGCCATGGCAACATGTGGCTAGGCGCGCTCGCGTCCAAACCTAATATGTTATTACCACTAAAGAAAAACCATGTAGTTGATTTGAAGGATAAAATTAAATATTATTATTATTTGTGGCATAACTATTATCATTTTTATTATAATTGATGTTATTAATATTAAAAATAATATTATTTGTGTTATAAATATTACTCTTTCTATTATAGTTCAAAGCATTAATGTCAAAAATATTATTATTTGCGTTACAAATATTTTTATTTTTATTATAATTGAAAGTAATAATATTTATTTTCATTGTAGTTCAAAGTATTAATATTAAAAATATTATTATTTATGGTACAAAGACTATTATTTTTATTATCATTGAAAGTATTAATACTAAAAAATATTTTTATTTGTGGCCCCAACGCATAGGCAGGCATCCTAAGCACCAGGTCTCACCACGTGGTGCGCGGGTCCGACTGTGCACTCTGGGCAAGGCAACCCATGCGCCAGGTGTACCCATGTAGGAGCGTGGGTCTGGCTTACGCCCAAGGTAAGGGCAAGCCAGCCCCAGCACCACGTGGTGCTCGGGCTTGACCCAGCGCAAGGGCAGGTTAGCCCGAGCGCCAGGTGTCCTCACTGGAGGCGCGGGCCTGGCTGACACTTAGGGCAGCCCCACTAAAACTTGAAGTGACCATTTTCTCCCCAACCATCCATTCAATGTCAATTGCATCCCAATGAAAAGACAACCCCACCCCTCCCCCGCTGCCCTTGCAACTCTTTGTGACAAGGGCTGGGCTGCCATTACACTACTCTAATCCACAGTGCTTTGAGTCTAGGTAAACAGTAAGAGGGGCACTAAGCCCTTTTAGTATATTGTATAATTTATAGGGAATCCTAAAAACCCTATAAATAGTAAAGTATCTATTTGATCCTTAAATAATATTCATATATTATTTAAGGATAATTTTATAAATTTAATCAATCAAGTCCTTGATTTTTCTAAGTTTAGAATTACCCTGTATTAATTATATTCTAGTCCCTAATTTCTAAAATATATTTTAATCAAGTCATACTTAATTAGTTATAAGCATCATTTATATCTCATCTTATGAGAACAGTTGGTTCTTTTCATAAATAAAAGAATGTAATATGTACCAGTCTTTACGACTATAATCATTTGATATAATTATGAGATTCTTATTGCATCAAAACATTGCTCTTAAAATGTTCTTAGTCGATGCTCTCTTAAATATTAGACATTCATTAGAGCTATAAAGACTAATACATATTATACTTTTTTTTTATGAAATGAAGCAATTGTTCTTATAAGCTGAGGTATAAGGGATACCTAGAACTAATATGTAGATTCTTGTTATAAAACATGTACATTGAACTGCCTGTATGAGAATTCCATATGGATCACTTATGTATATGGAAAGGCTCACGTGATAATTATGTAAGTGATCCTTAAACTTAATACCACTAAATTATTTTATATAGAGAATATTATGCTTTGATCCTGCTACATGTTATCTTAATTAAGGTAACGAAAGCGTGGATATTAGGTGTAGCATGAACTATATGAAAGTATTTAAGTGATCAAGAGAAAATTCATCATCCTAGGTGAATTGAAAAAAATATTTCATATATTGTCAAATAGTATTGACTGAGAAATCATTGGCCAAGGTGGAATGAGATTTGAAAAGAGTTTAAAATCTTTTTCAAATGATCAATGACTATTATATGGAGAACAAACATGATTTAACATGACAAGCATACTTCATGCTATAATGTTAAATCGAAACATTATTGATGAAAGGATATTAATTATACTAAAAAACTGGTCACTAAAAGATTAAGTCAAACCATTAATGAATTTTTTAATATTTGGGAGATTGTGAAACGTTCTAAACGATGCACCTGATCTTCAAATATAAATTAATCAATTGATGAATTGATAATAAATTAAATTGTTTAATTTATTTAATTCTATTTAATTAGAATTATATTTTATATTTGGACCAACATATTAGGAACCTAATAGGGCATACACATTAAAAAATATTAGTCAGAAATTAAACTGAGATGATTTAATTAAGTATGACTTAATTAAAATATATTTTAAAAATTAAGGTCTAGAATATAATTAATACAAAGATTATATTTCTAGACCTAGAAAAATCAAGTAAGGACTTAATTGAATTAATTTCTAAAAATTTTATGAATTAATATATGAATATTGTTCAAGAAGGAAATTAATATTTTGTTAATTTCTAGACCTAGAAAAATCAAGTAAGGACTTGATTGAGTTAATTTATAAAATTATCCTGAATTAATATATGAATATTGTTCAAGAGACAAATTGATATTTGCTAATTTATAAGGTCTTTCAAATTTTTCTATAAATAGTAAGGTATGCCTTTTACTTTTTGTATGGTTATTTGTTTGATAAAAAAACTACGCAAGTCACATAATAAAACAATCCATCTCTCTTAAATTGGGATTTAGAAGATTTATCACTGGTGGTTCATATAGATTACCGCTAGAAGCCGAACAATTAGACGACTTATTATTTGCGACAATTCAACTTTTAAAGAATTATTCAAAGCCAAAAATTCAGGTAATAAATCTTTAAACAACTCTAAATCTGTCTAACAGGATTCTAGAGAGTCCCAAAAAATTTTGTTTTATTATTTTTATTATGTGTATGATATTTAAAAACCCAAGAACTCCTGCATTTGACTTCATTCCATCTTTTTCTGTGGAAGTGGCATCATGTTTCTTTTGGTGTCATTATTGTTGCAACAATATCATGGTTCATATTTGAGCGATCTGGATTACCATTCATAACAATTGTATGCTTAATTTCTTCTCCCATTTTTTGAGCCTGACGACATTCCTTGAAATTTGTTATTGTGCATGTGGACAGAAGTTCCAAACTCTGCCAAATTTCACAGAATGACAGGCTGCTGAGCATAAGATTCTTTTGAAATCATCTCCTTCACTGCTTCAATTACTGAGACCATTTCTTGTCGCTGAAATTTAGCAGCCACACTGCTGTTCTCGCTGCTGTGAACAGAGCAAGCACATTACTTTTTGCTTGTACTAGTATATTAGCCGCTGCATTGTTAATATTAATTTTTTAAATATATTAAAAATATAGAAATCTTTTTTAAATAACTTGAATATAATGTTAATATAAAACTGAAGAGTCTTGGGTTTGGTGTTCATATCAAGAATATATTTTACCCTTGAATAACCCAATATTTATTATTGAATCTAATATCCAAGCTACACTTAAGAGATTTAAGTCTACCAGCCAAGCAGACCTAAGAATATTAGGTCTACTGGCCATACTTAATTGATTTTTTTTTATAAATTTAATTTTACTTTTATTAAAAAAATATTTAAACTACCATTAAAATATCCTAAACAGAAATTTTAATTAAGTTTTTTATTTAAAAAAAACATTTAAATTACCCTTGAAGTATTATAAACAGAAATGCTAACTAATTTTTTTATAATGATTTTTATTTTGTCTATAAAAAAAAACTTAAAACTATCCATGAAGTATCATAAATATAAATCCTAATTAATTTTATTTTATCTTTATAAGAAAACATTTAAACTACCCTTGAAGCATCATGAACAGAAATACTAAGTAATTTTTTATAATTTTTTTTATTTTTCTATAAAAAAACATTAAAACTATCATTGAAATATCCTAAATAATTTTTATACAAATTGTTTTATTTTTATAAAAAAATCATTTAAACTACTCTTGAAATATCCTAAACAGAAATACAAATTAATTTTTTTATAATTTTTTTTATTGTTATAAGAAAATATTTAAAATACCCTTGAAGTATCCTAAATAATTTTTTTAATAATTTTTTTCTATTTCAAAAAAATATTAAACTATCCTTGAAGTATCTTAAACAGAAATATTAATTAAATTTTTTTTATTGTTTATAAAAAAACAAACATTTAAATTACTCTTGAAGTATCTTAAATAATTTTTTTATAAATGTTTTCTATTTTTTATAAGAAATTTTTTTTAACTATCCTTAAAATATCTTAAATAGAAATTCTAATTAATTTTATTTATAAATTATTTTTATTTAAAAAACATTTAAAATATCCTAAATAGAAATCCTAATTAATATTTTTTTTAAGAAATTATTTTATATAGGCTTTCGGTATGGCAGTCATGCCAAACCCAAAAGCATTGAGAATGACGGCCAAACTTTTTTTATAAAAAAACATTTAAACTACCTTTAAAATATCTTAAACAAGAATGTTAATTATTTTTTTATAATGTTTTTATTTTTCTATAAAAAAAACATTAAAATCATCCTTGAAGTATCCTAGATATGTTTTTTTTATAAAGTATTTCTATTTTTTATAAAAATAAACATTCAAACTACCCTTAAAGTATCTTAAACAGAAATGCTAATGAATTTTTCTTATAATTGTTTTTCTATTTTTTATTAAAAAACATTTAAACTACCCTTAAAATACCATAAACAAAAATGCTAATTAATTGTTTTATATTTTTTTTAAAACAAACATTTAAACTACCTTTAAAGTATCCTAAATAAATTTTTTTATAAAATTTTTCTATTTTTTATTAAAAAAAATTAAATTATCCTTGAAGTATTCTAAACAAAAATCCTAATTAATTTTTTTATAATTTTTTTTATTAAAAAAATTTAAATTATCTTTTAAATATCCTAAATAGAAATCATGATTGTTTTTTTATTTATTTTTATTTTTTATAGGCTCTTAGGTCTGGCGGCCAAGCCAGACCCACGAGCATTGGGTCTAGCGGTCATGCCAGACCCAATGCTTGACCCACTTTTTTTTAGACTGGAATCATGCATGGCCCATGTTTTTTTTAAGGGGCAACATGATTTTCTAGGAGGAGAGAGAGCAAAGAGGGAGGGAGGGAAAACCCCCCTCTCATAGCTCCTTACTGGGCCTCTTCGGCACTAGCGCCTTGCCACTATGCCTGGGTGGCTAAGCGCATCGAAAAACGCCCTGTAAGGCAACTCTCGATTTTATTCTGGGGCCGCACGCGTCACCCGAATGGCGTGGGCAGCGCCCAACCGCTAGCGTGAGCCCAGTACGCTTCTTATACTGCTCCAATTGCTTTAGCACGTATTTGAATTGTTTCAAAGAAAATGAAAAGACAGAGAGAAGCCCTCAACTGCATGCTTAACAAGTTTCTTTGGCAATAACAATTTCATCATTATGTTATTCAAATTCACAGTAATTTGTGACTAGATGAACAATAAAAGGGTGAACAGTAAAACCACGGGGAGTTTTAGTTTTCACTAGTTACATGACCCGCGCGATGTCGCGAGTCAATGGTTTTTGCATAAAAAATATTAAAAAAAAGTTAAGATTTAAAAGTATTAGGTTTTTTTTTTTTTTGCAAAGCTATACCCAATAGTTTTGGGTGTGGCTGCAACGCCTGATCCAAGAATAATATTTATAATATTAATAATAACATTAAACTTGCATGACCCAAGTTTAAGTGAATCTGACTGCAATACCAGACCTAATAGTTTTGGATGTGGGTCTGGCTGCAAGGTCGTGTCCTAAAAGTGTGTTAATTAAATAGATTAATTAAAAAGAAAAAAAAACCAAAAGGAAGAAAAAAATTAATGAAGAAAAAGAAAAAAAAATCTGAATTAATTGGGTTAACCCTTCAAACCAGGTTAACCCGTCAAACCTTGGATTCGTGTCGTGAAAGTTTGATAACTATATAGAAAAAAAAAATTGACAGGTTAACACAAAATTAACTGGGCTAACCTGTCAAACCAGGTTAACCCGTCAAACCCGGGATCCATGTCTGAAAGTTTGATAACTAAATTAAACAAAAAAAATTAATTAAAAAAAAAAACAAACAAAAGGCATCAACCTTTTCACTATGAACTTAGTATATAGTCTACAGTTAAAGACATAAAAACAATAAAAAAACTAAAAGCATCAATCGATAACTAAATAGAAAAAAATTTAATATTGATGAACTAAAATAAATATAAAAAAATATTAAATAAAAAGAAACAATAAATGAAAAAAAAACTTATAAGAAGAAAAAAACTAATGAAGAAAAAGAAAAAAAAAATCTAAATTAACTGAGTTAACCCGTCAAACCTGAGATCCGTGTTATGAAAGTCTAATAACTAAATAGAAAAAAATTTAATATCAACAAACTAAATAAAAAAATTAATTAAAAAGAAAAAAAAAGCATCAGCCTTTTCACCGTGAACTACACTGTGCAGTCCACAGTGAAAGGCATAAAAAAAAAAAGCAAAAAACAAAAACTAAAGGCTTCAGCTTTTTCATTTTGGACTGCATATAATATTAAAAGATGAAATCGGAAGAACAAAACTAACGAGGAAAAAGAAAAAAAAATTTGAATCAACCGGGTTAACCCGTCAAATTAGGTTAACCTGTCAAACCTAAAATTCATATCATGAAAGTGTGATAACTAAATAGAAAAAATATTTATTATTAATGAAATAAATTAAAAAAATTAATTAAAAAGGAAAAAGCAAAGAGAAAAAAAAACTTACAGGAAAAAAAAACTAATAAAAAAAAATATCTGAATAAACTGGGTTAACCCATCAGAACTGGGATCCATGTCATGAAAGTCTGATAATTAAATAGAAAAAATTTAACATTAAGAAACTAAATTAAAAAAATAATTAAAAAAAAGACAAAAAACTAAAGGCATAAAAAAAAGAAAAAGAGCGTTAAGGACTATATTGTGCAATCCACAGTAAAATGCTTAAAAAGAAAAAGAGAAAAAAAAAAACAAAGGCACGCGCCATGGGTTAAATTTTTTTTCTTGCATAAAAAATATCAAAAAATACTAAGATCTAAGAGTGTTAAGTTTTTCTGCAAAGATATGCCCAAAAGCCTTTAGTTTAGTTGCAACGCTTGACCCAAGAGTAATATTTATAATATTAATAATAATCTTAAACTTTCATAACTCAAGTTTAAGTGAGTCTGGCTGCAACACCAGACCCAAGAGCCTTGAATGTGAGTCTGGCTGCAAGGTCGTGTCATAAAAATGTGATAATTAAATAGATTAATTAAATAAAACAAAGAAAAAAACCAACAGGAAGAAAAAAACTAATGAAGAAAAAGAAAAGAATCTGAATTAACTGGGTTAACCCTTCAAACCGGGTTAACCCTTCAAACCTGTCAAATCTGGGATTCGCGTCATGAAAATTGGATAACTAAATATAAAAACAAATTGACAGGTTAACCCGTCAAACCCGGAATACGTGTCATGAAAGTCTGATAATTAAATAGAAATAAATTTAACATTAAAAAACTAAACTAAACGAAAAAAAAATTAATTAAAAAGAAAAAAAACAAAAAACAAATTCCGAGTTAACTCGTCAAATTTAAAAAAAAACAAAAAAAAATTCTAAGTTAACTCGTCAAATCAGGTTAACCTGTCAAACCCGGGATTCGTGTCATAAAAGTTTGATAACTAAAAAAAAATTAACATTAACAAACTAAATTAAACAAAAAAATTCATTAAAAAAACACAAAGAAAAAAAACAAAAAAAAACCCAAAAAGGCATAAAAAGCACAAAAAAAATTAAAAAAAAAAAAAAATAGCTTAGCGTTTCACGTGGACTGCACAATGAAACACTGAATAATTTTAGTATATGTTATTAATTAAAAAGAAAAAATGCAAAAAAAAAAATTCGAGTTAACTCATCAAACTAGGTTAACCCATCAAACCCGGGATCCGTATCATAAAAATCTGATAACTATATAAAAAAATTAACATTAACAAACTAAATTAAACAAAAAAAATTCATTAAAAGAAAAAAAAAACACAAAGAAAAAAGCAAAAAAAAAAACCATAAAGGCATAGAAAAAGAAAAAAAATAAAATAAAACAGAAAAAAATAAAACAGAAAAAAATGAAAAAAAAAGAAAAAATAAATAAATAAAAACCAAAAAAAAAACTGTTCAGCGTTGGACTTGCATAATAAATAATAAAAACACTGAAGAGTTTTAGTTTATTGTTAATTGTAATGAAAAGATGAAGTTTTGAAGCTCAGTTAGTCAGGTTATCTTCTGTCGTCAATTCTAAAGACATCTCTAGCGGTAAAGTGCATGCCACTTGATTTGTTAACCTTGATTAAATGTACAGAAGAACTTTAGAACAAAGGCTGGGCCTGAGCTTAATTAGCTGACAAGAGTCGAATACATTCGCATTAGACCTAGCAGAGGGGTTCCAGATCTAAAATTCCAAAACAGCTTCAAGAGTGTCCACACTGTATAGCTTGCATATAAATTCACTATGGCGGCCAGCATTCATCTAATCTCATACAAGGTCACGGTATATAAGACAATCCACAAAATGTCTACATGCATTGGCTTATAACATCAACGCAAACCATTACCTTCTGCATCCTCCTTAAATCCAGCTTCAGTACAAACTAAGCCTGGAGCAGCTCTTTTGCCTTCTCCAACCAAACATTGTAAATTTCATCCGAGAACAGAACAAAATGCACCTACAAAGAGCAATTTAAAACAGAACCAATAAGATTTCAAGGCTACAATAATTGGTCCATATATTATTGGTACGTTTCTGCTATCAAATCACAGAAACATCTAGGGAAGACATGATAAATTAGCCTGGTATCAAAACTCAGGTTTTTGCTTGATACTTGCAAGCTACTGCATCCACTGGACAAGTGTTGATGGAGATGGCGGTTTTCATTGCTATATGGTGGTGTTAAAATGTTGAATTAACAAGTCCAGTGATAAGCACAACAAATTCCATAAAAGCTTAATCTTCTTTAGTTACTTGGAGTGATTGATATGAATAATCCCACCTCAAATGTTTTTGTTTTTTTTTCTAGAATATCCCAACAAGAATATTAGAAGTGATTCTATGAACAGAATGCATCCGAGGAACCAACAACATTAGCAGAGGAGTTCCATAGAGATATAATGACAATCTATAGTTTTGTTCTATCCTAGGATTCTATATAGTGTTTATTCCAGATCATAACAGTAACAATTTGCTCAAGGAAATTCTGCAATGGTCAGATAATCAAACAATGTAAAAGAGCCAGATCCAATTTGCAAGTTGGAGTGATATTGGATTCCCATATGATGATGTTTGATGAGAATAACATAATACATACCTCTTTCAAGTCATCAGCAAATTCTTTAACTGTTGATATAGCCACTTTGGCAGCTTCCTCATAAGGATAACTGAAACAAAATAAAAATTAAGAAAAGAAAAATTGTGAGAGATTGATGATACTGTCACACGGTTTTCACAAACACCAAACCATGAAAATTTCAAAATCTGGTATTCAATCCAGTACTCAAAAGCTTGAGATTCGGCCCTCATAGAAGGCCATTGTCACAAAAACAAGCAATCAATATGAAAATTCGCTTCCCAATCAAATCATCCTAACTCAGGCATAAAAATCAAGAGCTAAAACCATTAAAAAGTAAAGTTTTCCATCTATTGACAAGAAAATTGTACAATTGCAATTAGGGTTTTACCCTTGAACATGCAAATCTATGTAAATAAAATTTCAGGCAGTAAAAAGCCCAGGTGGTTCCCTTTGGTCAACAGCTACTTACCCATAAACACCACAAGATATGGCAGGAAATGCAATGTACTTAATGTTGTTGTCTTTAGCCAAAGTCAAGCTGTTCCTGAAACCATTGTAGGCAAACAAGAGATGTTGTTTAGAATGATAGATTAAACTAATGAGAAATGATGCTATTAAGGTTATGATATACCTGTATGCATTCCTAAGTGAGGCTTCAGGGTTACCATCAACATCATAGATGGGGCCAACAGTGTGAATCACGCGAAATGCAGGCAGATTGAAACCTCTGCATAAATTCAACATGTCATTAATATAATGATAAATATGTTCAAGGATAGAAAAATAAACTCCATCATAACAAAAAACAAAGTCAAGCAAGAAGATTATACGGAGTAATTCTTGCTTCTCCAGTGGGGCATCGAACTCCAGGTCGGACTTCAGGGACAGTATAGCATGCATCTCGTAGTTGCGGTCCAGCAGCTCTATGAATGGCTGACAGTATGAATTGGAATTCCAAATTGTTACAAATGATTTTTTGAGTAGATTGAAAAGGAAACAAAGATTAAATAAGAATACCTCCATCGGCACCCACACCTCCAAGCATTCTTTCATTCGCTGGATTAACCTGCAGAAGATGATAATTGAATTTAATATAAATGCATGCAATCAAATATAAGGAGAGGGAGAGAGAGAGTGTGTGTTTATACTATATATAAGAACTTGCATTATGCACCCATGGAAATGGATTAGTACATTATGCAGTACGTGTGACTTCAATAAACCCATTAAGGAAAAATTAAACCCGTCACCAAACTGACTCAGGTATAGGAATCTATGGAAACTCCCCCATTTTTTTCATAGCTAGTGAAATTAGAACTCAGAAGGCATGGTAATGGTTCTAAATTGGCTCTGGCCTGTTTTTAGCACAAAAATATAACAAAAAAAAGAATAAAATCAAATCAAATTGACTTGCAAGAAGTACTTATCAACTGGCGCAGTTACGCTAATTGGTTAGAGGGGAAGACAAAATAATTATAAAATTTTACGAAACCCCATTTTCACATGTAAAACAAACAATCATGAATTTTCGTAGCATGAAACCATTAAGATAACAACACTCGTAGCATCAAGCTAAAACGAATCAAGAAAGAACAAAACCCAGGAAATAAAAATGAAGGGTTTACAGCTTACAATAGCATCAGAGGAGCCATCAACAGACCACTTGGTGATGTCTCCTTTGTTAATTTTAAGAAGACAAGGAGACAAGGCAAAAACATTGGTGTTTCCTCCATTATCAAATGGCAAGGTAGAAACCCCAGCTGCAGAAACAAAAGCACCACCTAAGGTGTCCATCAGAGATGATGATGTCAAGGGAGGTTTGAAGAGGAAATGCTTTTTGTTCTTGTTATTAGGGTAGGAGAGAGTCCTGTTAATACGCGGTAGCGGAGAGTTGTTAGAAACGAGGAATGTTGCTGGACTTCCAAGTCCTCCTAGTGTGGGTGCTCTGGCCGCCCCAATCATTCTGGTGCTTTCATTTATTTTTGTCTTCTTCTTTCGCTTTTAAGGAGATGTGACTAAATAAGATATAAAAATATTATTTTTATTTATCTTTTAAAAATATCAAAACCTTTTAAAATATTATTTATGCAATAGCATTTTTATTTTTCACTTGCTTTTTTTA
>Ga0325414_1000019_pt1 | contig 80563 bp, 66 predicted proteins | sample PopdelMetagenome_8_FD_206183 | JGI IMG/M metagenome (GOLD analysis project Ga0325414, IMG submission 206183) | Populus deltoides microbial communities from Bellville, Georgia, United States - Leaf-PdKOR-R3 | ecosystem: Host-associated > Plants > Phyllosphere > Phylloplane/Leaf | place: USA... | reverse complement strand
TACTAGTGCGGACACTGTGGTTGTTTAATGGTTAGGGTTAGTTATACGGCGGATCTGTTAACTAACCAATGTTAAGAAGAGATAAATATTCAGAATATAAATTGATGTTTCGTTTCCATGATCAGTTTTGATTTCTGTAGGTAGATGTGTGCTTGTGACCAAGGTTTGTTCTCTTGATAATTTTCTGATTTTATTAAATTTCGTTTGATAGTTTTCTGTTTTCTTTTGCTTTAGCCTAGATAACGTCCAAACCCCCCCAAATTAGCATAAAAATATGACTTGAACTTCCTCGTGGGATCGACCCCTTGCTTGCTCTATACTATCTTGTGTGTTGTGTTTGAAGCTAGGGTAATTAATTTGTGCGACCGCGACATTGCAACACAAACCTTTTGCAAAGATCTTGGGAAAACTCTTCCTAGTCAATTAATGAATCGTTCCCTCGTACTAGCCCCTCGAACCACACATCCACCTTACCCTCCAAGTAATATGAGACCACTTTCACCCAATACGGCGTAGGCACCAAGTGGATCTTAAATTATTTCTTACATTCCCGCAACCATCCTCGAGGGTTCTCTCCTTAAAAAGTTGGTAGCTCTACCCTGGGCAATGGTATGTTGAATCTTGTCTTATTAAGTTCTTGCCCCGTCATCTTATCACCTCTACTCTGAGTCTTATACTTTGGTGTTATTTTTTCAACTGATGCATTCGCTTCTACGTCTCTATGCAGTCCTGGAGTTGCTAGAATACCTCTGAAGTTCGCTCCAGTCTCTTTCCTCGTTATTTGGGAAGCCAGAAAGTGTTGGAACTGAGTGGACAATAATTCCATATGCATGACCAACTGTTCCATGTTGGTACCCTGCTCTAGCCAACGCTCCTTATTTTCTACCATTGATTCCTGGCATTCTAGGTGATGATTTTATAGCTGATTTTCTAACTTTTTATAGTGTTCATCCACTACCTTGAATTTATTACCTTCTACCATTGCTCAATGAATTGCATAGCCACTAGATGCGTAGTGTCGGCTCTGATACCAATTGTTAAGCTTGGCGTAACAAAATGAAAGAATAGAGAGAACAAAAAGGAAGAAACAAAGATATAGGAAGAAATGGTTTTGTTATTGTTGTTTTTGTGGCCAATACGTAAACTTCTCAACCTTATATAATTCCTGCCCATGCACTACACATTTATTCTAAGAGTCGACTAACTCTTAACTAATTCCTAATGACTTCTACATGAGCTAAATGCAGGTTTATCACATAAATCAAATGATTTATTAATGAGTTTAACTACTGAAATTGAGAAGATAAAGAGAGGGCTAAGCTTAGAAAAGAGATGCTGGTTCAGTCTAAACTAGATCATTTGGTTATTGGATTATAACTGAAACTTTAGAACTTGGATTTAGGTTAAGACATAAGCCTAAAATGTTCATGAAGAGTCTAAGATTTAAAAGTGCCATTTTCAAGTTCAAATGGTAGCAACAATGGAGAAGTAGGAATATATCTTGTAGCCTAGACACTGTTTAGTGTTCAATCTATATCTCGAGTTCTAGAAGTCTAAATGCACTGATTCTTATTTTGTTGGAAAGCTGAAACAATTTACCAGAACTTTCATGGGACTATCTATTCAAATTCTGATGTTAGCAATGATGTTTTGTTCAGATAAGAAGATAAAGATTGTCACCAAGTCAAGATGTGGCCACCCACTCAACAATTAGTCATCAAATCAATAGTTTCAAATTTTGGCCTATAAAAGGAGGCATTTGCCATGCATTTAGGCATTTTGGTTTTCAGATCAAGATCATATTCTTGCTTTCTTTCTTTGTATTTTGTAATGTTCAAGTTTTATTCCATGTTATATTTTCCTTAATCTCTTGTTTATGCTTTTCATTTCCTTTACTATACTTATATAATTATGTTCTTATCTTGTTTATCTATGTTTTTCTTACTCATAATGTTCAACTAAGTTTATTATGTCAAGGTGAAAAGGTTACACTAATGGTAGAAAAAGTATAGTATAAACTTAACATAGACTTTAATGTTTAATACTAACATGTTTTGTATTTGTTATCTTATTCACTCTTAATACTTTGCTTTTTAAATGGTTAATCTAGATTTGTGTTGAACAACCCTTGGTACAACAAATACTTGGCACTTTCATAGTCCAACTTTATGGTATAACCGACACCTGTGCTATGACAGGAACTTAATTTGTTGTTAACATAAGTTATCACCATGAATACCTGACAACATGTACAAGTATTAGCATTATTCGAATAAGATAACTAATGTAATCATGTTAACAATTTATAATCTGATTGGAACCTCCTTTGTGTGTGGTTTCCAGTTGAGTAATAAAAAGAGTTTATACTATACTTATTTGAAATACCATTAATGGATCCTCTAGCATTGACAATTGTTTTATCCTCCTTGTTTTATCCTTACATCAATATCCCATAAAATTCTCATAAACTCTTTGTTTTATTAAATATATATATTATTTGTAATTTAAATAGTTCACCTCCCTGTGGTTCGACCTCGGTCTTACTAGGTTATTTATTACTCTGACACTCCTGTACTTGGAATAAGACATCAATCTTTTGATCGTGTCAGAAAGCTTAAGTCCTTGTGCAGTACCAACCCTACTTACCCAAAAAAAAATGGAAGTTAGAGAATGTGCATTGACAGTAGAGCCATAAACAAGATCACAGTTAAGTATTATTTTCCAATTCCACGACTAGATGATCTCCTTGACCAACTAGAGGGTGCCAAGATCTTTTCTAAACTAGACTTACAGAGTGGCTATCATTATATACGCATAAGGCTTGGGGATGAGTGAAAGACAACTTTTAAAATAAAAGAGGGGTTGTATGAATGACTTGTGATGCCTTTTGGGTTTATCAATGCATCAAGCACCTTCATAAGGGTGATGACCCAGATGTTAAAGCCATTTCTGGGCAGGTTTGTTGTAGTATATTTTGATGATATACTCATTTTTAGTTATAATATTGAAAAACATATTTATCACTTGAAGCAAATTCTGTTGGTGCTTCAACAAGGGAAATTTTATGCTAACTGCAGCAAGTGCTCTTTTCTACAATCTAAAATAAATTTCCTAGGTTTTGTCATATCTTAACAAGGAGTATAAGCAGATCCTGAGAAGGTTAAAGCAATCATATAGTGGTCAGAACCTCAATCCTTTTATGAAATCAAGAGCTTTCATGGCCTAGCCACCTTTTATCATAGATTCATCAAAGTTTTCAACACTATCATGACTCCAATTACAAAATGCTTGAAAGCCAAAAGCTTCAAATGGACTCCTGCCATGGAACATGCTTCTAAGGACATTAAGCAGAAGATGGCAAAGGCTCTTGTTCTACAACTTCCAGATTTCTCTTAAATTTTTAAAGTTTCCTGTGATGCATCTCATGTTGGTGTAGGGGGGGTGCTAAGTCAAGCAAGGCATCCAATTTTATTTTTTAGCGAGAAGTTGAATGAAACCAGCAGGAAGTATTCAGTGTATGACCTAGAGTTTTATGCAATAGTGCAAACTTTGAAACACTAGAGATCCTACCTCATTCATTGTGAGTTTGTTCTTTTTACAGGCCATAATTCATTAAAGTGTCTGCAATCTTAAAACAAGTTAAGTGCCAAGCATGTTTGGTGGTTTAGCTATATGCAACAATTTAGTTTTGTTATTAAACACAAGACTGAACAAGAAAATAAAGTGGCAGATGCTTTTAGCCTCAGGCCTCATCCATTGATGATCCTCTCAATAAATTCTTCAGAAATGGCTTCTATGAAGGATCACTACAACACTGATGTAGATTTTAAGGAGGTTTGGGAGTCCTTGCACAACAACCCTTCCATTGCAGTTGCAGATTATACACTAATTGACGAATATTTGACGAAGGGTGGTTAGATTTGTGTTCCTAAAGGATCTTTACGGGAGTTTATTATTCAGGAACTACAAGGAGGAGGAATGGCAAGTCATTTTAGGCAAGACAAGACATTTTTTTAGTTGCTGATTGTTTCTACTGGCCCAATATGAGGAGGGACATCAACATTATTATGAGCAGGTGCAGAATTTGTCAAATGAACAAGGATGGTAAGCACAATATTGGCTTATACACACCATTACCAATTTTGCAGAGACCTTGGGTTGATTTGAGTATGGATTTTATACTTGGCCTTCCAAGAACTGTTCGAGGTAATGACTTTATCATGGTGGTGGTGGATCGATTTTCTAAAATGGCTCACTTTGTTCCATATCATAAGACTTTTGATGCTTATCATATTGCTTCACAATTCTTGAGAGAAATTATGCGTTAACATGGCATTCCAGTCTCCATTATATCTGATAGGGATGTTAAATTTGTTAGTTATTTTTGGAAGACTCTTTGGGCTAAGTTGGGTACCAGACTCCTATTTTATAATGCCTTCTACCCACAAACGGATGGCCAAACTAAGGTGACCAACAAAAGCCTAGGCAATCTGCTCAGATGTTTAATTAATGAACATGATGCGAGTTGGGATCTAATTTTTCCACATACTGAATTTGCATACAATAATTCTGTCAATCGGACAATAAGCACCACACCATTCGAATTAGTTTATGGGTTAAAACCAAAGATTCCTACTGATGTTACTCCTCTGCCTCTACCTCAAAAGGTTAGTGAGGCAGGAGTGGATTTTGCAGCTTTTATGTTGAACCTACATGAATAAATTAAATGCAAGATGGCAGAGGCTAACAAAAATAGGAGAGAGCTGCATTTTAAGGAAGGGGACTTGGTTTTGATTAGAGTGCGACCTGAAAGATTTTCCCCTGGAATGTATCACAAATTGCGCGCCAAGGAGATTGGTCTATTTAAGATCCTTAAGAAGTTGGGATCTAATGCTTATGTAATTAACTTACCTCCAGTTCAGTCTAGTTTTCAATGTAGAAGACCTTATGACTTATCAAGGTTCTATGTCTACTCAAGAATTAGAGGATCGTCCTTTAACAATTCTGCAAGTTCAACCTACACCAGAAACTGTTGACTCAATATTAACCCATCAATTTGTCTCTACCAAGAGGGGAGGTTATTATAAGTTTTTGGTAAAGTGGGGATCCAAGCCAAAATCAGAAGTAGTCTGGTTATAAGATCATGAAGTCCATCGTCTTAATCCTCAACTTTTTAAAGGTTATGTTGAACATTACTTGCCCGAGGTAAGTTACTGGGGAAGAGAGGAAATTGATACAAATGAAAGGGACCAAAATTCCAACAAGAAGCAATGTGTTGCAACAACTACAGATTTTGCAGACTCTAGAGGATTGAAGTACTCTATGCAAGCCACAATTCCAACAATGCATGTTGACATGAATGTTCCAGTAAAGCATGTTGACAAGGAGACAGTTAATTAATAATGGATGAAGATAATCTTATAATTTCAAATGGCAGGAGTAGTTAATTATAAACTGTTATTGTTCTTATCTTAGTTGGTAGCTATCTAATAAATAACTATAATATGTATTTCTATTTAATGTAGAATATATGTCTAGAAGGGTAGATTGTAATGAAAAGTTCTTTGATTTGGTGTGATTTCAAAATAAGAGTGATTTTCTTGAGTGGTGTGAGGCTTCTTGTTTCTAATTCCTTGTAATTTTTATTTTTTCTGCAATTCAATATCAGACTTCTTTCCTTTGTTAATTCTATTTTTCTGCTATCTTTTCTATTGAATCCTAGAATCAGTAAACCTAGTTCTTCTTGGTATCGCTTGGCATTAATAAACCTTACACAACAGTATGATCCATAGAAAGTGACGTAAATAATGGATAAAATCAAAAAAAAAAAAAAACGAGAAGAAGAAGAAGAAGAAGAAGCAGAAGAGCAAGAGTATAAAGACAAAACAGACCGATAATTTTTTTTTTTACTTCTGTTGTTCATGTAAAGATGAGATTCCAACTCGAAATATTCTAAGAGAGGAAGAATATTAATATCAAAATTGAATTATAGTTGATCTTCGCGAGTAACCCACTTGAAACCACATACAATTAATTAATTGATATTTATTTAGGCAAGGAAAGAAACTAGTACATATGTATATTATGAAATTATAATGATTGGAATAAAAAACAACAAAAAAAAATATCATGGCGTTTTTTTTTTTTTTTAAAAAAAGGTTGATACAATCATAATATAAAAAATTAATTGATATTTATTTAGGCAAGGAAAGTAACTAGTACATATGTATATTATGAAATTATAATGATTGGAATAAAAAACAACAAAAAAAAAATATCATGGCGTTTTTTTTTTTAAAAAAAAAAGGTTGATACAATCATAATATAAAATTGTCAAAACAATTAAGGTTGTCCTCAACCTTTCTTTATCTTTTAATTACCCTGCCTCTACTCCCTCTTCAAGTTGTTCGCAATTAAGTACTTCATACAATGCGAAGAATTATTCTATGGTTGAGCACCACCGCTTTGCTGTCATCATTCTCTCTTCTCTCATACAGCTACCCATTCGACGAGACCGTATCAGGTGGAATGGGGTCTGGTAGTTTGACTTATATGGTGTATGGCTTAGGCTTGGGCAAGCCCTTGACTTTCCCACAGAGCAGAGCATTGTCAGGAATGTTGTACTCATCCCTAAGAGAGAGTTCAGGGGAGAGAACACTAACATAGAGCTGCTGACCAAGGTACGTTTTCTCCCACATCTCAGACCTGATGTTCCACATCCCAGCGTTATCAAAAGTTAAGAAGATGGCAGCCCAGGATTTGGGAAAGACCTGGATAGTAGTCCTGCTCACTGCATCAAGGAGATTATAGTTCTTCCTCTTCTCAGGGGTCCAAGTGCCAGGCTCAATACTGTGTGCATATAGATATATTATTATATTAATCAATATAATTAGTTTAATCTCAATTAAAAAACACATATAGAATATTAGCTTGCAAATATGAGAAATCTACTTAAACTAATTAATTAGATAAAATATATACTTACGCGACCGCAAAGAAGGAATAACCATCCAAATGGTATGATTGCATGCTCTTCTCGTGGTTCTCGAAGATTATTTCAACAAAGTTGCGGAAGGTTTGGTTGAGGACATTGGGTTGTGTGACAACCTTACCAATCTTAGCTGATGGCATGTCCTTGATGGTGTTATATTTGAACACCTTGTCTGCAATCCCAAAGTACTCCGCAATTTTGAGAGGTGTCTCTGGATCAACGTGAGAGACGCCATTGAGGGCATAGCGAAGCTTGCCACCTTCTCGGCTAGCTGAGTTTACGAGCTTAATGGTGCGGGTGATGTTGATGGAACCGTAGTGGTAAGAGCCTTGAGGGTTAGGCCTAGCAGCACTGGCTGTAAGGTTCCAGCGGAAGGAACGGAATTGATTGAGAGACCAAGCCCATCCAACTGGTGCCTCAGGGAGCTCAGGTGATGCTGGACCCTTGCCGTTGGTGTAACGAATGATGCCCTTGGCGGTGAGAACCTGCTTATTGAATCGGGTGGAAGCCACCATGTAGTAGTCTTTGGGAGCTTGGTTAGCTGTCACGAGGACACTGAAGCATTGTCCAACATGGACATCGAGTGCCTCATACACGTTTTGCACCACATGGGATCCCTCCATCTCCACAAGCTTCATTGTATGGCCTTGGATCCTGAAATTGAGAGTATTCTTGATCCCAGCATTGCAGATCCTGTACTTGTAAGTTTTTCCAGGCTTCATTGTGAAGAGAGGCTCATCCTTGCCATCTCCCTTGGCGTTTTTGCCATTGATAAGGACACCAGTAGGCCTTGCAAGAGAGCGGCCGTCATCCAAGTATTTCCTGAGGGTGGCATGACTGCTGGTATACCAGTCATTAAGTATGACGGTGTAGTCATCCTCGGGATCAGCATAAGGTACAGGGATGAGTAGGCGGCTGTTGATGCGAAGGCCGCCAAAACCTCCAGCTGCACGGTGCATGCCTGTGGTCGGGTAGTAGATGTAGCTACCAATCTGGTCCTTAACCTGGAAGTGGTAGGTGAAGTTGGTTCCCGGGAGGATTGGGCAGTTGGTCCCAAGCACTCCATCTTGCCATGAGTTCTTCCTTTGTTGGACGCCGCTCCTGCATGCATGGATTTATTTATTTTGACCAAATGAAAATTCAATTAAAAAATATTATATGTGTGTGTGAAATTAAGCAAATTTAAGAAATTACCATGTCAGAAGGAAGGGCTCATCAAGGTTATTGAAGACATTGAGGACGATGTTGTTGTTGGAGGTAGAGTTGATGTTGGGACCTGGAAATTGATCGTTAATGAGAATGACTTGCTGAGGAACTCCCAGAGGAGAGCGGGTACCATAGGTGACATTCCATGTGAAAAACAAGTAGGGGTCTTCACCCTGGACTCCCAACATGGTCCCTGCAGAGAGGCAGAGCAACACCATTATCATAACCCCAGCCATTTCGATGATCGGGTTATGTAGTAATTAACCCTTATTTCCTCGCTTGGATCTAATCACAACGAAATTCAAAATTCTCTCTATTCCTCCCTAGTTAATGGAAGAAGATATATGGATTTGCCTTCTTCTCTACATTTTCAATTCTCCTCCCTCTCTTATACTCGGATCCTCCATGCATATACTAAATATCAACCATTGAATTCCCGCAAATTCCTCTGTCCTCATTCTTTGCTCTGCCCCCTTGCATTTCTCCCTTCCTCACATCTCACATAATCAAACTATACGACCCCGAGTTTTATGCATTGCTTTCCTAGAATTTTGCTTTGGAAGACATTACCTCCTGCCTAAATTTACACGTACGGTTGGGAGCCTAGCACCACCTTTTTCTTATTATTCTCTTTTTTTTTCTTTGTTTTATTTTTTTTTTTGAAAAATACTACTTACACACACATGTTGATTCTTATTTTTTTTCTCCATATCCTCTGTTAACCCCCCCCCCCCCCCCCAATCACTCTCATTGTGCTAAATTAATCCTTAATTTGCTAGGATGAAGTCTCAATAATTCAAGTAATCTAGGAATAAGGCTTCCAGGTTAGATAATAGGTTAATCAATTGATCCTAATAATCTCATTCATTCTTCTTTACTAAGGTGATTGATAGCTTGTATTTGATATTTGGTAGATCAAAATAGCTTGTAGCTAATACTAGAGGTGATCAAACAAACCGGAAAACCGAATAAACTAAGAAAATCGAAAACAATTAACTAAAAAAACCAAACCTAGAAAAAAATTGATTAAACTGATTAGAATAGTTAGAAAAATTCCCGGTTCGGTTCGGTTTTTGGTTTTGTAATGTAGGAACGGTTCACCCGGACTGAACCGAACCGGTTAAAAAAAAAGGTCCCTACCCACCACTGGTGTAAATAGAAAACGATGCCCACTCTCGCCTCTCTCCCGACTCTCCACTCTAACCCTATTTACACTGCAACACCCACCGGCCGTCCCCCCTCTCCCTCGCCACTAACCCTAGCCAGAGCACCCACCCCCTCTCACCTCTTCATCTCTCCCTCTCCAGTCTCCTTAGACTTAAAAAATAGAAACATAGAGATCCAAAACAATTCCTCTTCATCCTTTTCTTTCAGTTTGTGTTTCCATCAATTGAAACCATTCAAGCCTCTCAAAAACAGATCGACGTTCCTCTTCATCTACGGAAGATCACGGGTACTCCACAGTCTCCACTACTCCGAAACCAAAACAGTTTTATAGATTGAATTTTAATTTTGTTTTTTTCTGTTTTAATTAATTAACTAATGGCTGCTCGTATTTTGCCTAGATTTATCTATTTATCATCTATTTAATTAATTGTATTTGCATTTATTTTCAATGCAGGGGTCAAAGAATAGAGATACGGTTGCTGTGTTGATTTTGTTGAATGCTCAAAAATCAATTTATAAGGTAACCATAAGCTTTGAATACTTGGTTTTCAATTCTGGTTGATGTGAACTATATGCACTTTTGAATAGTTTGCTGGAGTAATGAATAGTTGGTTTTCAATTCTGTTTTTGAATAGTTTGATGTTGCTGGAGTAATGAATACTTGTGTTGCCAATTCTGGTAAAATAAGTGAACGACATTGTTTGTTTGTATGTGAAATTATAAAACATGCTGTAAATGAACACATTATATATACATAAAAGATAAAATGCAGATATTCTGATTGCTTCTTGTTATGTTGTAGTTCATTGAACAGAAATTATTATCATTTATCCTCCTAGAATTTGAGTTTTGTTACTGCCTCTTGTTATGTTGTAGTTGATTATAGTTCATTGGTTTTGTTACTGCTCCAGGTCTCCACACTAAGCTGCATTGTGCATTACTGCATTTCAACCTTTTATCTGTTCTTGGGCAATCTATTTTTGGGCAATTAGTTTAGCACGTGGTTATAACATGGTAGGAATATGATGGTTAACATGGTAGTATTATTAGTTTGGCAATCTGTTTTTGAGCAATCTGCTATATGGTAGTCCATTTCAACTTGCTTCATGTATGTTAGAAACCCCGAATAAGTATAACACAGAAATGTAGTGGGTATTATTTTTTTTTTCTTATTTTTACCCATAGTTGTTGGCTGGTGCACTTGCATCATTGCTATACAGTATATACTGCATATTCCAACATGCATAAATATTAACATATTTTTTATTCTAACATGTTTAATTTTTTATTTTGTAGAATTCAGTGGAAAGTTGCATCTAGCAACAGATGATAATTAGTTCACAAATTGATGCATTTATTGAAAACATATGGTAAAAATACTATTTTTTTTATTTTTATATCTTCAAATTTAATTTATCATATTATAATTCTATATTTTGAATTTCAGGTATCAAAGTGCAAATGAAGATTTATTTTTTTAGCTTGGAGTGTTTTATGATAATGTTATTTGTTGTTTTTTCTTTAAGCCTTTAAAGGTATTGGTTTGTAATTTGGATTAATTTGGATTTTAACTTATTGGTGTGTGAGTGTGTGTTATTTAAACTGTTTTGAAACAGGAGAAAAAAAATTAGGAAGGTAAAAAATATATTGAACACAAGATTGACGATAATAACTTAATATAAATGAATATTTAGTGGTAAAAAATAAAATATACTTTGGAATCTTTTAAGAAAATTAGATATTATTAACATCTATTATAAACCCATCAAAAATCTACTAAAAGCCCATTATGAAGTCCATTAACAGCCCATTACAAAGCCAAAAAGGAGCTAGAAAAATAACCATTGGTTTTTCAGGTTTTGGACCTCAAAAACCGAACCCAAACCGAACCGAAACTGGTCGGTTTGGACCGGTTCTGGTTCAGTTTGGGTCCCTTTTTTTTCCCCCGGTTTGGTTGATTTTTAAAGGAAAAAACCGAACTGAACAAAAAATGATCACCCCTAGCTAATACCTGCAAAAGATCCCTTATGATGGAGGTGGGGATTCCTCGATGCTTAAATAAGTATTTTTTTTAGAGAGAAAATACAATAATACTCTATAGAGAGATGTTCTGAAAATATATATGCAGTACAGAATGAAGATTGTGAATATTTGTTATGAAGATCTTATGATGTATTTATAACCCATGAGTCTTGCCCTTTGGTGGAGAGGAGAGACTGAAGTATGATGTCATCTTTGTGATATTTTGAGTTGTATTGTGAGTTGTATTTCACTAATTTTATCTAGCTAAAAGATGGTGACATGACTGGCCATGAAAAACTTTAATACATCTAATGGTCCTGGTGGAGTATAGACCTGTTTAATTAAGCCTATTTGTTGAGAAATGATTTCTCTATGATTTTATATAAAAATCTACAAAATTGATGTTGTTAGACTCAATTATCTCTTTGGTTTGGCCAGCACCAAACCCATTACGCCTAGGCTAGGCATACTACTAAGCCCATCCGTGGCTAGGTTTGGCGCTACTGCCAAGCCTAGTTGTGTTTGAGTCTAGCTAGCATCAGATCTAGCATGCCTAGGGCTTGGCTCACTATCAAGCTCATTCATGGCTAGTGTTGCTACCCAATTTTTGACCCGTGTTTTTGATAAATTTACAGAAAAAACCAAAAAATAGCAAAAAAACAATGAAAACCCCAAAAAATGCATTTTTGATATATTTGCATCGTTTTTAGCATTTTCAACGTCATCTCAAAAGAATTAAAATTTTCAAAGGAATTTGGAACGCGTTCAATTTTTAAACGTGTAAATTTTATGATCACTGATTTTTCTTATTGAGTTGATGTTGATATTGCTCGTTTTCAAAAATACAAAAAAATAAGAAAAATCAAAATTTACAAAAAAAAGAGAAAAAGAAAAGGAAAGGAAAAGTTGAGGGACTAGTTTGAAAACCTAGCAAAACTTTTCCTATAAATACTAAGCTACAGTGAACACAAAAGGGGGGAGAAAATTTTTACACGGGGAGAAATTTACGAACAAGAGGGGGCATCAGCTAGACACAAAAAAAAAAGAACCCTAAGAAAACCAAATCTTCTCCCCTGAGCCGCCAGCCACGGTCCCTTCCCTTGGCCAAAAACAGAGAGACGAGAGAGCCGCCATCCCCCTGGCCTTGAAAGCAGACCAAATAACCCCTGACCTTTCTCTTCTGGAGGCCGCCCTTCCCATCTCCTGGGGTCTATCCATTTTCTTGGCAGAGGGGGGTCCCTCACTCTCCAGAACCCAAGCCAAACCGTCACATAACTCCTCCAGCCGCCAGCTCCCCTGGCCACATCTTCCCAACAAGTCAAAACCCCTTTCCTTCTCTGGTTTATCTCCAACTCGAAAAACCAGCCAAGGCCACCACAAAACAGAACCATTCCCCCATTGTCCTTTCCAGCTCCACCCGACAGAGACCGACCGCTGCTCCTTTCATCTCTGGACCGAACACAGCGGCAGCCTCCGCTGTTCTTCAGCTGCCCACCATTTGGGCAAACCAGCAGTGTCTCCGCAGCAGCGCCGTCCGAAGATCCAGCAGACCCAGCTCACCGAACAGCAGCAGCCAGCAACCTCTTCATCTCCCCCTCACTCTCCTTTCTTCTCCGCTGCCAACAGCAGCGCATGACGGAGAAGACAAAGAACCAAGGAGGGAGGCCGAAGGGCAGAAGAGGGAGACTTGAAAGGCGCGCTGATCGCCCAACCGTGGCAGCGGTGGACGACACCGCCGGTGTAGAAATGAAGGAGGAAGAGGGAGGTTGCCGATCCAGCCATCCACACGTCTGGTCTGTTGGCGGCGCATGCAACCAAACTGAGCTCCAGATTCGACAGACTTGAAAAAAGAGAAGGGAGAAGCAGATCCGAAAACAATGAAAGAAAAATCAACTATTGTTGCGTTTGTGGTTGTTTTTGCAGGTCGCCACCGGCAAGGAAATTGAAGAGGGGAGGAAGCTATAACAGATCCCCCCGGCCGGTTGATTTTGCGGCGGCGCGTGAGCCCACGCGCCGCCAATGACGGCCGCGCGTGGGGAGACGCGCCACCACTGCCCCACAGTTCCCGAGGGCCTCCTCTACTGTTCCTGGACTTTTTAGGGACCTTTTTGTAATTTATAAATGTTTGAACATGTATTTAATTCTCTGAGAAATGTTTTTAGCTTATGTTATTCTATAAACATGTAACAGAATGAGTATAGTAAAAAAGTAGTGGTGGTGGGTGTTTTGTTTTTTTTTGAATATTTTCTTTAATTGTTAAAAATAATAAAAAAACAAAAGGAATTAATTGTTTAATTTGAATATGATTAAATATCTCAAGGATAAATAAAATCATGTTGTATTTCCCGTGAAAATGTAAGAACATGTTTCTATATTTATTTTGGGATTTAATAACTGATTTATTAAAGCCTTAAGAATTTAACTAACATTTCAAATTTTCAAATCACTTCAAACCGCAAAGCAGTTTATCTCAGGTAGGGTGCGTTAGGGGTGCTAATACCTTCCCTAGCCACAATCAGTCCCTTACCCTTGAATTTTTGACAAAGACCAGTATATCCGGGTTTCCTAGTAACCCTCAATGAAATACTAGGTGGCGACTCCTAAAGAACCAATCAAGCAAATATAACGAAAAATCGCCGAATCGCTGCGCGGGGAACGTGCGACAGCTAGGTTTGGCTAGTGCCAGACCCAATACGTTTTTACTAGATGTGTTTATATTCTAAAAAATTTATATCCGTAAGTTTTTCTTGATCTTATGTTATTTGGTAAGGACATATTGGTAAAATCTTGCTTCACCATTAGACCCCCAGCCTTCATGATATAATAATATGCGAAGAATTTAATTAATTTCCCAATTTAGGTAGAGAGATGAGTTTTGCTAATATAAAAAGGAGATGTATCTAGATTGAAATAAAAAACATGAAACAATATGTATCTAGATTGAAATAAATTCTTTTAGATGTAAAATACCAAGAATCTATACTTAGAAAAATTCTAAGAGATTGAGGATATTATGCCTATTGTCTAAACAAATTCCTAAATGGTTGTGTGGAACCCAAAAAGGATGAACCTATTTTTTTTTTTTTGTTATTTGATAGGGTATAAGAGTCACCACTAAAGAGTGGTGATTAGATGATGTTGCTATTTGTACTAAAGAGACCAAGTCTATCCATTGGAAAATGATGCATATAGCATTAAGTAGACCAAGTATATTCCTTAGAGATTAATGCATGTAGCAATGGGAAGATCACATTTATCCTTTGGAGATTGATGCATATAACACTAGAAAGATTACATATGTAACATCTCAGCTTTTTCAAAGCCAAAATCGATGGTGAATTTTTTTTTATCATCAAATTATTGATGCTTTGACAATGTCATTCTACGAATTTATAAATGTGTTCCATTCATTAGTAAAGCACAACCCACATAGGGTAATATAAATCAACATTCCATAAATAATCACAGTGCACATTCTTGCAACGATATTAAGGGGTTTATCATAATAGAATTTATTTCTTAGTATAGTACAATATTCAAGTGATTTCACCGTACAACATTCTCATAAGAGAGAATACCACATACATGAATTTATAACATCATGTTTACATGTCCATACATTTGCGTCAGTGTTCCATTACAACTATCGATACCAGTCATTCCAAAAGTGTCGAATAGTAATTATACAATTAGTACATTCGTTCCTACAAAATACATAACACCGATAATAAGTGAACATAGTTCTTTTTAAAATGTGTGAGCCATGAAACAAATTTCTTTACGCACCTTATTGATGTGAAGTCCCTGTTACAACACAAGATAATTTCAAGCATTATAATTAATTTAAAAACATAGAAATGGATAATTAAAGGAATATTAATGATACTTTTCATTTACAATCCAGAAGAGTACAATTCTTTCATTTCTCCTTACTTACGTAACATCACCCTTAGTAATTCGTCTATTATCAAGGTTAATTACAATAATCAAACTTGGTCATCCATCTCGAATACTGTTAACTAAAACCAACCCTCAAATTCAAACTGGTCATCACTCTAGGTTGCCCTTAATCAAAGCTCATCATCAAACGCAACTTGGTCATCCTCCTAGGATGCCATTAGCCGAAATTGATTAACAATCATAACCCAACCATCCGTCTTCGATGCCATTAGCCGAAATTAATCATCAAACACAATCCGGTCATCCTGCTAGGATGTCATTAGCCTAAGCTTGTCAACAATCATAACCCGGGCATCCATCTTGAATGCCATTAGCTGAAACTAATCAACAATTATAACTCGAGTATCCTAAAGTCATTAGCCGAAGCTAATCAACAATCACAAAATAGGACTCAATGGTACAAAAAAAAAAATTGATCCATTATTTTCTTCTTTTTTTTTTTTTAAGCTACGACGCCACTATGTTGACTGAACATATGATCAACTAAATTACACTCGAGAACTCACTTTGATGGTTGTCCCTGTACTCTTTATTATTATTATTATTATTATCCCTTTATTTGAATTTGGATTATATCAAACCTTTTACTGATGATTTTAATAGGTATTAAACCCTCCGTTAATATTATTAGATACGAAAATCTGTTAAATTAGCTGAATAGTTGATATTACCACTTGTGCGGGTATATTTGTTTAAAATTAAAAGAAATATATAAATGAATAAAACGGGAAAATTAAAGAACTGAATTGATGAAGATTGAAAACAAGAAAGAACAAACTTAAAATAATCTATTTGCAGTACTTTCATATTTCTTTTTGTAAGTAGTCTCTCTCCATGCCCACATGAAATTAGTGCATCTTCTCCGCAATAGCAAATGGTAAAAGATGATGGTGTTCTTAGGAGACCATATTAATTATGCCAACTAAATTAAGAAGGCATGAGGTGCGGGATTATATATTAATTACAAATCAAGATTTGGTGAAGGAGTTGATATAACCATAAATAAAAAGTTAAGGAGGCATGAGGTGCGGGATTTAATCTTAAGGGGTGTAGCTTAACTGATCATCAGGTCCTGAGTTTGTTATTTATAGATTACCGGTTTAAATCTCACAAACCTCAGGGCCACTGAAAGCTTATATGGATGTTAGCTTCAGAACTTGTGGGATTAATCGAAGCACACGCAAGCTGGTTCAAACACCATGTTAATAAAAAAAAAAAGTCACGGGATGTAACCTACACATAATAAGATGATATTACCTCCACTGTCCTGTAAGAGATATCAGCACAGCGCCGTTTCATCTTCTTCTCTATTTCAATAGTCATGGCCTAATTTTAAGTTCTTAAGATGACAGACAAGGTCAAAATAACCGAAAGCTGTTTCCATAGATGGACTAGACAGGTACGACTCTCCCCACTTTTATAACATTCGATCTCTAAATTAACATAGCATCTTCTCTCTCTTTCATTTTCTTTTTTATGAAGATATATCGAGACTCAGGTGTTTATCATATTAACATCTTACAAAGTGTTTTTCGACTAAACAATGTTTGTCTTGTCATGAAAAATATTCAATTTTGTCAACTTTTCTTAATGTTAATCGATTAATCTATTTGATTTAGAAAAAGAAATCTTAATTTCAATTTAAATATGGATTTGATTCACATCTCATGTCCCAAGAAATATGTACCATAAGAAAAAGGGTATTTGTCAAATATTTTAATTTGCCACTCATGATATATTGACAAGTCTTACACTAATTTCCAAGTTTAAATTCTCGATCAGTTTTAGCCTTTACTAGCTTCAAAATTTTATTTTGTGCAAATGTCCTATTTAATTAAACTACAGATGGGGATTTGTTCCAATTTGATTAAATATAAGTATAGTAATTGTTTAGAAAAATAATTTGGATTTTAAAAAAAAAAACCAAGGCAATTCCTTACACATTTGACACAATATTTGAATTTCATTAAAAAAAAAAAATAAGGCAATGTTTTAGACATTTGACTGAATATTTCTCTATATTAAGTAACAAATTGGTCATAGTTGGTTGCGATTGAAACAAAAATGGTGGAAAAGATAACAAAATAAATTAAAAACCTTTAAAAAAGAAAAACCCTACTCATTTGAAACAGGGGAAAAATTAAAAGCATTGATCATATAATCAATCACGTCAAAGGCACTTGATATGAATATTAGGAAACATGAGTTGTGGGCATGCATCTGTTAATTAATTTTGTAAAAGGAAAAAAAAAAAAAAAAAAAGCAAAGCAAACTAAGGAGTGCATTAAACTCGGGGTAGATCCTCATTTATTGCTTTGAATGTGAGGAAGGGAGCAATGCAAGGGGGGAGAGCCTAAGAGAGGAATATGCGGAATCGGATGGTAGAATTTCCTTGCATGCATGGTATAAAAGAGGAGGGTACGCAGCGCATTCCAGATGTAGAAGAAGGTAGATCTCTCTTCTTAATTATAGAAGAAACGAGATTAATTGTGTGAGGGGGGAAGCTGAGGAAAGGGTTACACGATCCAAAATCACACACACAGATCAGAGATGGCTGGGGTGATGTTCATGGTTTTGCTTTGCCTCTCTGCAGGAGCAATGTTGGGAGTCCAGGGTGAAGACCCTTACTTGTTCTTCACATGGAACGTCACCTACGGCACCCTCTCTCCTTTGGGGGTTCCCCAACAGGTGATTCTCATCAATGATCAATTCCCCGGACCCAATATCAACTCCACCAGTAACAACAACATTGTCATCAATGTCTTCAACAACATTGATGAGCCCTTCCTTCTGACATGGAGCGGCATCCAGCAGAGAAAGAATTCATGGCAAGATGGAGTTCTTGGGACCAACTGTCCAATCCTCCCAGGAACCAACTTCACCTACCACTTCCAGGTTAAGGACCAGATTGGTAGCTACATCTACTACCCAACCACAGGCATGCACCGTGCAGCTGGAGGCTTTGGCGGCCTTCGCATCAACAGCCGCCTACTCATCCCTGTACCTTATGCTGATCCCGAGGATGACTACACTGTCGTACTTAATGACTGGTACACTAAGAGCCACACTGCTCTCCAGAAGTTATTGGATAGCGGGCGCTCTCTTGCAAGGCCTGACGGCGTCCTCATCAATGGCAAAAACGCTATGGGAGATGGCAAGGATGAGCCTCTCTTCACAATGAAGCCTGAAAAGACATACAAGTATAGAATCTGCAACGCTGGGCTCAAGAATACTCTCAATTTCAGGATCCAAGGCCATACGATGAAGCTTGTGGAGATGGAGGGCTCCCATGTGGTGCAAAACGTGTACGAGTCACTCGATGTCCATGTTGGACAATGCTTCAGTGTCCTCGTGACAGCCAACCAAGCTCCCAAAGACTACTACATGGTGGCTTCCACCCGATTCAATAAGCAGGTTCTCACCGCCAAGGGCATCATTCGTTACACCAACGGCAAGGGTCCAGCATCACCTGAGCTCCCTGAGGCACCAGTTGGATGGGCTTGGTCTCTCAATCAATTCCGTTCCTTCCGCTGGAACCTTACAGCCAGTGCTGCTAGGCCTAACCCTCAAGGCTCTTACCACTACGGTTCCATCAACATCACCCGCACCATTAAGCTCGTAAACTCAGCTAGCCGAGAAGGTGGCAAGCTTCGCTATGCCCTCAATGGCGTCTCTCACGTTGATCCAGAGACACCTCTCAAAATTGCCGAGTACTATGGGGTTGCAGACAAGTTGTTCAAATATGACACCATGCAGGACAGTCCACAAGCAGACATTGCTCAAGCTAAGATTGTCTCACAACCCAATGTCCTTAACCTCACTTTCCGTAACTTCGTAGAGATCATCTTCGAGAACCACGAGAAGAGCATGCAATCATATCACTTGGATGGTTATTCCTTCTTCGCAGTCGCGTAAGTAATTAATTAATTAATTAACTAAACAAACGCAGATGCATGCAGTGAATGTTTTTAAAAAACTTATTGTGAATATTTATAACCAACTAATTAATTAATTAATATGCAACAGGGTGGAGCCAGGCACTTGGACACCTGAAAAGAGAAAGCACTACAATCTTCTTGATGCAGTGAGCAGGACAACCGTTCAGGTCTTCCCCAAATCCTGGGCTGCCATTCTTTTGACATTCGACAATGCTGGAATGTGGAACATCAGGTCAGAGATGTGGGAGAGGGCTTATCTAGGACAACAGTTGTATGCCAGTGTTCTTTCCCCTGCTCGCTCCCTAAGGGACGAGTACAATATTCCTGATAATACGTTGCTATGTGGCCTCGTCAAGGACTTGCCAAAACCCGAACCTTACAGCATCTAATATATAGAGCGGCTGATCCTCCATCACTCCATGTGTTAGAATAATATTGAATTCAATAAAACTTTACCTAATTCTGCTTCTCGTACATGTTTTCTCTAATCTCAAAGAAGAGGTCTGTCTCGGTTAATGCGTTATTAATTTTAAATGTTCAAGAAAACAAACACATTTAAAAGGCAATGTCTATGATTATCTTTAAAACATTAAAATAACAATATCTTGGAGTTATAAACTATGAATGTTTTTATTTATTCAGTGTAGGTAATGATTTATCTACTCACTTGGTCAAAAAGATATATCTTATTCATTTTGTAATTTAACTAATTACTGATCCATATTTATGATAATAACTGATAATTAAATATAATTTTAAAAATATTATTGTTATGTTATCAATTGGAGTAGAAAATATTATTTAAGTAAATAGAAACTAAAAAAATATCAGTGTCCTTTTATTACCTTTTTCCTTGAAGTCTTGATAGATCTATCATCTTCAGTGTGGAACATAGATGAGGTATATGTAATATATACCTTAGTTCACTTTAAGGTAGTCTGTGGAAAAAAAAATCAATACATCTCTCAAGAACTACTCAATAAGAACTGGATCAATTACCAAACAAACAAAAAAAAGAACTGGATCAATTACCAAACAAACTAAAAAAAAGAACTGGATCATCCAATCCTAATATCAAGAACTAAAAATCTTTAAAGAAAAAATAAAAGAAAGTGGAGAAAATATAAAATCTACGATCACAAAAACTAAAAAATCTTTTAATGATTTTACGAGAAGACAATAGAAAATTTAGTTTTATGCTAGTACTGATGGATGACCAGTACTAGAATACATATATTGAAGTGGTGGCATCAAAACTGGAGGTATTATCAGCTATTTTTTAGTTTTACTTATCTATCTATTATGGTATTTTCTTCATAAAGCTATGAGTAAAGAAGTCTTCCTGGAATTATGGCTTGTCAAATTGCTAAAAAAGCATGAAACAAGTTAAAAGTTGAATTTCATGGTGATAAAAAAAAGTTCAGAAAGATGCAAATTTTGAATTTCAAAAGACAGTTTAAAGCTCTGAAGATGAAGGAAACCGAGATTGTCAAAGACTTCTAAAAAAATTCAAAGATTATGAATCAAATGAGGCTATTAGGGGAAGATTTTCCTGATTCAAGAATAATAAAGAAGGTTTTGGTAAGTTTACCAAAAAAATTTGAGCATAAAATTTTCTTTCTAGAAGACTCAAAAGATTTTTTTTATAAATGAGTCTTAAAGAGTTAGTAAATGCATTACAAGCTATGGAGTAATTAAAGCAAGCTTACAGACAAGAAGGCACAAGTGAAGTTGCAGTTTCAAAAGAAATGAGTCAGGCAAAGAACTCTTATAGAAGAAATCAAAAGGAAAAAAAGAAAAATAAAAAGGTTGACAATCAAATAACTAGTAATAAAGCAACTACACTGAAGGGAAAGAAAGGAGAGCACTTCCCTCCTTACAAATACCATCAAAAAACAAATCACCTTGAAGTTTATTGCTGGCTCAAGAATGCACAATGCAAAAAATGCAAGCAATTTGGCCATATTTAAAGATTTTGTAAGAACAAGGCAGATGCAGAAAAATAAGCTCAAGTTGAAAAGAATTTAGAAGCTAAGGAAGAGCTTTTGTTCATGGCAACAATAGAAGAAGTGTGTATCACAACCAAGGTAAACAATTCATCATGGCTTATTGATAGTGGTTTTATTAAGTTTGTTCAAGGATTTGTATAGAAGCTATTCGTCTAAAGTCAGAATTGGTAATGAAGACTATGTGAAGGTTGAAGGAAAAAGAATGGTTGAAGTAGACACTTTTTCATGTACAAAATCTCTAAAAAACGTAGTTTATGTACCTAAGATTAATCAAAATCTTATTAGTGTAAGACAACCAATTCAATTTAGTTACTCTTTGTTTTTAAATGATGGAGTGTGTGACATTAAAGACAACAAAGGGGTATTATTGCTCACTATTAAAATAATGAATAAGAGTTTTAATGTTAATTGGAAAGAAATCTATTTGTGTGCTAACACTATTGTTGAAAACGATTTTGTTCTATAGCACAAAAGATTGAGGCATTTTAATTATGCAACCTTAGAAAAGATGGTTAATTTACAGATGGCCTCTAGTTTATCAAAAATACAAAAACAAAATGACATTTGTAAAGCCTGTCATTTAGGAAAGCAGACCAGAAGTGTTTTTCTTAATAAAATTTTTAGAGCTTTAATAAAACTTCAGTTAGTATACATAGATATCTGTGGCCCTATTCAAAATGAATTTTTGAATGGTTTAAAGTACTTTTCTCTGTTTATTGATGATTATAGTAGGTATTGTGGGGGTTTTTTTTAATCCAAGGTTGATGTATTTGTTGAGTTTGTGAAGTTTAAGATTCTAGTTAAGCTAGAAACATGAAACAAATTAAAGATGTTGAGGTATCTAACAATAAGTTTGAGTATACCTCTAGGCAGTTTGAGGGTTATTTGGTGAAAGAAGAGATCAAACATCAGTTGACAATGCCCTATACTACATATCAGAATGGGGTTAGTAAGAGGAGAACTAGAACGTTGATGGAGATGGCAAGATGTTTGCTATATGAGAAGAAAATGCCATTAAAATTTTGGGTCAAGGCAATGGTCATTATCAAAACCACCAAAATTAATTTTGACTTTTCTTTCTTTTTAAAGACTTAATTTTTTATAGCACTATAGTGAAGCCAAGTCGAACTCAATACAAATTATTCTAATTCTTCTTACAAGAAACTAAAACTTAAAGAAAATTAAAACTCTGGAAAAAAAACACAAAAGATAATTTAGTGTTTATATACTCGGTTCAAAGAGATTTTCATTCAACGAATTAGATTGATCATCAAATAAAATAAATATTCTTTTAATTCGAGCAAATACTAAAATTTCTTTAAGCAAGGAAGATTAAAAAAAAATTAATTAGAAAAAGTCCCTAATTAATTCCTTAACATTAATTGAATTAAGATTGAAAACCAATTTTTATATTTGATGAAAAAAGCTTTAAGAACGGAAAACGATCAAGTATTCCAAGCTATCGTTAAAAAGCTTAATGATTTTTACTTGTCTTATTCTTTTAACCTCAAAGTTAAATTAACCAAATTCATTTATTTTTCTTCCTTCTTGATTCAAATCAACAATTACATATTGAAAATTCACAAAAAAAAAAACATGCCTATTGCAGAAGCTATTCAAAAAGCTTGAATGAAAAACAATAGTTTACATACCAAATTCAGACAAAATAAGTACTTGAATGTCCAAAAATAAAGTTAGAAATATCTCTTCTCACAATGGAACAAAACTCATATAAACTGAAAGCTAAAGTTTAGTTTATAGCAACTGGAAAGTTGAAAAACAGAGAAGAAAAAAATGTTGCCTCCCTCTTGTTTCAACTATGTTTTGCTCTATTTATTCTCTTCCTTAGTTGCTGAATTTCTTCATGATTCTTAGGCTAATTAAGAATCCTTATGCTACGTAATTCCTTCCTTGTTTATCTGGTCCTTAGAGTTAGTTAAATCTCTCAGAATTTGTGTTGAAAACGGACTCTATTGTTATCACAACTCTATTGTAATTCCAACTCTGCTGTAAAATAAACTTTATTCCTGACTTGGTTTCTTGCACTACCCGACAATATTAGCTTTATTCTTTCATTCATGACATGTTAGAGGTTTGTTTTGTCCCTTTTTTAGATCCTAAAATAAAATATGTTTTTGGATCGTTTCTATGTCAGACTCTTAGCCTTTAATGGGATGCTCGACACCTTAAAAAAAAGGAAATATTCGCATTAATAGAAAATATTTTACGAATTCCTTAAACTTTGCTGATTCTTCTACAAATTCTTAATATGCTTATTTATGCTTAAAACATAGTATAAAAAACATATCATAAGAGGACTAAAAATATATTTATTGTATGCTTATCAAGCAGTAAACACAACATCCTTCCCTCTCAATCGTATGGCCACAAAAGCTTTGGAAGATAAAACTTCCTATGAAATATGGTATGATTTTAAACCTAATGTTAATCATTTAAATGTTTTTGGTAGCCCTTGTTATGTTTTGTAACTTAAAGTTAAGAGGAGTAAACTTGTTCAAAAGGCAGATGTAGGAATTCTTATAGGTTATAACACTTAATCTAAGGCATATAAAATCTATGATTTGAAACTTAACAAGGTGGTGATTGCTAGAGATGTAAAATTTTCAGAAAGTGCTACATGAAACTAGAAAATTGCTTTAACTTAAGAGGAGTAAACTTGATCAAAAGGCAGATGTAGGAATTCTTATAGGTTATAACACTTAATCTAAGGCCTATAAAATCTATGATTTGAAACTTAACAAGGTGATGATTGCTAGAGATGTGAAATTTTCAAACAGTGCTATATGAAACTGGAAAATTACTTTAACTGAAGGGCCAAAACAGAAGCAACAAAATGGAATGGATGATGGAAAGGATGATGATGTTGATGACAAACCATTGAGGGGGACAAGGTCTTTAGATGATATTTACAGCAGGTGTAATGTTGTTGTAACAGAACCAATAAATTTTGAAGAAGCAATCAATTCAGAAGTTTGGGTAGCAATAATAAAGAAGGAGCTCACCGTGATTAAAAAGAATCAAACTTGGATATTGATAGACAAATCAGTTCACAAGAACGCAATAGGCGTGAAATGGATTTTTAAAACTAAATTAAATATAGATGGGAATATCAATAAGTACAAGGCAAGGCTTGTAGTAAATGGGAATTCATAGGAACCATGTATTGATTTCACTCATACTTTTTTTCCAGTGTCTAGGCTTGATACGATAAAATTTTTGCTTGTTTTAACAGCTCAAAGTGCTTGGTATATCTTTCAATTGGATGTCAAATCTGCATTTTTAAATGGCTTTTAAATGAATAAATATATTTTGAACAACTTAATGGTTTTAAAGAAGAGAATGCAGCAAATAAAGTATATTTTCTAAAGAAGGCTTTATATGGACTTAAAACAGATTTCTAAGGCCTGGTATAGCAGACTACATAGTCACCTTTTAAGCTTAGGCTTTGAAAAGAGCATGAATGAAATAACTTTGTATGTGAAACATGCTTGTAAACATAAGCTAATTGTGTCAGTATATGTAGATGATTTGTTGATAACAAGTGACAGAGAGCAACTGGTAGAAGAATTTAAAGCCAACATGAAGGATAAATTTGAGATGAATAAACTTGGTTTGCCGACATATTTTTATAGGCACGAAGGTAACTCAATATGCATATGGTTATTTCCTATGTCAAAAAAGGTTCTCTTTGAAGCTATTAAATAAGTTTGCAATGAAAAATTGCAAACCAGTTATTACCCCTATGGTACCAAGAAAGAAGTTTGAAAAAAGAGGATGGAGCTTAAAAACAAGATGGTAAAGCTTATAGAAATTTAGTTGGCAGCTTGTTATATTTAACTGCTACACATCTAGATATTGTGTTTGCTATCAATTACCTTTCTAGGTTCATGCAAAGTCCAAGTTAAATTCACTATGTGGCAGCCAAAAAGGTTCCAAGATATCTAAAAGGGACTATAGAGTTTGACATATATTTTGTGAAATCTAGTTTTATTAAACTTGTTTTTTCTAACCGTGATTGGGTTGAAAGTTATAATGTAATGATGAGTATCTCAGGATATTGTTTTGCTATAGGAAGAAGTATTTTCTGTTGAAATTCAAAGCAGCAATCATTACATTCTACTGCAAAAGACAGGGTACATAGCATCTTATGTGGCAATAAAACAATTGATCTGCTTAAGGAAAATGCTAACTAATCTGAACTTTGATCAATAAAGTCCCACAGAATTGTTCTATGATAACACTTTAGCGATGATTATTTTAAAAAAATATGTTTTTCATGATAGGAATAATCACATGAAGATTAAATTTCATGCTGTTAGATAATTTCAACAAGAAAGGCAGTAGAGTTAGTTTATTGTATCTCATCAGAACAGTTAAAAAACAAATTTAAAGCAACAAGGAAAATGATTGGAATGTGTAGCTTCAACACCAAAACATCGAGGAGGAGTGTTGAAGTGGTGGCATCAAAGCTCAAGGTTGTTATCAGCTATTTTTTAGTCATTCTTATCTACATGTTATGGTATTTAGGCTTAAATTTAGCTAGATATTTACTTGACTTAGAATAAGTCTATGTAATTACATAATCCCTTAGATAAAGAAGGATATAGCTGTTATGATTCTTTTTCTCTATGGTAATTGATAAACATCTTGTAATCCTTGATTTTATCTATAAATAAAATTTGAGGGATGGCAATAACCTCTAAGTTCTTGTTATGCTCTTGATTCTTTGTTCTTCGAGTCAGCTAAGTTTTCTAAATACCATTTATAAGGCATCTTTACAAGCTGTCTGAGAGAGACATGAAACTGAAGCTGGACAAAACATCTGCAACGAGCATTATTGATAGATGTAACAACCTTGCCAGGGCCACACTATCAAAATAAAAATAAAAATTAACAATTACAATTATCTGATTCGTTTCTTCTGTTATTCACTACAAAGAGCGCACTGTAAACTACATGGAGCGCACTGTAAACTATCTCCGAAACTTTTCTGTTCATCATCATACAGATAAATCGGATTATTAGACTTGAATGAGAAAAAAAAAAAAAAAGGGAAGATTGAAAGAACAGAAACACAAACTGACCACAGTCACACCCTAATCAAACATCTACTTTGATATGGCAAAGCAACCCCTTGACAGAATACAGAGTGATATGCTTCTTCACAAACCCACTGTAGTCTTCCCCGTTTCCTTTTTTCTCTCTATCTCTCTCTGCAAACCTTCAAATCACAAGCATTCATCTTCGAGGGGGGTCTATAGTCCGAACATTAGCTCCTGTCATTCCTTCAATTCGATCTTTGGTTATCTCCACAAAATGACCCACAATCTCATGAAACTGCTTCAGCCCAGAGAGTGGGAGAATTATGGAGGACCTATCATTACCTGCAACCTGCATTTCGACAACATTCCATCACGATTTCAAATGGACACCACAAGCCTTCACTTCACAACACAGAATCATGGATACGTAGCTTTCCTGGCCCTGTATAGGGGCAGTGCCCATTGGCCATTGGTACCTCTTCTTAAATAGAAATTTACATTTTATCAAATATCAATCACTCCACCCTTCCCACGGCCAAAAAAGAAAAGGAAGAAAAACTCTCATTGGACTACAATTAAAACTTCTCTTAAAATCTCACCTCAGAAATCCTCAGAAAATGACCTCTGTTGTTGCTACCCAGATCAAAGAAGAATCTTTTCTGATCAACTCTGATTACCTTTGATACCCCCACATTACCAATTTCATCCTGTGGGGGCAGTTCAACCGATCTGTCTACATTCAGTTCAGAAGTAGGCGCGGGTGATTGGCTACTGTGCCCAGATATGAAGCCAGCCCCTACGTCATCAGAAAGTCCAACAAGTTGCTCTGAATTTTCAGAACTTTGCTGTTTTAGCAAGCATAAAAACAGATGGATGAAATAATCACAAGTGAGACCCCCTTAATAAATGAGAAAGTTTTTCTTTTTAGTGGAAGAAGGGAAAGTGATTGCACATGTAACACAGCATCACCTGATTGGGCAGCATAAAAAGTTTCGATGCTTCAATGATCTCAGCCAGAATGTTCCTAAACGCTGCCCACCCTTCATCCCGCGAACTTCCAGCAGGAATAATAATAGTACTTCGGTTTCTACTGACAGAAGCTTCAGACACCTGTACAAGTATGTCCATTAGAGAAGTGAACTTCGATCATTGTAGCAAGTTGAATGGTCCCTGAAGATGGGGAAAAAATGTACAAAGAACACCGATTTCCTTTTTGTTTTTTTTTCTCAAAGTGACAGCATGCTTAATGTCTGAAAGTTCTGCTGCTCTGTCACTCTTGCATATGTTCAATCATTCTTTTGCACGCAAATTACATCTCCTAAAAGGCAAAAACCTAAGTTGACCTTGTATAACTTACCCAGGAGTTTTGAAAGAATGAGCAAATGCTAGTGAAGATTTAAAAAATATGTCAAGATGTTATTACATTCTTTTCCTTGATAGTTTTTCTTCTCATATTTCATTGAAGCATAAATATGGCTTTATCTCTTCTTTTTTAGGTGATAAACTTTATATAGGATGAAGTTTCTTTATCATGTTCCATTACTTCCCATCAAGTTTCCTCATTATACAAAATTACAATGTACAAGTTAGGAGATTTTGAACCATGTTTTGACTTTGTGGCATCAACAAAGACTCCCAAAATAAGGGGTGTATAAAATAAATTATACAATGACAGAAAGAAAGGTTTTGAAGCTGAAGGGAACAGTAAATTTGATAAAATATACAGCTTCTTTAAAGAACTTTCCATAAAAGTGGATTTTCAGGACATGCATAGCAATCCCTCAAGTAGAAATTGATCATCCCAAGGGATGGTGATTTTGATGCAATGGCCACGAATAGCCTAAAATGGTCTTATAGGTTGCAAGTTCATACTAGGTTCTGGATCCACTATAGATAGGAAAGACAACTTGATGTGGTCAAGCTAGAAGAAAGTGAAGGTTTTGAAGAGTTAGATGGGGATTTGCCAAAGTTAGATAAGGGTTTGCCACCAATAGGTATTCAGATAGCTTACCAGATACATTTATAGATTTGTGAGACACAGCTACACCCAAACCAATAACTTGGCAATAAAAGGCCATAACTTTCGATCCCCCAGTATTAGGTCCCGAAGATATTGTTTGAGCCAACGTTGTTATTTTTCTGAATTTTATGTTGTTTTTGGATATCTTGTTATTTTTTCTTTTTATTTAAGGATTCTGATTTTCTTTTCTTGTCAAGGTCGGTTTCTGAGATATAAACCTCTTAGAGAGGCAGAATATATCAAACTTCATTATCATAAATAAAACTACAAATTAGGGTTCTTGTTGTGTTAACCCTATTATGTCAAACTCTTTCATTCTTGTTGTTGTCTTCTTTGTTTTTGTGTTTCCATCTACATCACAACTCAGACAAATTTCTTTCACTAATTGACGTTGGAAGGTATGAGCACATTAAACATTTCCTAGAAGAAAGTACGTTCTTGAAAAGAGTTGGCAGCTTGCAAACTATAGTCATTCTATAGTTGATAGAGTAATGCTCAGAAAACTTATATAAAGGCGATTGCAGCTCCCTAGAACTCTCTTCCTAATAGCATGTCCATGTGCAGCATGGAATGGTCATAACAGAGGAGAGTTTACGAGAACAGTAAGACCTAGGCAAAAATCTTGTTTCCATTTTGCTCTTGTGATTTAAAATGACCAATGTTTAGACATATAGATGTATATAGACTTCTGTTGAAACATCCAAAACTGGGAAATGTACAAACTCTTTCATACAAAAGCCTGCCACTACATGAAGCCTGGTTGTATGAATCCTATACTCTGCAAGGATTGTACGAGATTATTGATATCCTACCAATTTGTCCATTTTTTTATGGAAGAATAGCATAAGAGCATGGAAGTTGACCATTTAACAGCAAGTGCAAAGATAAAATCCTGTCCATGTGTATGTTCTTAACAGTTCTCAAAGACAGCGCCTAGGTTAGCCTTAATTTCAAGTACAGCATTGTTATTATATAGGAACTAGTTATTAGTTGGAGGAAAAAATAAATAACAACTAGAAGGAGGGAAATATACAAAATTTTGGAGAATGAGTTTCTCCAAAAGAACAAGCTAGAGGCAACCAAAAGAAGGGAAATAAAAGCACCCTCAGATCTTCAGGAATATGGGTAAATGAAGTGCATATAAAGGCTCTTGTTGCATCATAGCGGAGTGAAAGAAGAAATGCTTATCCTATTTCTATCCTGGGTAAATAAATTTCTAGGAGATGACAAGAGTAAAAGGAGCTGTAGTCTCGGCAGCTGCTTCATGAAGAAGAGCCCACAGAGTGGCAGAATGATATTTTATTGAAGTAGGAGGTTAAGAGGTGGCAAGCCCTCTCAATCCGATGTTGGGATAGATAAAAATAAGTACCAGGTAACGACATAATCTCTCTCTAAACCTTAAACCCTAGACCATTCCACGGAGCATAAAAGGCTGTGTATAGATAAGCATGGCTTGTTGTCGGGTCTGCTTAACAGCAACAAATAAGAAGCATAGCATAGCACAGTGTCACAGCAAATAGATTGAGAATTAATGTGGTTATTAAAAGCAATTAAAATAGGAAGCATAGCATAGTTTTATTTTATTATGTGGGGAGCAATGATTTAAATTTTGGAGGGGGAACAGTGTACCTTCAAGAAGCGGCCCCTTCTGTTTTCACCAATGTCAAAGTAGAAAACCTGACAGTAATGGAAATGGGAATTAATTAATTGGAATTTGGAATGAATGGTAACGCTATTGGTGATTAGAGATAGTGGTAACAGAGAAGGAGTGGGAATTAAAAATAATGCCTTGGTGTCGAGCTGCAATTCCTTGCTAAAGAGGTCCTGATCATCAGCAGAATTATCAACGTAGTGATTGAAGAGATCCAGGAACCAAGAAATCCCAGAGAAGGGGACGATGATGGTGGACCTGGTGGCTGAAGTCTTCTCCGATATCTTCAGGTAACGACCCCGAGGATTCTCTTTTAGATCAAAATAGAAAAGCTTGTGTTCCACTTGTAGAGTCTTACACATGAGCTCAACATCATTCCCTCCTCCTCCTCCACCCGCTGCTGCTGCTCCACTGCCACTACCTCCACCAGAATTCCCCTCCATCTAGTCTACTAAATAATAATAAGTAATTTTGATTTAAAAAAAAAAAGGACTGGTGATGGAGGAGGTAGATCTGAAAGATAACGATAGATTGCCACACACTCCAATCGGGAAGAGCAGGAGCAGCAAAAGCAAGAACAACAATAAGAAGAGTAAGATGTGGAATTTAGAGGTTTAGGAGGAAGATCGAGGAGGAGGATGGCGTAATGGAATTTTGGTTTAGGGTTCGGAGAGAGAAGAGAAGAGAAGAGAAGAGGGGAAGGGGAAAAAGAGAAACTGAAGCAAGAGGGATAGTGAACGAACCACCATACCATTGACTTGGCCCCATTTTCATTTGGTTTTTTTTAAAAAAAAAAATAAGGAAAATATAATAAGACAGCCAGTCTAGTCTGTCTGGTAAAATAAAATTACAACAACTACTCTCTGTGTCTCCCTCTCTGTGAAAAGTGCAGTGAAGTGATGTCTCCCTCCTCCAACTCAGTGAAACTCTTTTGAACTCAACTCAAGTCAAGGACTGAACTGAACGACTAAAATAACAACAAGACAAGGCTTTTATTTATTTATTTAACTGCTCGCTTGGAGTTGGCGAGCAAGCAGGGCCCTTAATTTGCACAATTCCCTTGTCTTGTTTACCCAATCTATGCATTGCTGTTACTTATTTATTACAATCCAGCCCACTCCTGTCCTCTTCTTCTTTTTTCCTTCAAAAAAAATATAGGATGCAATTCTACTTCTAAAGGTTACTAATCCAACTTCCGGTGGCGTTGGATAACTAAATGCTGTAACCATCTCAAAGCCTGCCCTACCTCACATGTTCAGCAGTCAAGCAATAATACTCACATTGACATGGGAATGGCTTCGACATCTCATTTCTCAGCAAGGAGTTGTGTCTTTGCAAAATCTGCATATTTTTCTTGGCCTGTTGGTAGATTTTCATGTTCACACATATCAATTTTCCTTTTCCCTTCCTGCTTCCAATGCTTTGTTTCTTGTGCTAAATATAATTCCAGGTATGCAGAGTTGGCAAGTTCAGTTGCAAAAATGATTAAAACACAATGAGCCTGTTAATATTGAGGTTCCCTTTTCTTTTAAAAAGACAAGTGAGTTGACAGATAATCAGCTTGTTTGACACTCCTCCCTCCAAAATCCTATGTAGTTCCATTTAAATAATGCTGCTGCTACATTTTGTGAGTTCTCGTTCAGGAAAAATAAATAAATAAATTACAGATTGGACTCACAGCATAAGATTTTTTTACGCAAGATAGCTTCTAGGACATCCCACTGTTGTAGCCTTGCCAGGGATAGTAAAATTGAAATGGGCATATTGTATACAGACAGAAAAATAAATATATACATTACACAGGTCGTCATCCACTGGAGCTGCTTCAAAGCATTAAACCATAGAAGAAATCATGGTCAAATCCCAGGTTATAAAGTCCTAATCCTAGAAGAGCACTGGAGCATAAAATCTCGATTTTCTGCTTAACAACATGGCATATTCCTGCCCAAAACATGAGCTAATTGTAAGAAGATGAACTGTAACCTTACTAAATAGGAATAACCATAAGATAAAAGTTGGTTTTTATTTCATGGAAGTTACCTTAGAGGTTTTGTTTTTAAATGGTAAAGAAAGAAAAAAAAAGGGGGGGGGGGATTTGGAGGCTGGCCATTGCTCCATTTATAACCATGAACATGATCAAGACATGAGAGAAATATTTAGTTTAGACATTTAAGTTTTACCTGTGTTCTGTACTTTTCCTTCTGGTTTACGAAAGGGCACAGCTAAGTCCTCATGATTTTCGCTGTTCGTAAATAAAGCTCTCTGAGATTTCAACTGAAGAAGGCCATGTCTTGTCTCTTTTTCCGAGGGCTGAAAGGAGTAAAAACCTTGAGTTTCACTGTCTTCCATATTTGATTCAGTGGGTGCTTGCTGACAGCATGATTCCAGTTCTAACATGGAAAAGGAGACACCGGAATCTCTTTTTGAACAAACAGAAGTAGTATATAACTCAGATGGATAACATTCACTGCACCCACTGTTCTTTAGCAGGAAACAATCTGAACTTTGTATTTTTCCTTCTGGTGCCTGTGTAATTGACATAGCATCGACCCCGTTGCCATCCTCACATTCTTCAAGTCTAGGAGAACACTCATCTGGTGGAGAAGAGGTGTCATTTTCACTATCCCCTGTTAATGAGCCATCCACAGAATGCTGTACTTGTATCGTTGTTTCCCCTCCAGTTGACTGTAATGGAGTAGTAACATCGGATCTTGAGTCCTCATTAAATAAATCTCTTAACATCTTCAGTGGTTTTTCAATGACCACTTCTGATATGGGCTTTCCAACTGCCCCTGTAGTTGCATGATTATTTAATTTATCATGGTTGACAACTTCTTGCTTTGTATACAAATAGTCTTGCACTTTCTCGTCTGCTTTGCTCTGTACATTAGTCTTATGTTTCCTCTCAGGAATTGGAACAGCTAAAACCCGTTTTGTCCTTTGACTGCAACTACTTAGAGTGGATTCACTCTTCTGTAGATGCAGCCAATTATCAACCTTCGAAAGTTTGATATGGTTAATTTTGTTCACCTGTCTACTGCTATTTTTCTGGATGTGACTGATGCCAACCTTTTGACTAATCAAACTTCCTGGTGCTCTTTCTTGTTCTTGGAGACCATTAGATTTAAAATCAGTTTCGGATGCGTCTTGGCTGCATTCTGTTGCATTATCAGCACTAATTTTCATGTTCAACTCAGCCAAACAGCTAGATCTGGAAATGCTGCGGTCTGAATTGTATTCTGAATGATCCTTTACAGGGAAACTCACAGACTCTGCGCGATGAGATGTTGGTCTTCTCCTTCTTGTCAGGACTGTGTCATCTCTTCCTTCAGAAGTTTGATGCCCCGTCCCAGATTTTCTTTTGCTGCAAATGGTTGGCCTCATAAATCTTGGTACCTTTGATAAGGGAGTCACTGTAATATCTACTATCCTGCTCTTTGTAAGCTGTTCTTTGATTAAAGAATGGAATGCCTCCAGTTGCTCCTCAGACGATGGATTTGTCCCTGTTAGATTTTCTAATTTCTTGTTTAATTTCTCAATGTCACTTCTAACAAGCAGCCGTTCATCTTCAATATGTTTCATCTCTTGCTGCAGATCTGCCATTGCAACTCCCTTTTGCTCTTTAGCTTCCTGATTATCAAACGTTCACCTCATTGGTCAGTTCATCTATTATTTTATTTTACTTGCTTCACTTAGATTGTTCAATAGAATTTGAAAATCTAATTATGTTCATGAGATTATATTTAACACACTTCTTCTGGACTCAAAACATAGTCGTGGAAGAGTTTCTGGAGTTACTAACAAGTGACGTAGTTAAATTTTATAATTTGACATCATTTAAGCAAATTCCATTAACAGGTTACTTAATGCATTTCGGACTCAGTACTTGCTATTCGCTGCATGATGGTAATGTAATAAGCACAATCTTAATCAAAGTTTTTTTTTTTTTTTGTCTACTTACAATTGTATCCTCATTTCCTAGATGAACGCTTTTCACCCTTGTTGCAAAATTTAAAGAACATATGGTCTCACACAAATCTTCTTCTTTGGGACTGACATGGACCAGCATAATTGTTTTTGAATCATCACCTGAGGATAGCCGCGGAGGGGACTACATTAGCAAAGAATATTTAGATGGAAATGAAGAAGATGGTCTGTATGACAATGAGTTATTTTCTTCAAGAAGTCACATATCATGAAAGGAATATATAACAGATATGAGAGAATTAACTCTGATATAAATTGTTGCTTGAGAATTAGTAGGGTACTTAAACAGAGATGAGAACAGAACACCCCGCGTCTGGTTAGCGGCTGTAATTACATAGACAGGAGTGTGGACATGATTAAGGATAGTTACCTAAGGAATCTTTAAGAACTTGTGTCAGCTTGCTATTCCTGTCAAGAGTAAAACCATAAGTTAGATTTTAGTTGGGACTCTGGAGAAACCATAAGAACTAGTAACAATTCTATGACTATTTTAAACAACCAAGTGCGGGTTCTTACTTTGATGGAAGATATGAACGAAATAGGGTTGAATGGCCAAAAAGCCAAACTCTCATATACCAAGAAATTGAGTGTTTGGTGAGCTCACTGTTACCTGTAAGGTATATGGTGCCTTTTCCTTTGGAGGGCACTAATCACATCCCCAAGAGCAGAGAGTGACAAATTAATGGCTTTCCCTTCATCGAGTCTTTTGCCCCATGCCTTTGTCTTCAATACACGCTCGCTTCCCCCGAGGTCAACTAACCATAATTTATTTGTTTCCCGTCGCCTTTCAGCAGCATCGAAGCAAGTTATTGCTACCCGTATCATGCTATTGTGAGCAATATATAAGAAACAAGATTAGAACAGAGGATAGTAACTGCCTTTTCTCAAAGGATGTTCTGGAATCAGTACATATATCAAGACAACTGCACGACTGGCTGTTTTTCAAGCTCTATTCTCGTGCTGAACTGCACTGACTGACATACAACAGTCTAATCAGGTAAAGTCGATTACCTGTGAGATCTGCTAGATGTCAGGTTGGAATTTGTGTAGGCAGTTGTTCTGAATCGGCAACCCAATCTGTACAGCCTCAGAGCTTGGTTGAAGTCGTTCACTTTAATGGCCACAAGGTTGTCGATTTCAATTCCTTCCTTTGGATCTGTTTGAATTGAAAGGCTGTATTTAGAGATTTTGGATCGTGTTAGGAAGGATCGCCTTAATACATTTAAAATGATTAAAAATGCAGCTAGATAACCCCGTGCCTAGAAAACATTTATGATCTGAGAATTTACTGTTCTGCAAAGGCAGGTTAGTTACTGATTTATGACCTGTTTCTTACATTGATTCCAATGACTGGTAGATTAGCTTTGTGGACTCTTAAAGAGAACAAACCTTCTGTTAATTCTAGCAATTTCGCTAGTTAAACTTACCAAGGTGGCATCGGGTCTGTAGCTTTTGTTGGTTTGGGGACAAGCAAGTCCTTTAGATTCCCCATGTAAATCTCAAGCATACTGAAACTGATGAGAAATGCATGGTTACAATCCACTGCTTGCTTAAACAGAGCCTCAATAGCCCGTGGCACTATGCCTGTAGTATCTGCACTACCTTCCTATGATTTATGAAATCAAGAACAACATACAGTTAGAAGAGTCAAACGTAGATTGAATACCTTAATCCATGTAGAATTTTTGTCTTCAGCATAGTGTGTGCCGTTAGGACTCTAGTCAAAGGGCTGTGTAACAAATAACCTCTGAAATACCTAAATATGTTGCGAGTGAAATCTTAGACAGTTAGTTCTTACCATTGTGAAAGTTTTTCCTGTGCCAGTTTGCCCATAAGCAAAAATGCAGGCATTGTAACCATCAATGACTGATTTGATGATGGGTTCAACTTCTGTAAAAACTTCATCTGGAAATTTCCAACTATTAAAGCATGGTCATGTCAATTGAAGATAAAATAGCTTTCTACTTGCTTTTTGTTCAAGGAAGAATGAGAAACGAAATAACCAGAGAGACTTGATCTTCGTCAAGCACCTTGGGATGAACCTGGGTGGAAAACCTTGTCAAAATTGTAACTCTTGCTCTTATTCTCCATAAGCTTTAGAACAACTTCATTTGAATTCGATGCTACAACAGGTCTTAAATGACCTAAATTCTCCCCAAATGCGATAGGTCTTATTCGACAAAATACACGGATGTTCCCTGCAATGACAAATATGATGAGCATGTATACAATTGTAATCAGCTTTGGCATATCCTGAAAACAATCTATCCTGGCTTTTCAGTTAGTTGAAAGCAATCATGCATGCAATGACTTGTTGGAATGGCGTGAAGTGTCAGTCCAGCAACTTGTCTGCCTCTACTCAAGCTATCAGTCGATATTAAGGTGACAAAAACATGATCATGATTTCGTAGAAGCCAAGTCTCAATTTATGGCTGTTCGCTGCACAACTTGATAATTTTTTATGCTCGTTGAATCACAGTAAAGAAACCTGACTAACCTTTCAAGTCCAAGAACTCATTTAGGATCTGCCTCCTCTTTATGTTCAGTTGGTTTATGTGGTTATTCAAGACAGTCAGTTCATCTGTTCACAGAAAAAATTTATAGAAGAGTGAGCAGTAAATATAAGAAGAATAAGGGACACGGGAGCATCTAGATTTAGGAAGAAAAAAAACGAGGGTTTTTCTTTTACCTTGTATTTTTGAAATTGAATCACCATCATCATCCGTATCAGACTTGGTTGGCTGCATGTCAACTGATTTTTCAGATGGAAGGGTTTTTATTATTTCAGAAACTGATTTAACCCAGTTGGAAGTCAGATGTGCCTTCAGCCCAAGTAGAGAATGAAGGGATACAGCTAGACTTCTAATAGATTTTCCCGAATCCATCTTCTCTGCTTGTCAAGACTAGTCTGTGGAAAACACATATATGGTTTCTTTGTTTCATTCATCTACATGACCTCCAGCCCTTTATTTTAAGTTCACACTCGGCAACTGAACAAGAGAACTGTAGTCTATAAACAGTTGAAATAGTCTAGTATGAACAAGAACCTTGACTTTCAGAAATAATAAAGATTGAGTGCTTCAATTTCTAGAAATGGCTGAAACTATTAAGAAACTAAAACTATAATTAAGAACTGGATAACATTATAGCAAAGGCAGGAGAAATTTCTTGTATCCCCAAGTTGTTGAAAGTTTCTATATGCTAGCATTTTGTATTGAAGAAAAAAAGGACAGAAAATGAACTCAAGAAACAGTCAACAATAGTCTGTTGAATGAAACAGGGCAGCTAGGGAAGTAAACAATACAAGAAGATTCAATCCAAGCTCTCTGCTTACTGTACCTCTTTAATTTATTTCCTGCTCAAAAGAAAAATCTACAATGATGCGTTGAATTATATTTTAACACTAATGAATTGAGGAGAAGCACAAAAAGAAATAAAGTTAAATTTTGGGGAATGAGGATTCAGATAAAAGAAAATACCAGTAATATGGCTATGGTACTTGAGAGTTAAGCTCATCCACAACTAACATGGCCGATCCTGGACCAATTAGACACATGCATGATGATACAACATTAACAGAAATTCCTTTCCTTGAAAGAAGAAAAAAGAAAAGGCTTTGAATGGGAACAGAAGTAGTCCTGATGATATGAAATATAGCTAGCAGAAGGGAAGAGAAGCGAATCAGGCTCTGGTGGTGGTGTTATGGTGAACTACAAGTAAATATTTGTCAAGATTGCTCCAATTATGACAACTGAAAATAACACTGTTTCTCTGATCTATCTATCTGAAACCCCATGTGAGAGCCAGCAGATATGAACACTAAAGCATTCAATTATGTGTTGTGGTGCTACTACAGAGTATTAATATCGGTGGTCTCTAGCTAACATCGTGACAAAAGGCCTGTCTGCCTTGCCTTGCAGGAATACTAGAGAGAGGAGAGAGAGTTGTCTGTGGTGAAGGGCACATATATACCATATATGCATACCCAACATAGAGGATGCATATGATAATTCACACAGCCAGCACTTCTTCTTTAGATGACTAATTGGGGTGAAAGACTCTTCATGTTAAAAATTATGATATTACCGGTTGATCATGATGATGAGCTGCTGCTATGTATTGATCAAAGACTTGGTATATAATTCCAGTGCTAGCTCACCAACCATAACAATAGTAGTCTTTGGATTGAGTATGCATATATTTATGATCCAACATTCATGATCTCATGGCTACTTAATAATTGATGTGCAAACCAAGGTTGTTAATTTTGTTTTGGTAAGTGTTTTGTTTTTTCAATTGGAATAAAATATTTTAGTTTCGGAGTGTTTCGGCGTACCGTTTCGGGACTGTACTGTTCATATATATATATATTCAACAAAATTAATTCAAATTCACGATAAATTAATTATAAATTATGCAATACAAACACAATGCCAAACAAATATAATTTCAAAATTTAAAATATTTCTAAATAGTGAAGATTAAATAGATATTTAACTTAAAGTAATTCAACTTAAACAAAATATCAAAATATTATGAAAGTAAAATATTTTAACGTAAATATTTTAAATATAAATTTAGGTCAATGTTATCAAGGCTAATGGAATCTAAAGTACCCCTTGTTTTGCTTAAATTCCTACAAAATATAAACATAAAAAAAACAACATGAATATAAACCATATATATTAGTGATAAATCTAATTTTAAAAAATTAATATCATTCTTGATGAAAATAGTAATAATAATTTTCAATATTATTATTAATATCATTGTTATTAAAAATAATAATGAAAAATAGTTTTTTATATTTGGGTGGTTTAATTAATTAAATTAAACAAAGTTCAATTTAATTCAATGACTTTTCAAGAGCAGAACGGAATATATAGAATGAAACCGGAATGTTCCGGCTGAAATCTAGCCAAAAAATTTGAAACGGGCCGAGATTTAAAATGAGATGAAAATTATTTGATTTTATTTTATTTTTTAAATTAATATAAAATATTTTGATCATTTCAAATAAAACAAAAAAAAAAAAAACAAAAATAACATTCTTGATGCAAACCACGTCTGAACCATTCACTGGGCCACAGAAAATACAGTTCCAACTTACTATTATGACACAAACAACAAGGAAGTTAATATATAAACAGAGTGAGTGGTGGGCCTCGATACTTTTTCACAAATGAATTCCCTTCAACTTAATATAATTTCGCGTTCTTGAAATTAAATATGCAAGTTACACTAGTCATAATTAACCGGTGGCCACCAACCCTAGCTATGGACGTTGTCTTTTTCGAAGAATTTCACATGCACAGATGTATATACTGGAGTACTGCCCGAAACTACATAGTATTTATTAAATGTTTAGATATTTGGATTGGTCCTGACAGAATCCAATGTCCGAAGCCATCGATCTCTAATATTACTTGTATTATTCCTAACAGGAAATGGGAGATCCCATCAGGGTTTTCAATTTGCCACCTTCGGAATTCTAAACTATAAATACTAGAGAGAGAGAGAGGAGTTTAATTATTATGTTATTCCATTATCGAATGAATGTTCTGAGATGTTGGGTTGGGTTTCGTTCCCAACATATTCATGGTACTGAATCAAAAAACAATACTATTGCCTGCATCGATCATACACGGACTTGTTCTCAATGCGATGCTATTGGTTGCTTGTATGGTGAGACTCGGGCCGGCCACTTAACTGCGTTAATCCTTGGGTTGGTGGGCAATAAGTACCAAGGAAAGTAATTAAAGGCAAATTAACCAGTTAACGTTGGTGCGGGCTGGTAAGCTAGGTGGAGTGAAGGGTTAATCTCCATATTGATTGAGATCTCCGTTTTCAATATTTCTTTAGTAGAATACTGAATATTCAAAGTTGAGGATATATTGATGTGGGGCTAGCTCGTTAATTAGGAGGGAGGGCCAAAACGAAGTGATGAGGGGTCCAAGCCGAGGGAGTGAGGGAATAAGAGTTGGTTTCTATGTCGTATATTAAGGGTAAAGGTATATAGGTGTGGGAATATCTAGGAAAGGAACAGAATCCTACTCCAAACTAAAGTCCTCACAATCATATCATCCTAAACATCATTCTTTTTTATTAAGAAAAGTCTTGGTTGGTGGAGACCTGGGAGTTCTAATTGAGCACAAATATGTAGGGATAACTGCAATTCAGTCCCCAACTCTTATGTTTATTAAACAGACAGATAATTCATATCCTTGCTTCCAGGATCTAGCTAGTGGTTTCTCCCCCATGTACTTCCCTTGGTCTTAACAATTCCATCCCTCATCAGTTTTCTTATGATAAAATTGATTTATTAACTCAGTTTTATGGGCAAGATGGATATTTTAACTTGGAATGAAAAAGGAAAATAATCAATTTACAAGCATAATGACATCACGTTATTCTATACATGTATGTATGTATAGAGGCTACTGCTTTAATCTTTTGGCTAGGTTCAGGGTATCTCAAAAAGAGTACTTAAATAAAGTGATAACTGTGATTTGGATTGGGATCCTTCGATTATTTATTAAATCTCATTATTAGTGATGGGCACAAATAAAATGAATCCAAAAAATTATCTCAAAAATCACTTTTGGGTTCGGGCTATCATGCCCGAGCGTAGCGTATTTGGATCCAGACACCACCTACTACTATCATAGTTATCGGACATTTGCTTTACTATGCATCACCGGCTACCACTTACCATTCCTTGGGGCTTTCCATATCAAATCACCAAATACCTTGCCTATGAAGAATGGATTATATTACTTGAACTAAAAGATCAACTAATTATATCCAACATATTAGCCTTATTTCTAAATATCTTGGATTTTGAAACTTATCAATTATCGTCGTCTGTGGGAATTGATAAAAAGTCATCAGTTTCTAAAACGTGTTTTTGACATTTTCAAGTCATTTTATTGTATACAGCCAAGAAACACCTAGGTCAGGATGCAAGATAAATCTACTTGTTACCACGAACACTTCTACCCAACTAGACCTTCAACAACTCATCAGTCAGGTACAACTCCTCACTCGGACCCTGTTGACAACCCAAGGTCAAAATCAAACATTTTCACCTTGACAAATATTGAACCCTCGGTAACATAAAACGCCTCAGCACCACAGTCACCGATCGAACCAAGCACTCGTAAATAATTACACTACTCATTGAAGACTAAACATAATGACAATGTTAAGAGTCTCATAAGGGGTCACTCATGTCATTGCGATACTCGTGTACAAAACTAGTACTCTAAATGTCCTCCCTTTAGCTACCGTGAGATGGACACCAATTACAGTAACCATCATTCCATGTCAAACTCTTAAGCTCCCAAACAGAGTTTTTAAACACGGTCCGGTGGTTGACTCGGCCCAAGGCCGGGGTCACGAGTTTTGCCCATGTCAACCTCAATTTTTTTTATAAATCAAAATAACATCATTTTGGTTAAAAAAATAAATAGTCAACGGGTTGCAACCAGGTTTTTTACTGGGTTTTGTAGGGTCAACCGAGTCACCGGGTCAACCTGTCAAGTCACCCGGGTTTTAACTTCCCTTATTTTTTCTTAAACTCGGCCTGGTTCCAGCCCCGGGTCAGCCGAGTCTTAGGTTGACCCGTCAAGTCAGGTTTTAAAACTATGCTCCCAATATTCTAACAGAAAAAGGACTAAAAGAAGATATATACATGAGTATACCTAAGAGAATGATTACAACCATCATCAGTAAAGGGGTTCTCGCTTGTCCAAATGAGTATTGAACAATTGACTCCCTAAGAACTACATTTCCAGAAAAATAAGTCTGGACAACTATGATGGTCTAGCCGACCCAAGGAATACTATACAGAATGTACGCGATAGCTTAAGTTAGTCATCTAAGACAATGCCTCAATATGCAAAATCCTCCCTACAACTTTCCAAGGGTCTGTGCAGACACAATACAATAATTTGGAGCTAAGCTTCATTGATGGGTTCAGTGACCTGTGTGTTAAGCTAATGGCATGCTTCAATATCAGCATACCCGCCAAAAAAAGCTTTATAGAACTATTTGGTATTACCTAACAAGAGGGCGAGTCTAGATGGGCATATTTGAAGAGGTTCAATGATGAGATGCTCAAGGTGAAAGAATTGTTTGAGTCAATAGCTTTAGAGGCCTTAATAAAAGGGGTAAATGAACATACCCTTTGGAGAAAAATTTATATCTTACCAGACAGAAATTTGCTCAAAGTGAAACAAGTCATGAGAAATCACATACAAATGGAAGAGGCCAATTCACTACAACATAGACCCTCTCTTTATTACATGGACAACCAAGGACCTTCCAAGTGAAATCATTCTCCTGGTAGAAATGAACGCTCGATGAAGAACCCTAAGGGATTAACCCATAGTCATTTGGTGTATCTTAAAGATCATTCATTTGAAGTTATCAGGGTAGTTAAAGCAAACATATTGGCACCACATCCAAGACATGTTACTCTTAAAAACCTCTCATGGACCTATTACTCAGATCATCTTAGGATGCATAATTCTCAATAGAAATGTAAGTTTATTTTTGAAATAAAAATAGTGTATCTCTGACATACATTCCCTAACTATAGATCTCTAGTGGGGGCTTCTGGCCACTCTTCTTGAAAGGGATTGACTTGGTCTTTCTAAAGCAATATCCCTACAATCACCAGGGTTGATCTCTGATCTCACACTCTCTACAGTAGTTTCAAACTGGCATATTCTCTAGATGATTCCAAAAAGCTTCTCACCAATTTGTCAATGGTTGATCTCGGATCCCCCACTCTCCAATATGGTCTTGAACTAATACATTTTTCAGGTGATGCCAAAGGGCCTCTCACCAATTTATTAGGGGTTTATCTCGGATCCTCCACTATTTAGTGTAGTATCAGACTGACACATTTTTTAAGTGACCAATTCACCAGGGGTTGATCTCATATCTTCATTTTCCAATGTAGTCTTGGACTAACACCACTCTCTAGTGGGGGGCTCTCATGTCTCATGTCATTATAAAGAGGTTATATATCTTTCATATGTTATTAACCATTTTTTAGTGAGAGAGGTTCCCAATCCCTCACACCATCACAAAAGAGGTTACAAACCTTTCAAAGCTATAAACCTCCCACTTTTCGGTGATATCTTTATTCAATTAAGGGTTTTCATGCCTCATTCCATTTTAGAGGGGTTATATACCCCTCACACTCAGTGTGGCCACTCTCCAAAGGATGAACTTGTTTTTCTTTATACAATAAAACCACCCTTAATGAATTTGTCCCCTCAACCCTTTAGAATTTTTTTTAAGTATGGGTATCACTATGGGTCATCTTTATTGGGTTCCCCTCAATTTTTTAGAATTTTTTCTAAGTATGAGCGTCATCAGGGGTCACTTTTCTTAGGTTTCCCTCCACCTTTTAGAAATCTTTCTAAGTATGGGTATCACTAGGGGTCACTATCTTTGGGTTCCCTAAAACACTATACAAAAATTTCTAAGTATGAGTGTCTCTAAGGGTCATTCCTCTTAGGTTCCCTTCAATCATTTAGAATATTTTCTAAATATAAGATCATCTTTCATGGGTTTCCACTAGCCATTTAGAAATTTTTCTCATGCGCATGGGCTCAGGTAAGTAGCCTGAGCCCATGCTCTTTGAATGGGCACCTAGTACATGAGCGTTATATAGTGTACTGGGTGTCCGCTAGTGTATGTACGCCCAGCGCACCCTAGTAGGCATACACCTATCACCAAGGGTGTTGGGCATGCACCTCAGCACCCTCGTGGGCTCAGGCTGTCATACCTGAGCCCAATATATTTAGGTCTCGACAGTGCTCCCAAACCCACTTTCACCTTTAATGGGCTCGGACATCTTGCCCCAACCTAACACTCACCAGGGAATTTTTCTCGGATCTCACGCGGTTCTCTCAATATTTTATATTGATCCAATACATTTTATTTTAAATAGAATACAGGTCAAAATATCACAATGATGAAATTACACTCAACCCCTCCTCTTCATAAAGGATAAAATTCATGAGCTATAAATACACCATGAATTCTCCAAGTCATATTTTCACAATCTCTTCATTCTTAATATTTTTAGCATACATATTTTCAAAGTATATCTCTCTAAAATATCATTACATTTTCTATCTCTATAAAGTTACTAACTTTACCATTGAAAAATCCTCACGTCCATCAAAATAGACTTTTCACAGGTACCAGCTATCGATCACCTAGCTTACCAGGCATCACCTGTTATTACCACAATTACCGGTCGTCTGCCTTACCAGGCATCACTTACTACCACTTACCAACCCTTTAGGCTTTTCATATCAAATCAATATTGCTTTGTTAATTTGTCTTAATTTTAGGCTTTAAACTATAAAGATAAGTTTACATGTTCCTTTATCTATAAAAAGAATACTAATTCTATTGATATTATTTATCATATCTTTATGGCACAATGATACAAGAAATTAAGAATAAATCTGTAACTTTTTTATATATATTGAAAAAACTGGACAAAACCTATTGAAACTATTAGATGAGAATTGCTCAAATTGAGACTTCTTTTATATATAATCAAACTTAACGAGGAAATATGTCACCACACTACTAATTCAAAGTTACCAAAAATTATCAATCAACTAACCCACCACAACAAAACATCTTAGAAATTAAAGACTTTATACACGTATTATTGGAATATTATGATTCTTTCCTTCTATGTGTGACTCTTTTCTTCTGTGGTAATTCTCGTCTTTTCTAATATCAATGTATATGGTACGATAGCTTGATTGTAGGATTAGTGGCTTAATTATAGGAATGATAGCTTGATTGTAAGATCAATATTATTGATCTATTACTATATATGTACCAATACATCTCCATTAAAAGTAAGAATGAAAAAATATTCTTCTTGATATTTGATTTCAAGTTGGTATCAGAGCCTATCTAAAAGGTTTTTTTTCTTTTTTTTTCTGATCAAACACCCCCATGAGCAAATCAAACTCTAAAGCATCTAGTAATAAACTTGGTCATATTATTATTCAATCTGAAGGTTCCTCTTTTAATGTAGGGATTTTACTCAATAAGACAAACTATGACATGTGGTCTTAAATCATTGAAATGCATATTACTAAGAAGGAGAAAGTCTTTTTCATTCGTGGGAATTAACAGGCACCTACAGAAAAAGATGATGGATATGAAAGGTGGTATGCAGATAATCAAAAAGTCAAGAGATGGTTGTTAATGTCTATGTCCCTAGAAATTATGAAGTGATATCTTCGCTTACCCACTGCTCGTGATATTTGAAAAGCTCTCTCTAAAGTCTTTTATGATGGAATAGATGAGTTACAAGTTTTTTCCTTCAATAAAAATGCTTTCTATGCCATACAAAAGGGTAGAGCACTTTCTGTATATTATATAGAATTAACTAAAAAATTTAGCGAGTTGGATCATCATGATAAGGTGATCATGGAGAGTAAGAAAGATTGTTGGATCTTATAAAAAACTAGTATAGTAGCAAAGGGTGCATATCTTTCTTGCTGGATTAGATGATGACTTCAATCAAATATGTGGTGAAATTTTGAGGAAGAAATCAATTCCTAAACTAGAAGAATGTTATGCATTGATCTGTAGTGAGTCCATTCAATGTACAATGATGAACATAAAACGTGAAAACTTTAAAGCTTCAGCCATGGTGGCCCAAAATTGGTCTTTGAAATATCAGTAGGAGAAAACAAGGTTTAACCATCAGAAGAATGGTGCCGATAAATCTTTAAACTTGTAGGGTATCTAGACTGGTGTGATCATAGCCATGATCCATAAAAGAAGAATTCCAAGACGTCATCTTCCACTACTGCAGTTATTGAAACATATGAAAAGAATGATATTGTTGGGAAGGCCTCAAATGATAGTGGTAAGTTTTTAAATATTTCTACACTTGTTTCTAATAGTGCATAGATAATTGATTCTAGTGCATCTGACCACATGACATTAATTATAGTCAAGTCTCATTAATCAAATTATCCTTACAAAAATTTGTTTCTACTGCCAATGACACTTCAAACCTTGTTAGTTGGGAGGGATTATTGCCCCTCACTGATACTTTAAGTTTAGATTCTCTCTTAGTTGTTCCATCTTTAAACTACAATTTGTTGTCAGTCTCCCAAATAACCACTGTCTTATTTTATATTATCATTTTTTGGCCTGACTTTTATTGGTTTAAAGACATCCAAACAAGGCAGATGATTGGTTATGGTATTAAGTGAGAGATGTTATACTATCTTCACTTGGTGTCAAATAGTTCAAATAAGTTGTGTCATGCTTTAACAGTGGATGATTCTCAAGGGGAGAAGAATACATTTGACATTTGGTTATGGCACCGATAATTAGGACATGTCTCTTTTGGTTACATGAAAAAATTATTTCCTAACTTATTTGTTAAATATGATATTTCGAGTTTTAAGTGTGATGTTTGTGAACTTGCAAAGAGCCATCATGTTTCATTTCCATTAAGTTTAAATAAAAGCTCAGTTTCGTTTATAGTCATACATTTAGATGTTTAGGGTCCATTCAGATGTTTGGGGGAGTCCATCCAATGTACCTATATTGAGTGGATCTCGTTAGTTTGTTACTTTTATTGATGATTGTACAAGGGTAACTTGGGTGAGTTTGATAAAGTCCAAAGGTGAAGTGAATGTGGTAATTCAATAATTTTATAAAATGATATGTACTCAGTATAATGCATAAATTTAGGTTCTTTGTAATGACAATGACGGATAATACATTAGTTGTGAGTTTCAATAGCACTTAAGAACCCTGAAATCGTCCATTAAACTACTTGTCCCAATATACCCCAACAAAAAGGGGTAGTTGAGCGAAAAAATCACCTCTTGTTGGAGGTTATTCATGCTTCATTGATAGAAGCTCATATGTCATTATCCTATTAATGAGAAACTTTTACATTTGCAGCTTATTTAATCAATCATGTACCCTTTAGCACTATTGCTTTCAAAACATCATCTCAAACCCTTGCGAAAAGTAGTGTCTCTAGCTGCCCCAAACTTACCTCTTCATGTTTTTAGATATGTGGCATTTGTCCACCTACACAAACACCAACGCAACAAGTTGCAACCTATGGCTTTGAGATGTGTCTTTATTGGGTATACTACTCATCAAAATGGGTATTGATGCTATCATTCTCTAACTCAACAAATGTTTATCACACTGGATGTAGTTTTTCATGAAGACTCGATGTATTTTTCTAAGTTTGAACTTCAAGAGGCATACCAGGAAAAGTTTAGACTCTAGACCATGATGTTCACATTTCTATAAAAGTTCTGCCTAATAACCAGAATGTGAGTACAGTGGATACAAGTATGAATTTGGATCCATACAGAGATACTAGTGATGATAATGACTCACAAACTAGTAATCAAGATGTGGGGATCATGGATGCAAGTGGTAAAAATTTGAAAGCTAGTGATTATGTTTTACAAACTGAGCTTATCTATCAAGAAGAGAATGAAAGTGTATCAAACCAATCGTTTACTGAGGATGCTCCTATAACTAAGCTAGTGAAAATGCTATCATAACGTCACACTAAAGGTATTCCTAAACCTGCATATGAACCTGAAATTTTCAAGTAAAGTCAAATACAACATGAGTCATTATATGTCTAACAATCGTTTGGCTGAATCAAACATGTCATTTGTAAATTAATTATCTATTGTATCTATTCCTAACAGTGTGCAAAAAGCATCAACCAATCTAAGATGGAGAGCAGTCATGAATAAAGAGATAGGATCATTGTTAAAAAATAAGACATGGGAACTTGTTGATTGTCCACCTGGAAAGAAGCCAGTTGGGTGTCGGTGGATCTTTACTGTAAAGTATAAAGTAGATGGTACAATTGAATGTTTTAAAGTAAGACTAGTGGCAAAGGGATACACTCAAACTTAAATGATTGATTATACAAAGACATTTGTACTTGAAGCTAAAATCAACACAGTCTGAGTCTTGTTATCTCTAGTTGTGAACTTAGATTAGCTATTACAACAATTTGATGTGAAAAACACATTCCTGCATGGTGAGTTGTCCGAAGAAATCTATATATATCTCTCATTAGGATGCATGATACTAGAAATACATAGCCAAAAGGTGTGTAAATTAAAGAAATTATGGATTAAAACAATCTCCAAGAGCATGGTTCGGAAGGTTCATAAAATCTATGAGAGCCTTTGGCTACTATCAAAGCAATTCAGATCACATTTTATTCCTGAAGAGAAAGTATTGTTATAACTTAATTTTGGCCAATTTATTTTTAATTTAATTTTATAGGGATTAAATTTTAAAATTAAAATATTAGGGATTTATTTCGATGAAAAATATGATTTGTCAATTTATGAGAAAATTAGAGATGAAAATATGTTTTTATCATTCTCTTCTTATTATCAAGATAATAATAGTTATCATTTTTGAAATTTGATTTTTAATAAAATTTAAATTTAAAAAAAAATGAATTTGCTTAGAATTTTATTTCTCGTGCATTCTTGTACAGATTTCAATTACAAAGAAGCAGAATAAGTCACATTACCGAAAAAATCTAGAACATCATTGTACGCAGTCACCAAAAAAATCAAAAGAAAAAAGGGGCTTGGTGTTCCCTTCCGGCCGTCGTCCCCACGCAGCTAACAAAACCAGCAAAAACACCGTCCCCCTATCCCTCGCGGCTGGCTCTCTATTAATGAGAGACAAGGCAGCAAAGCTCATTCACGTGGACATCCCTCTCTCACAGGATACTGCTCAGCCGCTTCTCCCTCATTCAGTCAGCAACCCAGTAACAGAGTGGCATCTCGCAGAATCGGCTTTGCACTAACTCGTCAGCAGCTTCTCCCTCTCAGCAACCCGTGCAACAACCGTTCAACATTCATCTCCTTTGTGCCGGAGCAGTGGTGAAAGATATTCTTCATCACCAACCATTGGTACCACCATGACCAGTGGTTGTCCGACAGCTTCCTTCATGTAACAGTAGCTGACCGTGCAACAATAGTCCAGCAGCAGCGTCTTTCAGTTTCTCCTGACAGCAATGATAGAAGTTCCCCCTTCCATCAGCATCATCTTCTCTGCACTGTGGACAAGTAGCAGCAGGTGGTGCCTTGTCAACCTTCATCCTTTCATCTCCTTTGCACCAGAAATAGCGGTGGAGCACCTTCTTCATCAGCATGCAGCAAATTCTCCCAACCGTGAGAAATCTAGCATTCTCATGTCCTCATTCTCTTGCTATTAAAGCATGCAGCCACCATCAACAGTGCCCAGGTAAGCCTTCTTTCTCCTGCCTGCATTTCTAGTTCTCGGGTCACTGGCTTGGACCAATGGCCAAGCTGGGCCGGTTGGGTCCAGCCTCATAAAAAAAAAGTGGGTTGGGTCTGGGCCTCAGGTCCAGCCAGCCCAAGCTATGTTTAGTTAAAAATGTGTTTGTCAAAACACACCCTTATACTCTTGTCTTTATAATTTATTCTCATTTTATTTTGATTTTGTTTGGGATTTATGTCCAAACAAATTTTTTTTTCGATATCAGAAAGTTTCATAAATATTTAGGAATCTTCATTGATTTATTTTGTGGCCCCTCATGATTTTTTTAATTTTTTTTTGTGTTTTTTTTCTTTCCACTATATTCTCAATTTGTAGACCATTATTGTTAAATGCAAATATGTTATACAATGCTTTTTTTTATTCTTGTCTAAAAAGAGCAAATAAAAAAAAGGTAAACAAAAAGAAAAGGCATAGAAAAATTGTTTCTTCTTCATTAAAAATTTAAAATTTTGCGAACTTATTCATTGGTATTAGAGTCAGGAATATTGTATTTTTCTAGGTTTGTGCAATATTTACAAATGTCAAAGTTGGAAATATATATAGGTATTGTTCATTGATGTCAGAATCAAGAACATGATAGGAAGAACATACAAAAAGGAGAACAAATTCTTAGACAAAATTAGCAATGTAGTTTACCTCAGGTATGACTTTTTTTTTTTTGGATTCGAGGAAACTCCACCCCCCGGAAAGCGCACTTTGTGGGCCCAGGTGAACGAGTAAAACCCTGGCTGTCCCAGGCTCTTACAAGAGGTGCACGCCCTGACTCGAACTCTAGACCTGCTGTGCAGATCTCTAGCCCTTTGCCATCACGCTACACCCATTGAGTCCTCAGGTATGACGCTTAAAGGGTTATATCATATTCCCTTTCATGTAACCAGTCTCATATCATAGTGTCTCTGTTGACCAGTTAGGATTTCTAATGACTATAATACTAGGTGAGGACTTGTTGAACTAGACTTTTCCCCAAAGAATGAGATGTCATATATTCGTTCTTTAACTGATAAATAAATTGATTTTTTTTAATTGGTTGCCGTGATGTCCAGATATGACAAGCACGATAAGCTCATGACACTAATTATATGTGTAGATGACATGGTGGTTACAAGAAATGATCCTAAGGAAAGGAAGAATTTACAAAGTTACTTGTCCAGAAAATTTGAAATGAAAGATCTTGATTCCTTGAAATATTAAGTGTCTAGATCTAAAAAATATATTTTTATTTATCAAAGAAAATATACATTTGATTTGTTACAAGAAACTGATATGTCAGCATGTCAACTAGCTAATACAAACGTGGAAGAAGGTTTGAAATTATATGTTGATTTTAATCAGATACCAATTAATAAAAAAAGGTTCCAAAGACTTGTATAAAGATTGATGTACTTAGCACACATGAGGCCAGACCTTACCTATGCATTGAGTATTATCATTCAATTCATGCATAATCCTAGAGAGCAACATATGAATGTAGTTATGTGCATTTGAAGGCTACTCCTGGAAAAGGAATATTATTCACTAAAAATACAGATTGTCAGAATGTATATACATATACTGATGCTGAATGGGCTAAAGCAATAAATGATAAACAATTTACTTCAAGATATTTCACCGTTGTAGGTGAAAATCTTATTACATGGAAAAGCAAAAAAACAAAATATAGTTGCACGTTTAAGTGTAGAAGTTGAATTTAAAGGTATGTCTTTTGGAATTTGTGAAGCATTATAGCTAAGACATCTATTAAGCGATTTGGGTTATCTTCTTAGGTAACCAATTCAATTATATTATGATAATAAAATAACATGTGATATTATTCATAATCCAATTTAACATGATCGTACAAAATATGTGGAGGTAGACAGATTCTTCATCAAAGAAAAGTTGATGAGAAAATTATGGATCAGTTGCTTAAAATTCGATCCGAAAATTAATTGGTCGATGTCCTCACCAAAGCAATTTCAAATCAAGTATTCTCAAAGTTCTTGGATAAGATGACCATGTGTGATATTTATGCACCAACTTCAGGGGAATGTTGGAATATTATGATTTTTTTTTATGTGGTGATTCTTGCCTTTCCTAACACTAGTGTATATGGTATGATAACTTGATTGTAGGATCAATGATTTAATTATAGGAATAATAGCTTGATTGTCAATATTATTGATTCATTACTATATATGTACCTATATTTGATTTCAAGTCATATATGGAATCTAGATTTTACATTTACATATGATTTATTAACTCATTAAAAAACAAAACAAATAAATAAATACAAGAAAAGAAGAAAAAAGAAAGAAAGAAAGAAAGAGGAGAATGGCATGGCATATATCGCAGGAGCTCAAATATTTATTTAATTAATTACCATACACTAATGTCCATCGTTATATATATATGCTCTTAATTAAGTATACAAACATCAATTGGGCCCCTTATATAACAGTTCAATTTAAGAGACATGGGCCCATCCGTTAGATATATATCCCCCAGGCCTCTTAGATAGCAGAGTTGAATACAAGAGACATGGGCCCATCCATTAGATATACATCCCATCTTTTACTGAACTACTGCCAGCTTCGAAGCCTAGCCAATATGGGCGAGTTTGCTGATTAACCACAAAGCCATGACAGAAAGCACCAACACTCAGAAGCAGCACCATGTCTCCTCTTTCCCTAGTTATATCATCAGCGTATGTGAAAACTGTTCACATGATTCACACATGCATGCATGGTAAAATTATTTTCCAAATTCTGGCTTCCAAGTAAGAAAGAAAAAGGAGATTGTTTAATTTACCTGGAAAATAATGGGCAATTGCTTCTCTGTTGCTGATCAAAAGTTAAAAAGAAAAAAGAGCTAATGTGCACGTAGATGCTCCCTACCGACTTGCGGCTAAAATTAATTATACTAGTGATTAATCGGAAGATAACCTATATATATACGGACTCCTCGAAAGTTTTGTGGTGGAAATTAATCAGTAGTCTATCTTTTCAAGTTTTCATATATATATATATATATATATATATATATATATATAGACCGCGCGCAGGAGTATACAACAATAACATATGGAATTGAAAAACAAAATATATATTAATGATCATATGATGCATAAACTAGCTAGCTAGTTAGAGAAGAACATCTGTATGTTACGTAAGTGTATAATATTTACCTCTGAAATGGAGTAGGTTCTTGATGGAAGGAGGTAGCTAGGCAGGCAACTCGTAAAATGAAGGGTTAAGTAGTAATAATATCACCAGATAAAAGGCCTGGAATGCGGAGCAAAAAGCAGCGTGTAGCCATGGACAACTTGCCAACTAATTACTAGCTAGTATTTAGTTAATTTGTGGTGACAGATCAGATTAATATATAGTAGTAGTAATTTTGACTACACATGCATTAATTTATACAGATCAGTTAAGTCGGCAAGTCATCCTTGGCTGCATACCACTTTGTGCTCTTACATACGAGGCCATGGATGAAAAATATTTAATGGTGAAAGCAAGCATATAAGGTATACGTAGCAATTAACTAGCTAGCTAGGCCAATCAATACTCACTATGTGTATATATATATTACTGGCTCATAATTAATTGACTAGAAATCATTGAAGAGAAATATATATAGAAAGAGGTCGGTCGAGGCGAGGGATCGGATCAGATCAGAAGCTAGCTTGAAGGGAAGATCGGAGAGAGCTCTCTAGCTATACGTGAGCTTAATTTGCTAATTCTGACTAGAATGTGCTAATGGATTGGACAATCAGTATATATACCGAGAGGAGGAGAGGTTGGTATACACTAGAAGAAGAATCCTGCCTTACACACACACGCACACACACACGCAGTGAATGTACGTGCTCCTACGTACTCGGTGTTGTTGTCACTCTGTGTATATATAAATATCCTTAGAGCTATATACTCCAGTCCAGTCTCCAAATTACAGCATATATATATATATATATATATATATATATCTATGACGGAAGGAAGGAATATATGACATTACACAAATTAACAATGAGGGAACTGCTGCTGCATGCATGTTTGTACGAACAATATTAGTATTGTAAGCTGAAGGAGTAGTTTTTTTAAGGCTGCAAATTAAGTAAATTAAATCTTGGGAAATGGAGGTGACTGACTCGAGCATCAAGGGAAGCCCTGAGGACGTGCGTGTTGCTGCGTTGGCTCTTCGCATTTTTTAACATATATAGACAACACTCAATCAACAACAACTCAGGCAGAGGGAAGTAACCCCTGCACGTTTTTCCTTCTTCCGCAAAAAGAGAATATATATATATATTACAATCTTAATTAGTTTCTCTCGTTAATCTTAGAATTGCCATATAGCTAAACACGTGGTCAAGTATAAATTAAGGTGGGTCGGTCTCGCGACTCACAATGGCAGTCTGTGTTAGCAAAGCAAGCGGACGTTGGGAATGCAGCCAGCAGAACCAGAAGCTGATAGTGAAGGAAAAGAAGAGACATTAAATTAAGAGTTATAGCTACCTCTATTTATTTATGCCTAGCTAGGGCACCAGGCGGATATTTGAACTTAACGTGTGGGTTTCAGAGAGGAGAGAAACTGGCAAATCGATAGCCAGCTAGCAAGCAGATCAAGATTTCAGAAAGACGACGACTTTATGGTATTAATTGGAGAGGCAAGTATTTTTCTTAATTGTTTTTTACTTTATAATGCATCATAATAATTTTTATTTTTTTTTAACTTTAAAATCATAAATAAATAAAACAATATAATGTATTTTTAAAGCATCCACGCGCAGTCAGAAATGCAGTACGAACAGACACTTGAACAAAACCAGCCACGCCTGATAAGAGAAACTGCTCGGAAGCAAGATTGCTGATTCCAATAATTATTAGTAATCAATCATTCATCCTGTTATTGAGCAAACTAATCCCTCAAGAACAAATAGACACAGACGCTTTGGAACTGGAACTCCTAGCATATCCCGCGCTGCACCATATTTTCATGTGCTTGCCCAAAAACACAGTACGAGTTTAAACAATAAAGTAAAAAAAAAAAAGGCCAAATTAACACAAGTACCAAGGCCATTGTTCCATTATCATCAATTCCTGGAAGCTAGGGAAATCTTTAAGCACATAGAATCCAAGCAAACAAGGAAAAACCACCATAATACCCAATGGTATCATTTCCTCTCACTTGCTGTAATAGATAGATCACGAAGAAGACAAGACAGAATCATTCATTAAGACGAGACTCCAATCTGAGGTCAATAGTGATCATAACTGAGCTTTATATTGATAAGCAAACATTTTCACGTCATTTCCACTACAAGTTCATATCATTGCAGCGGCTAGATTTTCAATGGATATACAGACCACTTAATGAAACCTCCTCAAATCAAGAATAGACCCTACACGGCACATGGACAGCAAAAGGGTACATAATACAGTGTGTTATCAAAAACAATAAAATGCTCCATTATTACCATCATAAGATAACACTTGTTTAAATAATACAAGACAGCATCTCCGTTCAGTGACAACTATATAACAACCAAACTAATCTCTTTCACAAATGCCCAAGACAAAAGTACTTGGTGGTACAAAACAAAGGCATCATCTCCCCACATGCACCCGATTAAGAGTCTTGGGGAGCCTCAAATCTTGTTGGAGTGTCAATGCCCATCATACAGCAAAGGCCTGATATCAAAATGATAAGCAAAACAATCCCCTGGTGCATCACAAGCAACCACAATATCAGGACTTCATAAACATGGTTATATAATGGAATACAGAGAAACTCTGGGCACAAGGATATCAAGAAAATGAGTATAATGAACCATAGCAGCATAGACAAACAGCAGAAATTCATGCATAAGATTAGGGGCTGCCAAGTTTATAAAATTTACTTGGACTGCTTGGATACTCACAAAAAAATAACACAAGGAAAAAGGTAAGAGAAAGAAATCTCCCCTTTAAGCTAAGACGCCTCTACAATAATGCTGAATCAACTTCACAATAAGCTTGGGAGAATCAAGAATGTATGAATTCATGGAAGAAGCTAAAACTACAAGGGTAGCTCTAAATGCCATGAACTCACTGGAGATTGACTAGAGAGGGAACTCAAATATCTTGTTAGATTTCAAAGAAGATTTTTGGCTTCTAAAATCAGCACTTAGTCTTGGGCCTACTTTATGATACGAGGGATTATCGATAACTAAGATTTGATTTAGCTTCCAAACTCTACTTTATTGCCACTAATAGAGCCACAACAGGGAATAAATAGGGAATAGATTTAGAAATGGTCATAGAGAAGTTTAGCTGGTAATGTTTGGGGAATAATCAAAGAATTCTCCTTTGAGGCATTTCTTGCAGGTGTATTATAGTGGGATGACAAGATGTCATAGAATTAAGTTATATTGGCCAACCCACTGCTTAGACTTTGTTCTGTTTCTCCATTATTTCTTCTAGTCCAGTATTGCTCTTGTACTCACCTTGTGTGGTACTTGAGAACCATGTGCCTGTGGGCATTTGCTCAATAATTCACTTAATAAAAGAAAACTTTTTTCTTCTTCAAGGACATGAGATGGAAAAAATCGAAACACTCCTGATGACTACTAGAAGTTTACCATTAAAAATCAGGTCATCACCAATGACCACAGCCTACATGATATGCCAAAAAGTCTTTATATTCAACTTAGACACGGGGAAGAAAAAAAGCACTATCATGAATAAAGCATACAGATGAAAGGCTAACATGGAAACTTACAACTAAAACTCCTTCCAAAAGTGATGATTTGATCTGGCAAACTTCACCGCAGTGTGTGGAATTCAGTGATGCATTTCCTGCAGCACTTTCAGCAAGAAACCTTTCTAGTTCTCGATGATAAGGAAGGTGGATTGATCGGATGGGATCTGAAACATAGAGAACGGAATATTTCCCCCCCAACATCTCCACAGAGCTGATGAGCTCAGAGAAAATTTCACCTGCATATATCCAGTTAATATATATATATATGTTTGAGCATTTCTCTGGCAAAGACATAACTTTGAACAAACAGTTTTGATATCATCTAGGAATAAAAAAACTCAACACACTTTCACTTTGTGGTTGGTCAAGTCCTTTCATTGAATTGGAGCCTCCATAACAGAATACAACCAGGTCAGTATGGCCACTAGGCCTCTTCTCCATCCTTGAAGCCAGATAGTCCTGCACGTTTTTAATGGTCAAGAAAGAAAGAGGTCTATCATACACCACCAAAATTCCATAACTAGTCATCAAACATTTCAATTTCATTTACATTGATGGCGTGCAGGTTTGCAAGCTTTTGAAAGTTTTCACCCTCTACAGAACATGACTCTGAAAAAGCAACATTACTGATTCCTAAATCCTGCCCACAAGCTTCTGCAAACCCAGAAACCAATGAATTCTCCATTGCCTCCTCAGAAGCAGCAACATAAGGAAATGCCATGGAAAAATTGGACTCGGTATAATAAACCTGTTCAGAGTAGAAATGCTGACTATCAGAACACAAACAGGCAGGACTACAGCAATTTATGCAAATCATGGTCTGTTGATTTCAATTAAGAAACCATTCCTAAATAGTTAGAGAAGCTTTGGTTACCTTGAGCAAGTTCACAAGAGCTGGATCTGTGTTTTTGTTTGCAGAAACATCAGTGGAAAGCAGCTGTAGAAAACAAAAGGTGTGCAATTAATGGCCTGGGCCTTTAAAAACAGCAAAAAAGTTGCAACATATTGCATTTCCAATGAAATATCAAACTACCAAAGTGCAAAGTTATCAACAAAGACCAGATAACATGCAACCAGAACCTAGTTTGGTTGCATAATACCACAATAAAATTAGCATACGAACAACATAAGAGAATAGCCCCTGCAGCATGTTCACTAGATCAGGCCTACGGAAATAAAAATTGTTATTGAACTCATGCAGTGTCATCATAGTTGACCTATGATAAGCCCCAAAAGTTCTTACCCCCCTGCCAATAAATACAAGCGCCAGATCCACAGACTGCTGAACTTTCTTTTCTGAGCACTACAAGTAAAAAAAATGAAACAAAAAGTGAACAAGGAATTTCATATCTTTACGATTCTTTTGAAGAAAATGTGTTTGGAATTTATAACACTGAAAAAAAATTGCAACAAGCTATCAGCATAAAGGAGAGTTTAGTACCAGTAAGTTTGACCAGCCTCCTTCAGACAGAACTGACCTGGCAAGATCTTTTGAAGAAATGGTCTGATAATTCACCACTTCACTCATTCTGTTGTTTGAAAACCCATGATCAGAATCTAAAATATTTAAAGATTCCACTGACAGAAGAATATGCAGCAAGGGTGTAGCACTTTGAGTCCAATAGGTGGCACGGCAAACAAACAGATAAATATAACATATCCCATATGCAGAAGCAGTTGTATTAGCATTTAGTTGAGGTTTAAGGGATGAATTGATCTTCACTTTTTTTTTTCTTTTTCGGGAAATCTTTTACCGCTACATGAATTTCAATAGAATTGATTGTATTATCCAACAGCTTTACCATGGAAAAATATAAAAACTGAAAAGGGAAGCATATGCCTAACTTAAAGAGCTAATAAGATATCAAAATGGAGTTTTATAATTTGGGTCAGTATTGCTACGTAAAATAGGATAGCATACAGATATTGATGATGAGACAGTGCCAATTTATCATGCTAGAATTTCAAGAAAAACAGGTAATTGGTTTGAATTGGAAAATGAAAAGCAAAAGGCAAAGGTAAGGAACAGTAGATGCATACTGATGACGAGGATGGTGAGGAGACCAGAGGAAAGCTGGGACAGTAGTTGATGATGGAGAAGAAGCGTGCAGGAATGAAAGGCGAGATGCAGCAGCAACCACCGTTAACCACCATATCGCAGCAACAGCTCCCATTCTCATTGTCGACAAATCCTTTCTTCTTCGTTTAACAGCAAAATCATTAAAACATATTAAACTTTTCAAAATAAAAATAAAAAACCCATCCAACAGAAACAATCAGCAGATTTGTAATCAATTTCATATAAAAGCGATACAGATCAAACCAATAATAGTAGAAAATTTGAAATGAATGAACACCCCATAGCAAAAAAACAAAAAACAAAAAACAAAAAAAAAACAAATATAACTAACCAGAGACGGGAGGAGAGGAGAATCAAAGTGATGGATGGATGTAGAGCAAATCAAAATCCCTTCTTTCTTCCTTTTATTACTAAAAAACAGCTCCTCTGAGTCGTCGAGATTAATAGTTGATCCTCTCTCTCTCACACACGCACACAATCGAGATCCAGAACTTTTTTAGTTTGTATTTTCTCAAATAAAATAAAATCAATAAAACGGATTGATTTGACGATGGAAGGGGCGTGTATACAAAGAGACAAGCCCACTCACTTGATCCATTGGCATGGGTGATGGGCTGTGAAACCCATTATTCTCATCCTGATAAAGCCCACAGAACTCTTTTGATCCTTATAAAAGGCCCCGCTCGGCCCCATAAATGATATTGTTGCTGGCTAAAACAGAATGATGTTTTTCTACTTGATTCTCGTATTGTCCCAGCCCAGCCCAGACCAGAAAGGTAGTGGCACTGGTTAGATTCACGGTTTGCTCAATGGATCCAGCCCATCGTAGCTGACTCCCATGGTTGGTTTGGTTGGGAACAAGAAGGGAAAAAAAACAGAGAGAGAGAGAGAGAGAGATTGTACTCCACACACACCAGACCGTTGAAATATTGTGAACACTCTAACCACCATTTAATGGACTCAGTAACTGGCCAGCCAGCCAGCCAGCCAACCATCTCCTTTTATTTTCACCCAATTCACTTAAAAATGGTTTCTGCTTGTATGTATATATGCTTACCATTGATGACTCTAATTAGCTAGCTATTTATATACTGTCAGTGCAACTGGCATCGCCATGTCTGCCCGCCCACCAGTACTCTTGAATTAATAAGGAGCTAGCTAGGAGCTTGGATGCTGATCGATCGGGTCCTCATCGTACAGATAGATAGTAGCTAACTGCTCGAATAATTCCCAAGCTCGTATTTGCACTTTAAAATGTAGCTAGCTAGTAGATGACAATCATAACACTGAAGGATCCATATTTCAATCCAAGTTAATTAAGATGATCATCAAAACCATGGCCAGACATTATTACTACACACTACTTTTAATAATCATGAGTTAAGACCTTCAGTTTTGCAGGTATGGTAATGGGAAAGAACCCTGTGATCAATGTTCCCTAGCTCCCTCCCTCCCTCCAGTATATATCATGTATCATGTGACTGCTATTAAGGCCTTGGCTCAAAGCCGCACCGCTCCCTGTCACAGCATTCACGTTCTTAATTTAGTGTTCACCCATCAACAGCCTGTCGGTCATGATCTTTCCTTGGGTACTCGGCAAAACCTCACCTCTCCTTGTCAAGCCTGGCCGGCATGTAAATGCTGGCAGTACTATTAATTATAGCTATGGCTAACTGCCCAACTCTTGCCAATGAAAGATCTGTCCTAATTCTTCCTCCTTAAGAACTATCTAGGAGCCAAGATGAAGAAAGGGATTCGGAATTTTTGTAACGGTGATGCCTCAACTTCTACACTCGATCAACACAACAAGGCCAATTATACCGCCGATGATCACCATTGCTTTGTCACCTCTCCTTACACCCACATGAATCATGCAGATACAGCGCAACAAGGCTCACCAACACTGGAGCAGATGATATTGCAGTTAGAGTTAGAAGAGGAGTTTGCAAGAAAAGCTAAGCTCAAAAACTATGTTGATGTCGGTTTGCGGGCTGGTAGAATGTCATGTGTTAACAATTCTGATATCTTGCGATCTGCGAGGAACGCATTGAGTCAATATCCTCGCTTCTCCCTCGATGGAAAGGATGCCATGTATCGGTCTTCTTTCCGGAACTTGGATTCTGTTAGTAAGGCAGAAGCTGGCAGGAAATCAGTCTGCTGTGATCATGGACTGAGAGAACGAATGAATAGAAACAATCTTGGTGCTAAGTTTGAGAGGAAGTTGAGTTTGCCACCAACTTTGGCTGGGGAAAGAGTGGTATGGTGCAAACCAGGAGTGGTAGCAAAGTTGATGGGTCTCGACGCAATGCCAGTGCCAATCAACAGCAGAGAAGATAAAGAGACGTTAGCTTCCATCGTAAAGAGGCAAAATCTTAGGAGAAGAGCTGAAAGACATGAAATAGAAAGAAGACTGGCCGGAGATGTGAGCGCTTTCGATGGAATCAAGAGAGGGAGATCATCTATGCCTTCCTGTTCAAAGCCTGGATATTGTGTGACGAAATCGGTTGCAGTAGAGCCTGCTAACGACGGAGGAGGTTGGCCAACCCGGCGAAATCGTTAGATGCTAATTAATCAATCCATCTGTAGCCAGCTGGGAACAGTCATCAAACTGTGGTTGCATTTTGTTACCTTTGATCAATCCTACGTGTGGAAACACTGCCACATTGTAACAAGTGTTGCCAGAAACGGAAATCTCACTCGATCTGAATTGCAAGTTTCACAAGTGATTTATTAGTCTATTAGCAAAATTAGGAATTCCAATAGCATTTTAGGAATTCTTATATCGTGTTACAGGAGAAGAAAAGAATTGTCATCCAGTATGAAATGAGTTGCGTTGTAAGGAAACAGGTATTAAAAATGCCCCAGGTAAGGTATAAAGAGAGAGCCTCTTCCTAGCTATATACATATCCAGTAAAACCTGTCGTCTCTGACCAACTCTAAATTGATAGGGGTGAAACGAGTTTGTAGCAGCTATTAATTCTATTCAGGCTCACTCAACTTGTCAAATTGTATCAGAAAAATGGATTGTCGACAACATACATGCGTCAAGTCCTAGTTCCACAATATTGTAGTAATTGTGAAGAATTGTGATCTGGTTCTGCTACAAATTAAGGCCGGATGCAAATGAAAAAACTGAAAACCATATACATAACTACTCATTTTTAAACCCGATACTTCTACCGACCCGACTATATATCATTACTGCAGGTGCATGTAGCTAAACTGCTGAAGTACTGGGGCTTGTACTGTTGACACTCATTCGATCCATTCGTTCTCTGTAGTCAAATTATAAAAGAGTGCTATCTTCTTTTACCAAGTAGGATTGGTCGGCATTTTAATGCCAAACACGTAGTACTTGAATCTTCACGCATCCAGCAAATCCGATCTGGCCAAGACTTGATTAATGTGTGTATCAAGTTAATTTATATATGGTCTCTTATTTTAGTAAGTACTGGTCAACACTTCAGAACCAACTTGAGGTGACCTAATTCATACCTGTAAATTAACAGCTAGTATATGACTTCCAAACTTCACAGACACAATTGTAATATTAATCTCTTTGGTTTCTGCTGTAGTTTTGGCCTATTCTGCTTGTTTGCTGCTGCCCGCAGGATTTATCGGCATTTTTAATGACAACAAGCATCTGTAAATGTTTGTTTATGGCCGGTTGGTTTCTACTTGGGTAAACATTGCTGGTAACTATATATATATATACACACACACACACACACAGATGACTGTAGGATGCCGAGAATTGTGATATACGTTAAGTACTGTCCCATGTTGAGATACTTGTTTTTAACCTTATGGATCCAGGTATCCCAAGCGTTGTGCAAATTAATGGAGAAATGTACCCATCTTTGACTCTAATTAATTACGTACGTACATAGCAATATTTATCTCCTAATTAATATTGTTCAAAGAATAATTTACTACTAGTTAAGTATAATCTAGGACCTTTATTTTGACTTAGTAGAATTAATGATCAGATGATGAGCCTCGCACATGTCTAAAATTAATGGCAATCGCATGCTTATTGCTAATGACATCTTTTTCCTTCAGCTTTCGCGGCGTGGAATAATGAATCTCCACGTAGCAGCTGAGGCTTGCCTGACACAGAAGAAACTTTTGCTCGCTTTACCATACATAAAGGAAGAAGCTGCATATATGCTGCTATGCTTGATTAAAGATTGCGTGCAAGTTATGGCAGTTGATGAGGAGATTCCAATCCATGTGGGATTTTTACAAGGATATCAATTTCATTACTTCTTTTAGGAGCTCCGAAGGGCTGGTTTAAAAGATAAAGAGAAGGTACGAAGATGTAACATGTGCAATGTTCTTCATCGGATCGATCCATGTGTGTGTGTGTGTGTGTGTGTGTGTGTATTTCCTTGAGAAGACTGCAGAGAGCAACCTGCATCACCGTGGAAACATGAATAGCTAATTAATCATCAGTTACCGATAGTTAAGCATGCGCATCAGCCCCTAATTATATCATCGCACTTTACAGCTTTCTCTTTATTATTTTTCTCACGGCTACTAAAATATATCCATACGGTATGGAAACCAAGCTTTCCATTATCTGCTTCGCGAACAAGATTTATACACATATAAATGTATGCACTTTAAGGATAAGTTCCCATCGTGCATCATCATCATCATCATCATCATGTTCATTCGTGCCCTCGGTTGGTTCTGATCACAAGGTGTAAAGTTTATTACAGCCTATACATGTGGTTACAGCTAAGAATGCTTAACAAAGAGAAGAACAAAGAAAAAAATAAAAATAAAGAAAAGGTCACAAAAAGGATCGAAAGTTGTGAGCTAGGTAGTGATAAAAGATATCAGACTACTAGTAATTTTAAAAGGTTTGCCTGCACATGCAAACCACTTCCATGTAATCCAAAATAATATAATAAGATCCTGAAATTTAGATGGTCAAGTTTTTCTACTAATATCCTTGGATATAAAAACCACGCATCAGATTCTTTGTCATAGAAATGCTGCCAAAAGTCAGTGGTGGATTTCCCAACAGTAGGGCAAAAGTAAAACTATATCTTTTTCATTTTTATGTTTACAGCTTCCAAGAACCATCAATCAAGTATTCGAGATGATAGTTAACAAGTCAAAGAGAATTATCCTTAGCTAGCACCCGTTGCCCATGTGCTTAGTCTAGTTGGAGGAGAAAATTAATACATACGACGACTAATATTAGCAACCCTTAATTTGCACAAATGGTTAGTTCACGACGAAGAGTAGAGGTTGAGCTACTCGTACCAGCTTTCGTGCTAATATTCTGTCACTAACAGCAGCTCCAAAAAGCAGAGGACACGAGTTTGCTTTAAGATGGATACAATGGTGGAGATCACGGGAAAGGGAAAGCTTGGAATTTCAGCCTCTTCCTCTTAGAGACAGAATCTTAGAAGAATAGCATAGGACAATTAAGACTTAATCTCTCATCTGTCAGACTAAGTGCTGTCCGGTTCTTGTTGTCTTAATTGGTCCTCGACTAAATTGAATCTCATTCCAGAATCTAACTATAATCACTAAACGATTCACTGTCACGTATATATAGAGTACGTAAAATTAAGCTGACAATTAATTACTAATCACAAGTGCCCCACAATTTATTGTCAATTAAAATTTAATGTCACAAAACTTTAAATTCTATCCTGAGATCTCTTGTTCTTAACTAGATACTTTGTATTCTTAGGCTAGTAGGCTGATCAGATTGGAATATGCTACGTACCGATACTGCAACGAAAGCGAAACAGCTGATCAAACTGGAATAATTTTGCTGTCAAGAGATTTGGCAAATTCTGAAGAAGGATAATTTTCTGTTGTTTTGTATTTGCCATATAATTACAATCTCTCTGTACTTTGCTTGGATTCGATTAATTTCAACACGCAGGAGTTTCTGGTACAAGTTAACATTTGGAGTGATGTTACTGTCTCAAGTATAATCTCAAAGCTGTTTAAATTTAAAATGCTGCAGGCAGGGCAAGTTGAAGTTCACACATTCTGCCTGAGATATCTTTCTGCATACACTTGGAGTCGAGACCACTCTTTAAGAGTATTCCCAAGGTATCTTGGTTTTGAAAGAATGGAGGTCAAAAAGCTCATTGATTGCACCACTAGGCAAGCCTAGAAGGAAGAGGACATTGAAAAAGAAAATTAAATCTTTTTAATATGCAACAGTTTTCAGTTTCTGTTAGCATACTTTTCTCTCAAGTTTCAATTTTTTATTCTTAATTAATTTGCCCATATACTGATACAATATTATAACAATCCACTTCCTCGAGTTGCATTCTTGTCTATATAAACAACTCAATTGCTTCACTTCCTCCCATCACATCCTCTATAGTTTCCTGTGCTACCCGCTGCCCGCTGCTGTTTCAATCTTGATCAAGCCATTGTAAGGCCAAACTCTGATCATTTATGTCCCGGCCCCCTCCAATATTTGTCTTTTAACCTCTCTTGTTTATTGTCAACTCAATTAATGCTATGTCTCAAAATGTTTTCTTGATTTCTAACTAACCATTATCTTGGTTTTCCTTTGTGGAAGGAAAATGGAATGCCTTGGATACACCATAGTGATTCTTCTTACAATGTTAAAGATTGTCAAGGGTTATGGCACTGGGTGGACTGGTGCCCATGCAACATTCTATGGTGGAGGTGATGCATCTGGAACAATGGGTAAGAAATTAAAGGAGGAAAAATAATCAAATACATTTTAATTTCTTGTTTGCTCTTAAATCTGGCCCCCGCTATTTAACTTTTCTCATCGTATATGATTGGTTGCTTCTGTAGGTGGTGCTTGTGGATATGGGAATCTCTATAGCCAGGGGTATGGGACAAACACAGCTGCACTGAGTACCGCTCTCTTCAACAATGGCTTGAGCTGTGGAGCCTGCTATGAGATTAAGTGTGTAAATGACAATATTTGGTGCTTACGAGGGTCCATTATTGTCACAGCCACTAATTTTTGCCCACCAAACAATGCTCTTCCTAATAATGACGGAGGGTGGTGTAACCCTCCCCAGCAACACTTTGATCTTTCTCAGCCTGTTTTCCAAAAGATCGCCCAGTATAAAGCTGGAATCGTGCCTGTCCAGTACAGAAGGTCTACACCCTATTTACTCAACAGATAATATTCATATGATCTGTTTCCATGCTTTTGATATTGTTGTACAGGCTATAATTAACATCAGTTGCTGTCTTTGTTTGTCATTTGGCTATATATACGCAGGGTTGCTTGCAGAAAGAGTGGTGGCATCAGATTCACGATTAATGGGCACTCCTACTTTAATCTGGTGCTGATAACAAATGTGGGAGGAGCTGGTGATGTAGTCGCGGTCTCCATAAAAGGGACTAAAAGCAATTGGCAGGCAATGTCCAGGAACTGGGGCCAGAACTGGCAGAGCAACACCTATCTGAATAATCAAGCCCTCTCTTTCAAGGTCACAACCAGTGATGGACGAACGGTGGTTTCCAACAACGTGGCTCCATCCAACTGGGCTTTTGGCCAAACCTACACGGGAAAGCAGTTCTAACTTCCCAATCCCACACCTTAATCTAATAAGAGCAAACCAAAATCACAATTTCAAGCATTCAAATTAAACCCTAGCTTTTACCTTTAACTAAACTTCCCTTTAAGTACCTTTTGCCTGTCCTGTTAGTTACTATATAGTATGTCCTTGTTTAGTGTTACTAGTATATATGGTGTTTTAAACGTGACATGCATGGCGGGGTTCTTTTGAAAATGCCCCCATACATATCAGTTTTTGCCTGACTTTCGTGGCGTTGTTGGGCTTTAATTTGCTTTACTGGAGGAAGAATCAACCTCTACATCAAGGGGTCTCCTCGGTCTGCAGAGTGCATCTACTGGTATTAATAATTAGATAACCTCTAGCATAGCAACTTGAGCTAAGTGTAAGGGGTGTTGTGTTTGTTTCTGTTATGTATGGACACAACTGGCTGTTGGCTGCCATGTTGATTTCTGGAATTTCCTAACAGTTTCTTCTTTTGTTGAAAGCTCGGCTGAGGTGAACAAAAGATTTTCACCCGCCCAAAGACGGAATCCTTTTGAAATAGGGATATATGTGTGTGGTTTCAGACCTGTAACAGAGTTAATTACTATAAAGAGAGGAAATGAAGAGATGTCCAAGGGCGATCTTTTTTCTGCTCAGGCATTGAGTGAGTTGTAATTAGGAGTTGTTGTTAATGCATACACAGCTTCCTATGTATCTTGAACTTCGATATTAATTATAAAAGAAGATAAGTATTGGAGCGTGGTTTGTTTATTTTAAGGCTTAGTCTCTTGTAAAAGTGACCATTACTACAAATCCAACTGATCATGAGATTTGCAGTGCAGCTTGCAAACAGTAAGAGCCTGTACTCTGGTGTATCGACCTTGTCAATTTCTGTCCCCAGGAAATGCTTAAAATGTTTTGGACTGATACTGGTTGCAAATTTCTGATATATCATCGTGTGTCATCCATCGTGTCAAATCTTGGGTTGAGGGGATAAGAGTGATTAATGTGCACGAAAGTCTGATGAGGATTCGGAAATCAAAATCTTGGTAAATGCAACATTAAACAAGCAAAAGCTTCACAGCTTTTGCTGAATCTTGAAGATCATGCCAGCAGATTTACAGCAAGACCTCAGCCACAAAAAACTGCACGCGGTAACTCCAGGGGTAAAACTAAAAAATGCCAGAGCTGGATTTTCATGAATTGCAACATAGATAGAGGATTAACGATTCAAGAAAGAAGGGAAAACTTCAACTTAGTCCCTATTCTCAATTAGATCCCAATCCTATAAAAGTTATCAATTAGGTCCCAAATATTTTGCACATCTCTCAATTGGGGTCCTTTTGTTGATTAATATTAATATTTTCCATCTCATATGAATACTTAAGAATCTTTTTTAATAAAATGTGATAGAAATGTTGATGAGCATGGATTAAATCGAAGGACTTGATTAAGAGTTTTCGGACCAAACTGATAAAATATATAGGTTGGGATGAGAGTGATTTATATAGTTTTAAGAATTAAAATGACGTATCCTCAAGAAAGAAAGAGAGAAAGAAAGAAGGAAAGTATTAATGTTCATGTTGATGCTGCAAATGTTCCTGGTGACCTTGGTGGTAAACCTTTTCTCGTGAAGGATAGTGCTGGTGAATCAACCTGTAGCCCACCTCTTGATGCAGAACAGAGAGGTTTGATTGTGCCAGGTAAAACTGAGGCATTACCTGCATTTTAAAGTTCACTGTTATCATCTCACGATTATTTTTTCTCAGCAATGTCTCCAAACCATAGACCCAAGTTGTTAAAAGATGACTACAAAAATTAATCCCTGAGGAGTTCAGAACCATACTTATCAAAACAATTTGGTAGTGTATGTATATTTTTCCTTATGCTGAATGCTATGGACAAAATCCTATTCTAACTCTATAGCCTAGCAAAAACCGAGAGGCAGCATTACAAGATAGAATCTATGGAGATTCTTAAATTTTAATTTCTATCCTGTTAATCAAGTAAAACTTTAGTCTTTTGTAAATCTCACAAGCATGTACCAGCATTATAAGCCAGCATATCTAAGTTTTCATTTGTTTACATTTTACATGATTGGCTTGTTACCACATATGTACTTGTATGCCCACATAACTGTGTCTATGTGTGTCCAAGTTTTTCCTTTGGGATCTTGGTTGTTTCTTTATCTATTTCTTTTGGGGAATGGGGATGAGGTGTTTCTAGTTTTCCCAAGTGCAGTGTATTTGCCCTGTATTGTCCTTTTAGAAAATCTTCTGCTCCAGATTAAAGATATGGCCGAAGAATTGGATATGCTTCTGGAATGCATTGATGAACCAGGTGGTTTCAGGGATGCCTGCACTGTATTTCTGAGAAGCTCAGTTGAAGCTTTGGAGGAGGGCATGGGAACTCTCTCTGAAAATTGCAGAATGTTGAAGGTGATATTTCATTGTAATGGCTCATTGTTATTTCTTGGTTCAGCTATCATGTATCATTATCAACTGTAGCTTTGACTTCTTGTTCTGTTAGTTGCTATTCCCTTCTTAGAATAGAGTAACAGGCTCTTTAATCCTTCAAGTTTGTAACTGTAAAGCGAGATTGGGATGGGAGAAAGCTTTGTGGTCTTTTCATCTTATAGGAATAGTATCACAGCAAAATAAAGAAGGCTAATCACCTACAGGACTATCCTCCTACAGTTCAAACAAATTGTTTTTTATGAATCATAAGAGAAAAAAGTTGTAGTAGGGGTACCTTTAGAGTGAGCCCCTTCGGAGCTGACCATCTACGAAACTATGGCATTTTAACTCGGATGTGAAATATGATTTTCCATGGTAACAGTCTATTCAGATCTGCATGTCTGTAAGCATGCACATTTCTGTATGCTGTATAAGGTGTGTCATGATGTTTGTAGTTTGCTTCAAGTGTTTCATTGATGTCTTAATGTTCATTGCAGAACATGATGGATGAGCGGCTTGGAGAGATCCAACATGTTCTATATAAAACTGTGCAAGGTATTCTTCAGTTTTGGAAATGTCTTGTTATTACTAGCAGTATATTCATTTTCTTGAATTGAAGAACTCGAAAAATGTCTTAATATGGAAACTTTCAGTAACTGAGATGCAGAAGTGTACAAGTCATATTGATATAAATATCATTTCAATGACACAACAATAAATTACAACAATCTGGTAGGAAATACTATTCCAGGAATATGATGAAAGTTGTCTGGTACAATCTCATCCATTTTTGATATTTGGTTTGTGTATTGTTTTGAGTTGCCATTTGATTGTTCATCTGATTTTCAGTTTTGGCTAGAAGAATACATTTAGATGGTATTGTTAAGCAAGCTTCCGATCGCCAAAGTGGGGAACTCTGGAATCGCCAGAAGTTGAGTTCTGAACTTGAGTTGAAGCGGCGGTGTATACTAAAACTAAATCAGGTTGGTCGTTAGTTACTGTTTACTTCTGAGATTATCCCTCCTGACAGTGCTAAACCTTAATCCCTTTTCCAGGAGTTGACCAATCAGTTGATTCAATTGGAGAGACACTTCAATACCCTTGAACTTCGGAGTTTTGGTGGAAATGATGGATCTCACTCAGATCGGATAGCTTTGCAGAGGAGACAAGTGCCTTCAAGGTATAGTTGACATAAGATGTTTAGCTTGTATATGACGGTTAGTACTATGCACTCCATCGCTTGTTGCTTTTCACCAATGTATTGTTACCTAACCCAGAAAGGTAGACACTTCCAGTCCTTGCATAGTTTACAAAACACAATGAGTTCACAGTTTGCAGCTGCTGAACAACTTTCTGAAAGTCTCTCAAAAGGAAGTAAAGAATCACCTGTAGAACAAGAGGAAGTAAAGCAGGAGCTTTTTGAAACAATTGGGATTCCCTATGATGCCTCTTTTAGCTCACCAGATGCAACGGAAGTTAGTGATACCTCATCATTGAAGAAACTTTTACTTTCTCCTGGTTCTACTGCCACCAAAGGTAAGTCTAGGAGACACCGAGCAAGTGCTATGAAGAGTTGTGATTCAGAAACTTCAAGGAGGAGGAGGGACTCACTGGATCAGGTAATTCTTTTTCAAGCCACTTTTATCAATCTTGATGCTCTCCCCTCTAGTGCCCCTCAAGTGTTATTTACTTGCCAACCCAACTAGTTGGAATTGAAATTTAGCTGTCTTGAGTTAGTCCTCTAGTGATACTCAATTCACTGAAGCTAGTTTGCTTTTGCAGATAGCCAAATTCTTGTTACAGGCACGGAATTAATCTACTAAACTGTTCAATTAGAAATATGAATAGAGCTTCGCTCAGATTATTCTGCTTTGTTGCTTGTGCTGTGGATTTCACTTGCTCTCTTTCCCCTAGACTTTTTGACGATGCAACTTCTTATGTTTAAAACAAACAAATTACTTCACTGAGGTAAACAAGTCAGGAGATGAAGCCGTACACCACTAAGATTTAATACAAAAATTGAAGATAAAAATAAATGATGATTGAATCTTCATAGACAAGTTTAGAATCCATTCAGTAGTGCAGTTCGGTTTCAGTGTTCATAAGATTTTACTAAAATATATGGGCCTCTAAATTAGCAGAAGCATTTTTAACTTGAAAGATAACCGCAAATTCCTGTTACTATTTTCTTACAACTTGATTATGCTTTTATTAACTATTTTCTTACAACTTCGAGTTATGCTTTTATTAAATTAACTTCCAAGTATCTCATCTCATCCTGTGAGCTGATAGATTTTTTGGAAACACTAACATGCATGTTAATTATGACCCGAGCTGCAGAGCCGGGCTAGTTTTGAGCCTACAAACACTACTGTAAAAAGGGTGCTTTTGCAAGAAAGTCAGAAGAAAAGTGTGAATAGGTCATCCTTGTTGAAGGATAGTCAGCATTTTAGCTCTAGCTTGGTGGACAGATCAGCAGTTCACCAAGAAAACTGGACATTCCCATCATCTTTCTTGCACCCATCTGAAAGCAAAGGTGAGCTATTACCAAGTTTAGATGAAAGAGCACTTCAGGCATGTTTGCTTATTATCTATATGCATATGAAGAAAAAACAACTGATGATGGCTTTTTCCATGTTTAAGCAGGCTTACAGTATGGATTCACCAAACAGGCAGTCGAGATAAAACCACCTGCTGCATTTAAATGGGCAACTGATCCTCTGTTGCCATCACAGCCTCTGGCATTGAGGTCTCCTACATTGCAAAGTAACAATGCAATGACCTTATCGGTTTCCTCATCGCTAGTACTGCTAGCAGGAGGCAAACATACCAGGGAAACTTACAATATGAATGCTGATAAATCAAAGAGTATGTTTTCTCATATTGAGGAGCCCAAATCTGTTTTGATCAATGAGACCAAGTCTATTCAGCAAAATGAAACTAACCTAAATAAAAAATCTGCTGTCTCAACAGTGTCACCAACACAGACATAGTTGTTTCCAAAGAAGCCAAATGAGATTTTTGTTTCCACTTACAGTACTGCGCTCGCAAAGTCAGCAATTGAAAGTTTGAAGCATGGACCAGCAAACACCAAAGGTTCATTTTTTAAATCTGCTAGTAAAAATCATGAGCCTCCATGCTCTTCTGTAGGTGCTACTCCTGTTGCTCCCGCCCTACCTGGAAAAGTTCCTCATATCAATGTTGCAACTAGCACAAGTCAGCCTAGTGAAAAAGCTTCATCTTCTCCAGCAGTCTCAATATCGCTTTCAGTTTCCTCATCTACAATGATCAATATATCAGCAAACATCCCATCATCAGTATCTACACTGATCTCGTCAGGCACAATGCCATCAAGCACAGCTTCAACATCCCTGTCATCAGTTTCTTTCTCCCCTGTTTTACCTTCTTCCAGTCCATTATCTTTTCAGGCCCCCAAGACAGTGTTACCCTCATATACTCCATCTCTAACCTCAGAGACTTCTAAGGAGCTGCAGCCCCCTCTAGGAAAAAAACTCCACCTTCTAGACATCCAACTCCTTCACATTTGACATCAGAGTCCCTTAAAAAAGAAGAATCAGCCTCTTATGGGCAAAACCGCACCTAATTTTAACCCCACTCCTACCCCTTCAGTGTCAGAATCGCTTAAAACAGAGCCTCAACCCCCTGCTGGAAAAAGTCAACCTTTCCAAAAGATATGGGTGCATTCTCTGGTGGCTTTTTCGACCTGCATCTTTCAACTTTCAATCTCCACAGCCTTCACAACCGTCTCCACCAACAGATATGGGTGCATTCTCTGGTGGCTTTGCTACAGGAGCAGTTGCTCAAGCTCCTGCTCAAAGCCAGTTTGGCCAGCCAGCACAGATTGGCCCAGTACAGCAAGCACTGGGATCAGTTCTTGGCACTTTTGGGCAGTAGAGACAGTTTGGAGCTGGTTTACCTGGAAGTGGTTATGGTTCTACCAGTAATTTTGGTGGTGGCATTGCTACTAGTAGTTCAACAGGTGGCTTTGCAAGTGCTGCAACTGCTGGTGGATTTGCTGGTGTTGCTTCTATAAGTGGTGGGTTTGCTGATTTGGGATCTTCTGGTGCAGGGTTTGCTGGTGCGGCTGCATGTAGTGGATTTGATAGTGTGGCTTCTGGTGTTGGATTTGGTGGTGCGGCTTCAGGTGGAGGTGGATTTGCTACCACAGGTAGCATTATTGGCTAATATTCTATTTTCCTCATTTTTTGTTTAATGCATTCGATGCCTTTGCTGATTTGTAATGCAAATTTGCACGGGTAGTGGATTTGGGGCTTTTGGGAGCCCACAAGGTGCTGGTGGTGTTTCAGCTTTTTCTTGTAATGAAGGAGGCAGCCAACAAGGAATTGGTGGTTTCTCTTCTTTCAGCGGTAATCTGGGAGGAACTAGAAAACCTCCAGAATTATTCACGCAGATGAGAAAATAGAGTTCGGAGCTTTCATACCAGGCTTAGAAAATTTTGATCAAAAATGAAAAAAATATTTCCGGGAATTGAATGTAAATTGTGATTCACAGCAGGTAACATCACATTATGTTAGATATCCGAGTTCTGCATTGTCTTATACTTGATCATTTTACTAAATATTTTACCAGTAGATGTGTCAATCCATGAATGAATGACTAACCATATTATGTGCAGATATGAGAACTGAATAACAGGAAATAAAATGGAATTTGAGAATCTCCAGGTAAAACAAATGTTGGGTATTTGACATTGCAGGACGAAAAAAAACCATAAGTTGGATTTGTGGCTGTTCAAGTTGTGAGCAGGAGTAAGGGGGTTTGAATGCTGGAATACAAAGCCCACCTTCTCTTCTACATCACAAACACATTACATCACAAACACATTATGTTGCATTATAAAATTTGAGAACAGCAGGAGCATAAGGAAAAGAGGGAAATAAGCAAAATCCAGGAGTCGAGAATTTTCAACCTCAGCATCATTCTAAGCTATCAAACAGGAATTCCTAGTTCTGAAATCTTCATGATCCGCTTGTCAAGTACAGCCCTTTGCTGCTTCAAAAGGGAGGTCATAGAAGCAACCTAATCAAATATAAGATAGTGAACCTTCAACATGGTTATCAATCAGGTGAACATACAAACACCATCAAAAGATAGAATTATCAAATGAGAATTGTCAAGACTTGCCTCAGCTCGAAGTTTCAAAGCATCCCTGCCAGGAATTTCTCGTAGTCCATCCATCAAATCTAATGCAAAATCACAAAAACTGGAATCAAACATAACGAAATTTTTTAAAATGGGATGAATATTGGACTTGATGACTTAATCTTCGCTAATTGGTTGATGCTTGATGGATAACAAGCAACTCATGAAGGTCATGAGTGCCCCATGCTTCAACTTGAAAAATCAAGGTTTTCCTGCTATCATTTTAAATATAGCTAATCTCTGACAGCCAACAGGTCACGACCATAGGAGATTTTTCCTATCTTCCACCATGACAATTCAGTGGAAAAATCTCATTACCGAACACAAACCCATCACTTATAAAACTGAAAAGAATGCCCCAAGGACTGGTCAAAGTTCTCAACTCTATGACATAACAAAGAAAAATGAGAAAGTCTTTGGCATCCAGACCTGCAGTTTTGGTTTCAACCTTGTAAACTGATTTAGCAAGACGCTGAATTTGAATCCCAGTATCCCTACAGATATAAGCATTGAATAAACAACCCTGAGATAACTAATGAAAGTATGGCAGCATATAAGAGATCACAAAGTCACATTACAGGAGCTCAGTGTGGCCATTTTTCATTTCTTTTTCAGCAAGAGATGCCCTTTCAAGCAGTTTTCTGCTTTCCTTCTTCATTAAATCAACAGAAAAGCTGAATTCTTTTACATTCTTCTCTGCTCTTAGAAATTGTGCCTGCACATGTACAGACAGATGACAACATATCCGAGACATGAGAAGCAACCTTCAAGTTTTAATTGGAATAAATAACCTAGTATCTCAGGGTTTTTATTTTACATGGTAACCAAGTTAAAATGAAGGGGGTAAATACCTCCTCACTTTGAAACCGACCCAATGTATTCCGAAACAAAAACCTTCTTGGCCCTGCGCAAAACTCCTCAAATGTCAGCTCATATTATGGTGCAGTAGCAGGGAACAAAATATATGCTTTATATTATATGATTGTAAAGGATGATCAAGCGAAAGAAAAATCAAGCACTATAATTTTTGTGGCAGTAATAGGATAGTTTGAATTGAAGTGTACGAACCAGTCTTGAATGAGCTATATATATGTCTCCTTAAGTTAAATGAATAAATTGCTATAAGCTTCTTTTTTTTCCAAAAAAAAAAAAATCCTTTTATTATCAAAGAGTTGGGTGAAATCAACACTTAGATTATGCAGTTTCTAATATAGAATGAAGCCCAGGATGTGAAATGGCTTCCACTAGGACTATGCCTGATTTTGGCACATAGGATGATCTATATATTATATAGTAGTGGGAGATTATGGGACAAAGACACGAGATCATCATTTTCTTTGGTAAAAATATTTTGAAGGGCTGCAAGAAGATGGAAAAATAAAAAAGGAATGGATGTGATTCAGGTCACAGTATATTTAGGATTCTAAAAGGTATTAAAAGAAGGTAGAGAGAGCTAAAAGAGAGGAAGACATACATTAAACTCTGCCTACTAGTTATTATGAAAAAAAAGGAGAAACAAGATTGAGTAGGATAGGTAGAGGAGTGGAAAAGAAGAGGAGACCTCGCATGAGGAAGAGTCCGGCAGTGAGAGTAAGTCCAATGGCAGCAGCTGGGTGGTCCTTGGCAGTGAGCAACTCCTCTGAGAATAACAAAATTAAGTAGAAAGCAAATTGATTTAAGAGAGATAGTGTTTGTTGTGCTAAATAAAGTGTCGTTATGAACAAAAAAGAAGAGGGAACCTTTAACTTTGGAGAAGAAAGTATTTTCGTAAGAGTTGAACTTTGAAATGGCTTCTGGTACACGGTCCTGCAAAGCAATGTCAATCATCAATCTACTAAGCATATGATGGGAATTATTTTCTTTATTTAGGAAGACGAATAATCGGAAGTGATTAATTAATAAATGTAGTTAAAAGAAGAAAAGAAAAGGGAGGATAAACGTAGATTAGAATATATGATAATGGTTTGTAAATAAAAGAAGGAATTGCCTGAAAGGAGCGAAGATGGGAAGAAGAGGATTGTTGGAAGGAAAGAGCGGAGCGAATTGCAGAATCCTTAGATTCCTTGACAGTTCGCTGCAGATCCTCCATTACTTCCCAGCTGCTACTATTACTACTACTACTACTACTATTATTACTATTATCTCCCTCCTCACCCATCCCTCTTCTTTCTCTTTCGATCAAACCTTAAGCTGCCTGCCTGCGCTCTCTCTCTCTCTCTCTCCCTCTCTCCCAGTCGATCCTCCAGCCTCTGTGACGCGGTCGCCCTCGTAAAAATGAGACGATGGATGGATGGGGTGGGTGGGTCAGTAGTGATTGATAAAGCATGAAGCCCAATAATAGGAGAAAGCCCAACCCAAGCCCATTCCGCCACAACACAGCTAACCTGAAGAGTGAAGATTGTAATTATAATAACAATAAATGTTGCTGTCTTTGTTTTGCTGTTATGCAAGATCAGGAGGGGATGTTAGTAACTGTAACATACATGCATAGATAGATAGATCCAAAGAAAGGAAGAGCAAGAAAAGGAAAAGCGATAAAGAAGACGAAATTTAAAAAAAAAAATGCAAAGGAAGAAGAAGATAGATAGATGCCCATGAAGCTTAAGGCTAAGGCGCCTTTTCTCCTTCCCCTTCTTCTTCTTGTTGCGATTCATCAATTTGATATCTATTATCAAATCATTTTCTATTTTGTATGAGAGGACGAGACAGAGATGTTGTTTTGTAGCGGCGGCGGATGTTGTACTGCCGCTCATCTCTTCAAACACTGGTTTCAGAGTTGGCTTCGCGATTACGACTCTCTCCAACATTTGGCCCTAATTCTCATTTACATTCAGGTATTTCTTATTCCAATAATTATAACTTACAAAAAAATAAAACAACAACTCATTATCATTTTCTCTCCTCTAAATCTTTCTTCTTCTTATTTATTTCAATCCCAATTTACTGATTAATTTATTATGTGTGTAGATTGGTTGCTCCTTGATTGGATCCCTTGGAGCTTTGTACAACGGCGTCTTGCTCATTAATTTGGCTATCTCTTTGTTCGCCCTCGTTGCCATTGAGAGCAGCAGTCAGCGCCTTGGACGCACCTACGCTGTCCTCCTTTTTTCCTCTCTTCTCCTCGACATTGCCTGGTTCATCCTCTTCTCTCGCCCCATCTGGTACCTCCTTTCCTTTCTCACCTCACTTTTCTATTCTACTCTAGTTTTACTTCACCTGGTGTTTAAACAAGCAGCTTGGCCATTACATCATTTCTTTTCCATTTTCCCCCCTTACAAATTAGTACTCTGTTGCTGACACACACGCGCGCGCGCATTCCTGTTCATAACTATCTTCTCAGTTACTTCAAGGGGATCAACCCCCTATCCGTTTCTTCCTTTGAGGCTGATTGCCCAACAATAATGGCGATCTAACAAGGAAACGTGCAACATCTACTTAATTTTCTTTTCTTTTTTGTTTTTATGGTTTTCTATTTTAGGATTATTATACATAATTAAGGACTGCATGGGGGAGATTCTTCCTTTTGTAACATGTGTATTAATTGAAAGCATTATCTGTTTGTGCCTTATGTATTCAGGGACATTTCCTCAGACGACCGTGGAATGTTCTTCGTCTTTTCAGTGAAACTCACTTTGGCAATGCAAATCATTGGTTTTATAGTGAGGTTGTCATCCTCATTGTTATGGATTCAGATCTACAGATTGGGCGTTCCTTATATAGATAGTTTGGCTCCTCAAGAAGCTGATTTTGATTTAAGAAGTAGTTTTCTCAGTCCAACAACTCCTGCTGCTGTAGCTAGACAGTGCTCGGATTCTGATGTTGTTTTAGGGGGTTCCATTTATGATCCAGCTTATTACTCATCTCTCTTTGAAGAAGGACAAGACAACAAATGTCTCCGTGGGGTAAGCTATACCTTATTCGTATATCATTCTTTACTTATTTAACTTACCATTGATGGCTTTGATATCTTCACTTCCAACTGCTTTATAAGCTCTCTCTCGTCATGTTTTTCTTTTAATCTTGCATAATGCTTTTTATGACGTAAATGACTTGCCCATAGACATTTTATGCCTGATTTTAGTTCAAGTGGAAGGGAGGAAATTGCTGGAGGAATAAGGCAGGAAGGAAACGGTGGTTCTTTTAATCCACTTTTTTGGATGCAAGTGCATTGATGGAAGGAAGGGAGAGGGTAACTTTTTTTTTCTTTTCTCTGCATTATGATAGCCATTCCATCCTAATTTGGAAGGGTTAATATGTTGTCTTGAATGTATTAGTGACTTGGCTGAGTATAGTTGTGAATAATTTAGGAAAGCATTAAAAATAGAGTTCAAATACTACTGCATCTCCAATGCACATGTAAAAGTATTTAATGCCACATGTGATTGTTTTCAGTTGAAAGAAGAATATGTTATTAGGAGGAAGAGAATAAATGATCGCAGCGTCATGGAGAAGGCATCCTTCAAGGGAATAGAAAGGTGAACTTAAGAATAGGGTTCACTAGTCACACAGGTTCCTAAAAGCTCCTAAGGGCGTTTCATATAGAGGCTATTGAAATGCATATAGGGCAATGTAGAAAAAGATGATTTTGCATCCTCTCACTGCTATGTAACATAAAATATTTATTTGGAGACAAAGCCATTCTATGACATCATAACCATATTGAGAACCACCATGTGAATGGAAAGTTTAACCTGGGAGGACTCCTTTTCTTTCCAGATAAATTGACCAAAGGGAAGCAGGGATCCAGGGCCTGAGCTATGTGAAGAACAAAAAAATAATGAGAAAAATAGCTAGACCACTCCAATGACCGAACCCCACTGTAACACCTCAAAGAAAGAGTCCTGGAATTTCTTACTGTTTGAAATTTTGTGCTTTTACATCATTTTCTTTCTTTCTTTCTTTCTTTTCAACTCTTATAGTCCTTTTGTCTTGTACATTGTAAGGAATGAAAAATTGTATCTGAATTTGCATGGTTTTTTTATTTAATTATAGGATCAAAATTACGGCATTTGTGACAATGGATCTACTTCTAGTGCTGAAGCTTCTCAGGTGAAGGTGACCATACGCAGAGCTTTTCAAGCTGCAGATGTAAGTATAAGGAAGTTCATCTTATATTATGTTTACTTAGAGTCAAATTACTGCCCTTAAGGATTATGTAGTCATTTTGGCAAGAAATTTAATAGAATCCTATCAAATTTCTTCGAAGAGGGCATCTGCATCAGAACTTTTAACTGGATGACAACTTAATGTAATCTGGTGTCTGGGAAATGCCATGCAATACTCTGCTGGAGTGTACTGCCTTTAGTTTGTTAGGCTGCAATCCTGTTTAGAATGCCTTGCTTCTTAAATTGTCTATGGAAAGAAGAATTTAGGCTACATCTGCCTTAGCAACCAGAAGTCTAGAGTTTTCTGATTTCATTGTCAGTTTCATCTTGATTTATGGTTCTAATTGCTTTATATATATATATATATATATATTTGAGCTCTTGGAAGTAATTTTTTTTTATTTTACATGTACATTTAGCTATCGCAATGGACTTGTGGAGGTGAGGTTTTTTAGTATTTAGTATTCCAAGTTCTTATATCTATAGTATATTGCACATTCTGAGAAACTTGCTTAGGCTTTTGTCAACAAATTTTCCCCTGTTTCTTCTCTAGAGTAGAAAAAAAAATCTGGTCTAAGCCAGTCAATAGTCCGCCTCGATCCATTCCTGGCTGTGGATGGTAGAATCCAAGGGAGGGCCTGGGGGAAGTCAGGGTACCTTATTTAACTGTCAGATGTTTAGGCTGATTCAACATTGACCACTTTCACACCTATATATTCTGCTTACTTTTATCCCTTCTGTATATATTTTGCTTTCATCAGTGACATGATTCAAATATATTATTCACCAGAAGTGTTGATTGGGTGGATGGCTTATAATGGATGCAAGTTTAGGTGTGGTCAAATGGAGATATTTGTAGAGTTTTATTATACTACTAAACGGCAATGATGTATATTTGATAGGCCAACTCATGCTCTGGCTTTGCTTGCTGTGGGCCTGTGCCACTGCATGTGCCCAAGTGTTAAGAATAAATATTTTTTCTGCACTAATTAGAGCTTCATGGGTTTTCTATGTCATATAGGCAGTACTGTAGCTTAACACTACTTACGGGTCATTCATGCAACACATTTTCTGAGTTGGGTCAACTCATTTCACATAAGAAAGTTATTATACAGTTATGATCCTCTGAAGTGGCCAATCCCAATACTCAAAACTCATGGTCTTATGCTGAAGATGGTTTTTAAGTTGTCGGCTTTGCCTTTGTAGTTGTTTTCGTGATTGAACTACCAGTTTTCAATTCCTTATCCCGTGCTGCTTGGATTGTTAAATAACAGTCTACTGGTATGCTATTTTGTGTTGGTTCTGACTAGTTTTAGCCTTTGCAGGAGGAGAGTGCAACAGGCAAGCCTCAAACTGTTTGAATCGCGTTACAGATTTGGGAAGATTATGGCTTCATATTCATTCCCCATACTAATTTTTTTCAAAATTCAAAGAATTCCCTTGAGCTGGGGTATGCGGCTATTTTTATGCTGGGGTGATACCTGTACAGCTTTTTATTCCAGCCATTTCTTCTCGAGAGGATAGGTGCCAATCCCAAAGTTCAAAAGACCACAAGTTGAGCTTCTTCTGTGAGGGGCACAAAGACAGATTTGCTTCCTGAGAAGCAGTTTCTGGGAGAATATGTATTTGGCACTGGGGTTGTCAAAAGGTCCTGACAAGGATTGAGGCCTACCACGAGGTAAGGGGTGCCGTTTTGCATGAGGCGAACTCGGATTGGCGAGGAGGATCTGGGTGGTCCAATTCGCAGCGTCATCTTATTGGATTATTATCGGTTGGCTCATCTCAAGGTGTTCAATTTTTGGAGACACTAGTTTTCATTAACATTATATAAAAATTCATTACTCAGAGTTGGAATCAATTTGAGGGTTCGTCAACTCTCATTCAGGATTGGAGATAATCCATGTAGAAGTTTGGTTTAAATGTTTTCTCGGCTTCAGCGATCACAGACAGTGTATATGTCCGCGCATGTGCGTGTGTTTAGAATGAGTTAATTTATGCCAACAAATAAATGCTGTGTGTAATGTGATTTTAAAATTTTAATTTAAGATAAAAGGCTGAAAGTTGACCTCTCGTGCACATAAA